>Ga0315291_10000371_pt1 | contig 58846 bp, 46 predicted proteins | sample YL17G12_20_MG_FD_203070 | JGI IMG/M metagenome (GOLD analysis project Ga0315291, IMG submission 203070) | Sediment microbial communities from Yellowstone Lake, YNP, Wyoming, USA - YL17G12_20 | ecosystem: Environmental > Aquatic > Freshwater > Lake > Sediment | place: USA: Wyoming | collected... | reverse complement strand
AATATTCGAAAAAGTCGCGAAAAAATGTTATCTGCCGACAAATGCTCTGATGCTTGAACTTTTGAACAGGCACCCAGAATTTCGGGTAAGCTATAGTTTGTCAGGAGTGTTTTTAGAGCAATGTTTGAACTTCGGAGAAATCGGGCGGGCTGTTCTTGAATCTTTCAAAAAAATCTTTAAAACAGGGCAGGCGGAAATATTGAGCGAAACATATTACCATTCGCTTTCATGGCTTTTTTCAAAGGATGAGTTTGCGAAACAGATACGAAAACACGACGAACTGATTTATAAACTATTCAGAAAAAAGCCCCAGATCTTCCGAAACACAGAGCTTATTTACAACAACGAAATAGCGGAATTTATCCGTGAAATGGGATTTAAAGGAATACTTGCCGAAGGATGGGATTATTATCTCGGATGGAGGAGTCCGAATTATTTATACCGACCATTCAAAACAGAACTGCATCCTGAAGACAGAAAAATCGCTAAATTAAATGCGATAAAGGCGAATAAGCCAAAAGATTTCGCTCTGCTTCTTAAAAATTACAAACTTTCAGATGACATAGCTTTCCGCTTCAGCAACCGCGGATGGAGCGAGTGGCCTTTGACAACGGATAAATATTCAGCATGGCTGGATTCCGCCGAGGGGAATACGATAAATCTTTTTATGGACTACGAGACTTTCGGCGAACATCAGTGGGAAGAAACGGGAATCTTTGAATTCATGCGCCATCTGCCTTCTGAAGTTATGAAAAGGAACATCGGTTTTAAAACTCCTTCTGAGACCGTAAATTCTTACATGTCAGTCGGCGAAGTAAGCGTGCCCCATCTTATGTCGTGGGCAGACATGGAACGCGACCTTTCCGCGTGGTGCAGTAACAAACTTCAGGAATCCGCTCTGAAAAGGATCTTTGAAATCGAAGGAACATTAAAGGGAAATCTTGATAAAATTGATGAAAAACTTATCCACACATGGAGAAAGCTTCAGACTTCCGACCACTTTTATTATATGTGCACAAAATACTGGAACGATGGAGATGTGCACGCTTATTTTTCACCTTACGACTCGCCTTACGACGCATATATCACCTATATGAATACTTTGAGCGATTTTGAGAGAAAAGTCACCGACGCGCTCTCTAAAGCTGAATTAAAAAAAGCCGCTTCAGGAGCAATTGAGCAGATAAGGATCCGATTAAAAGATTTAAGTAATGTATATCAACCTATTACGGCTTAGTCCTCCGTAGGAGTCCGTAACTCTACGGAGTCTGCGGACTTAATCCTTAGTCCTAAAAAAATGCCAAGAGCAATAGTCACAGGAAACGGGAACCTGATGGTAGGAATGGATTCAAGAAATATGCTTACTGATATATACTTTCCTTATGTGGGAATGGAAAACCATATCGCATATCAGCACATACACCGCATAGGAATTTTTGAGAACGGAAGGTTTACATGGCTGTATGATGAAAACTGGAGCCATGAAATCCGTTATCTTGAGGATACGCTTGTGACAGATTCAAATGCTGTGAACCAGAAATGGAAAGTATCGTTTCATTTTAATGATTTTGTTTATCCCACTGAAAACGCGTTGATCCGTAAAATCACGATAAAAAATGACGCAGATTATGACAGAAATCTTAAATTGTTTTTCGGGCAGGATATACATCTTTATGGGGATAAACAGCAGGATACTGCTTTTTACGAACCTGATCTTAAAGCAATGGTCCATTACAGGAAACGGCGTTATTTTTTGATAAGCGGGCTTACTGACAATAAAGAAGGCGTAGATTCATTCACTACAGGGAAAAGCGAATATCTTGGACTTGTCGGAACATGGAAAGACGCTGAGGACGGAAACCTCCAGGAGCATCCTATAGAGCAGGGTTCAGTGGATTCAACTGTTGAATTCGATATTTCCGTAAAAGCAAACAGCGACACTGTGCTTTATTTCTGGGTATGCGCAGGACAAAAGATGGGTGAAATAAAAAGGATACACGAATTTATAATTAAGCAGACGCCTGCGAAACTTTTAAAAAACACTGTAAATTACTGGAAGAGTTGGGTCAACAAAGATAATGAAAAAATATCTGATATTTCCAAAGATTTTCAGAAAGTCTACAAACAGAATCTCTTAATCCTCCGAACACAGATAGACAATAGGGGAGCTATTATTGCATCGACTGATTTGGATATTATGAAATTCAATAAAGATACTTATAGCTACATGTGGCCCAGGGATGGCGCGTGGGTTTCGCTCGCGCTTGACCGCGCCGGTTACGGCGAAATCAGTAAAAGGTTTTTTGAATTTTGCGCTGAAATCGTCACAAAAGACGGTTATGTATTGCCGAAATACAATCCTGACGGCTCTGTCGGTTCCTCATGGCACCCGTATTACAAAAACGGCAAAAAACAACTGCCCATACAGGAAGACGAGACAGCGATTGTGCTTTTCGCGCTGTTTAAGCATTACCAGTATTTTGAGGATATTGAATTCATGCAGAAGATGTATCAGCCAATAATTCATTCAATGGGTAATTTTCTGCTTGAGTTCCGTGACGGAAAAACCGGCCTTCCATTCCCCTCTTATGACCTTTGGGAGCGCGAAAAAGGGATCACGGCTTATACGTGCTCATCCGTTTATGCAGGTTTGATGGCGGCTACTTATCTTTCGGACGTCTTGGGGCATTTCAACCATAAAAGACGTTACGAAAAGGCCGCTTTCGAGGTGCGCGAAGCGATACTGAAATATTTATATGATGACGAAAAAAAACGTTTTTTAAAAAGGCTTGAGGTTGATGAAGAAACCGGTGAAATGAAAAAAGATTATATCATCGACGCGAGCATGCACGCGCTATGGATGTTCGGCGTGCTTCCGCCTGAGGATGATAGGATTTTCGACACAAATCAGGCGATCTATAAAGCGCTTTATGTGCCAACTAGCATCGGTGGATTGGGACGCTATGAAGATGATGATTACCAGCGGGTAAACAACGACTACACGAATATTCCTGGAAACCCGTGGATAATAACAACGCTCTGGCACGCGCAATGGCTTATGGCCGTTGCCAAAGACAGGGAGGGTTTAAAGCCTGTGGAAAAATACCTGAAATGGGCAATTGACCACATGAACAAAGCAGGCGTTTTACCTGAACAGCTCAATCCTTTTAATGGTGAACCGCTTTCCGTTGCGCCACTTACTTGGAGCCATGCGGTCTTTGTGGATACTATGCTTCAGTATAATGAAAGGCTGCAGGAGCTTTCCTGATCCTAATTGGGGTCCTAATTGGAGACCAGCTCCGACGTAAAGTCGGAGCGGAGACCTGATTGGGGTTATTAAGTAAAACCGAAACTCGTTATAACACCAATTAGGCCACCCATTAGGTCCCCATCCCGCGACGCAGTCGGGATAGGTCGCCCATCAGGCTACATAAAATTATAAGGTTTTTTCCTCATCCTCCGCATTCTGCATATCGGCTTTGATGAATTTTTCCATCGCGCGGATCTGCTGGAGATTTAGCTCAACGGTGCGCCCGTCTTCGGTTTTTATGGCAAAGGAAACCTTGTCTTTTCCGCCATATTGCTTGCCGCGGTATGCTTTTTTTAGGTTTTCGCGATCCCAGTGTTCTAACCCTTTTACACGGTTTATTTCCACAATCGCTGATCTTTGGCTTTGGCTGTTTTCCTGTGTTGTCTCAACCTGCGTGAAACCTTCGTCTTTAACGATATGCGTCTTTTCGTCCGCGCCAGCAATTTTTAATTCTTTTTCCACGGAATTCTTATCCAGCTTTTTTGCGTCTCTTCTTTGGATTTCAGTCTTATCATTTTGTCCCGCAAGCTCCGCACCCATTCGTTTTTTCATCAATCGGTTTTGCATCGAAATAATCCCGAAATTATCGGAAACAAAGCCATCAATTTTGGATCTATTACCCTCACTTTTTCTTTTTTCATTTTTTTCTTCCCGCATTTTCCGTAAATTCGCCTGAAATCCCTTACTGTTAAATTCATTGGATTGCTCTCCGCTTATCATGGTTTTAATTCGGTTTAAAAATGACCTCTGTTTATCCGGACCCTTTTCCTTTAATAGCTCATTTGCTCTTATTATTCCCCTTCTTATCGATACATCGGCAACCTCAGTCAAAGGATTTGATTTTGAACTTTCATCGGCAGATTTTAATTTCCCGCCCTGATTATTTATGCGGATATATTCCGCCCTGATTTCAGTAAAACCAAATTTCTCAGACTCGTACATCTTATTTAGATGGTCTTTAACATTTTTATCTTTCATCTGGTCGATCTGCGAACGGAGAAGCCGATACCTTTGCATCTGGTTTTCAAAAGATTCCATGTATTTCCTTTTTCCGTCTAAATCCTGATTCCCGATATCTTTGGCGAAAGTTGATTTTGTATGCTTGCTTATGATTTTTTGGCTGTAAGCCTGCTCCAGTTTTTCGTCGTAATCTTTTGTGAGTTTTACTGACTCTTGTTCTTTCAGCTTTCCGAATTCAGTGAATAATTGCGTGTAGCCCGTCTGGTCACGCAGGCTTTCCATTTTATCCAAAGCCGGCCCTTTTAGTGTTTTCCTGATATTTGTCCATAAATCTTTATACCGTTTTAACTGGTTTCCGTTTTTCATTTCCTGTATCCAGACTTTCTTTTCATCGATGTCGATTTTTTTAAATCCGTCCATAAATTTCTCATATGTGGCTTTGCCGATCCAGCCTTCCTTTCTCGCGTTATCAAGGATTTCGCCATATTCCTTACCTAATTTTGTCGACTCGATACCATCCTGGCTTTTGGCGTAAGTTTCGGCGTCTGGCAATGCTTTTTTCGCATCTTCCAAAAGCTTTCTTCGTTCAGGAACCGTCATGGCAAGAAATCCTTTTTCATCCGGAATTATGATTTTTGTGTTTTTATCGGGCTTTAAAAACCCCGTATTTTTCACTAATGGATGATCCGCCAATTTATCATATTCTTTGCGATCATCCTTCATACGGTTAATTTTCCCGTTTAAAACTTCAGATATTTTTTCAATCTTTCCGACAAAATCATGCTCATCGGTCAAAATCAGATTATCCATTAAAAATTCCCGGTCTTTTTCGGATATGAATTTCTCCTGTATACCAGAATCGATCTTAATGCGGAGATTATTAAGCGCGAAATTCGCCTTCATCCATTGCTCACCCACCCATTGATAAAATCCCTGCAAACCTTCTGTCGTAGGGTCTTCTTCCGCGGCCTTGCGGTATGCGTCTATTGTTTTGCTTGTGGCGAGTTTATTTTCCCCAAATCGCCCCAAAAGGGCATTGATCTTTGAACGCATCTCCACCGCTCTATTATTTTTATCGACCTTTTCGTCTAATTCATCAAAATCTTCTAGCGGCTTTTCTATTTGTTCAGCATCCTGGACCATAAATATTGTTAGGGTAAAGAAATTGTAGACCCAATGACCATTTTCAGCAATAACACTTCTCAATGTCCAATCTTTTAAACTCTAAATCCTAGCACCCAATTCCTAAATCCTAATTTCTAAACTCTAAACAAATTCAAAATTCAAAACTTAAAACCCAAAATGAAATAATTTAAATTATAAATACCCGTTTTGAAATTTGAATTTTGGTAATTAGAGTTTGTTTAGAGTTTAGGATTTAGTGCTTAGAGTTTAAAAATATTAGAGTTTATTTTTATAAAATAAAAAGCCCCACATCTTTCGATACAGGGCTTTCTGGTTTAAAAAGCAAACAACTATTTCTTCAGCTCCTCATCGATCTTTGTCTGGAATACAGAATATGGTTGTGCGCCTGTAATCAGATAGCCGTTAACAAAAAGCGCGGGCGTACCGGTAACGCCATAACTTTGACCCTCATTAAAGTCGGTATCGATTTCCTTGTCGTATTTCTTGGTATCATAACAACTATTGAACTGTGTTGCCTTCAGGCCAAGGTCAGTTGCCCATTTTTTGAAATTTTCATCGCTGAAGGAAGTCTGGTTTATGTACAAAGTATCATGGTATTTAAAAAACACTTTATCGCCTCCCTGTTCCCTCGCGCATAATGCGGCATTGGATGCGTTTCTGGAATTTTTATGGAAACTTAACGGGAAATTCCTGTAGACCAACTGCACCTTGCCTTTCTCGATATAATCGGTAATGATCTGGGGCAAAGTCGTCTGAGAGAACCTTCCGCAGAATGGGCATTCAAAGTCTGAGAATTCGACAATCGTCACAGGAGCGTTTTTGTCTCCCATTATCGGGCTGTTTCCAATGCTTACATTAACCGGTTCAGTTGGGGCGGTAGTGTCAGCGCCAGCTTGAGCGGCCCTTTGTTTAGCAATGTAATTCTCAATACCTTTTTCAACTTTTGCCATGAATTCTTTATCATCTAACGTGGCGTTTTTGGTTTTTGACCAGGAGAACCCGGATAAAAGTATCGCGAGAATGGAAAGGGTCAGGGCAAAAATTGTAATTTTAGAATATTCTTTATTTATCATATAATTTTTTATTAGCAAATAATGAGTGCTAGCACATCATAATAACTTAATTTAAAAAAGGCAACTTAAACATTTTGCCATTTTACATTTATCATTTTACATTTAGAAAATCAGCTAATCCGCCTACCAAATGAAAAATGTAAAATGATAAATATAAAATCAATAGTCAATACCTTTAATAGCCTTAACGCCTTTCCTGTAATAGTGCTTCACATCCTTTATATCAGATACAAGGTCTGCTTTTTCAATCAGCCATTTGGGAGCGTTACGGCCTGTCAGGACAAGGTGTGTGCTTTTGGGGCATTTTTTAATCAGACTCCGAACGGATTTTTCATCAGTCATCCCGAGACTTAAGCAGGTAATAAGTTCGTCGCAGACGATTAAAAAGTACTTTTTCTTATACATATCAAGGACTACTTTGATTCCCCTTTCCGCTTCTTTTTTATCTTTATCGGTTACAGTAAAACGGAAAGTTCCTTTCTTTTGATCAAACCTGTGTTGTCCCAATCGGAGAACAGAAATTCGTTCTTGCAGTAAATCAAAAATATGCTGCTCGCCGTAATGGCTTCCATCCTTATCAAAAAAGACCATGGCTGTTTTTTTTCGCCATCCTATGCCACGAATCGCGATGCCGATTGCGGAAGTTGTCTTTCCTTTGCCATTTCCCGTTATTACCAAAATCATAAAAAATCACAATATCTAGTATGCCCTAAATAATCTTGATACAATATATGGGGCATCGTCAAGGAAAAAATTTTGACTTAAAAATAATTATAAATTAGCATGAGCCCGCACACAAAAATAAATTCCAGGGGGGATTCCCCCTTTTTTAATCCCTCCTTTGCTCTTCTTACAAAAAAAATACAACCTACCAATCCTTGAGATTTGGTATTCTTGTTGCCCCTCTGAATTCTTTGTAATTTGTAAATTGTAATTTTTATACCGTTAATCTGAATTGAATTACAAATTACTAATTACAAATTACAAGAAATAAAATTTATAATCTTAAATAAAATAAATGAAAACCAAAGGACTTAAAATCGACCGCCTGTACACAAAAAATGGTGTAAATCCATTAGATAATCTGGTTTACGAAAAACGTAACTGCCGCATAACCAAAACGGACGGGTCTATGGTATTTGAAATGGAAAATTTTGAAGTTCCTAGTGAATGGTCGCAGAATGCAAGCGACATCCTGATCTCTAAATATGTCCGTAAAGCAGGAGTCCCTCAATACGATTCATCAGGTAAAATGATAAAGGATGTTAACGGAAATCCTGTACTTGGCACCGAAAAAAGCGCGAGACAAGTAGTTGGGAGGATGAGTAAATGCTGGCGCGCATGGGGTGAAAAATACGGTTATTTTGAAGACAAAGAATCCGCTGACGCTTATGAAGATGAAATGAATTACATGTTAATCCACCAAATGTCGGCGCCAAATTCCCCTCAATGGTTTAACACTGGCCTTTTTAATTCCTACGGCATAAACGGTCCGGCACAAGGGCATTTTTACGCAGATCCTGAAACCGGAGAAATCAGAAAATCCGAAGACTCCTACACACATCCGCAACCGCACGCGTGTTTCATCCAGTCCGTTGAAGACGATATGGTCAACGAAGGGGGAATAATGGACCTTTGGATACGCGAAGCCAGGCTTTTTAAATACGGTTCTGGCACGGGCACTAATTTCTCAAAAATCCGCGGCAAGGGCGAGGCGCTTTCCGGCGGAGGGCATTCTTCCGGGCTCATGTCTTTCCTTAAAATCGGGGATCGCGCGGCGGGCGCTATAAAATCTGGCGGAACAACCCGCCGCGCCGCTAAGATGGTCTGTTTAAATATCGACCATCCTGAAATCGAGGACTTTATCGACTGGAAAGTCGAGGAAGAAAAAAAGGTGGCGGCTTTGATCGCCGCTGGTTATGACAGCGATTTCAACGGCGATGCCTACGCCACAGTTTCCGGACAGAACTCAAATAATTCCGTGCGTATCACAAATGAATTTTTAAAAGCCGCTGAGAACCACGAAGAGTTCAATCTGATTTCCCGCATTACAGGCAAACCTTTTAAATCCGTGAAGGCGCGTAAATTATGGAGGAAACTAGGTTTTGCCGCGTGGGCCTGCGCGGATCCCGGAGTGCAGTTCGATACTACTATAAATGAATGGCACACTTGCCCGAAAGACGGCAGGATAAACGCATCAAATCCCTGCAGTGAGTACATGTTCCTGGATAACACCGCCTGCAATCTAGCGTCACTCAATCTCCTGAGATTCTTCAACACGAAAAAATCCCAAATCGACATAAAGTCCATGCGCCACGCGATACGCCTTTGGACGATTACTCTGGAATTAAGCGTAATGATGGCACAGTACCCAAGTTACGAAATCGCCAAAAGAAGCTTTCAGTACAGGACGCTTGGCCTGGGTTATGCGAATTTGGGCACTATACTAATGTACCTAGGTATTCCTTATGACAGCGATAACGCCCGCACGATCTCGGGGGCGATAACCGCGGTGCTTACTGGCGCTTCTTATGAAACCTCATCCGAACTCGCCGAGCATCTTGGCGCGTTTGAACGCTATGAAACGAATAAGGAAGACATGCTTCGTGTGATAAAAAACCACCGCAGGGCAGCTTACAACACTCCTGATTACGAAAAACTTGAAACCCATCCTGTGGGCATAGACCAGCAGATCTGCCCGGATTATCTTCTTAGGGCCGCTCATGAGGCATGGGACAGGGCTTTAAATACGGGTGAACAATTTGGCTACAGGAACGCGCAGGTAACTGTTATCGCTCCAACTGGTACTATTGGTCTTCTTATGGACTGCGACACAACAGGCGTTGAACCTGATTTCGCTTTGGTCAAGTTTAAAAAACTCGCTGGAGGAGGTTATATGAAAATCGTGAATCAGTCTGTTCCGCCGGCTCTTGAAAACCTCGGTTATACAGATAGCGAAAGAGCCGATATTCTAGGTTATATCGTCGGCAAAGCTTCTGTTGTGGAGGCGCCGCATATCAATTGGAAAACCCTGAAAAAGAAAGGACTCACTGAAGAAGAGCTTGAAAAAATCGAAGGAAGCCTGCTTTCGGCATTCGATATCAATATGGCTTTCAATAAGCACGTTTTGGGTGAAGCCGTTATGGAGCGCCTTAACATCGATCCTGATTTATACAATGATCAAAGCTTTAATTTCTTAAAGCATATCGGATTCACTGAAAAAGAAATCGAAACCGCGAATGAATATGTATGCGGTGCGATGACAATCGAAGGCGCTCCCCATATAAAAGAAGAACACCTGCCTGTGTTCGACTGCGCCAGCAGATGCGGGTCAAAGGGTAAAAGGTTTATACATTACATGGGTCATATTAAAATGCTGGCGGCAGTTCAGCCGTTCATTTCAGGCGCGATTTCCAAAACCATCAATATGCCGAATGAAGTTACTGAAGATGACGTGCTTGAAGCCTATAAGCAGAGCTGGAAATTCGCGCTGAAGGCGAATGCCATATACCGCGATGGATGCAAATTATCACAACCGCTTAATACAACATCCAAATCCAAAAAGAAAGCAGGCGCCGTTGAAAAAATCGAAATTAAGGAAATGGAAATAACAAAGCGCGCGCTCCGCAGAAAACTCAATGAAGAGCGCCAGTCTATTACCCACAAATTCGCCATCGCGGGTCATGAAGGATATTTCACGGTCGGTCTTTACGATGATGGCACGCCCGGGGAACTCTTTATAAAAATGAGCAAGGAAGGTTCCACTCTTTCCGGCATAATGGACGCCCTGGCGCTTTCTATTTCTTTAAACCTCCAATACGGCGTACCGCTCGAGGTGCTTATTTCCAAATTCACACATTCCCGTTTCGAGCCATCCGGCATGACTAGCAATAAAGAAATTCCAATAGTTAAATCCATAATGGATTATCTGGGCCGCTGGCTCGCCGTTAAATTCCTGGATAAAGAAACTGCCAAGAAATACCACAATGGCCTGCTGATAGACAAGGCTTACAGCGAAGGAAGCATGTCCGAAAAGGGCACTCTTCCTTTTATCCGCAAAATCATCACTTTAAACGCGCCAAACATTAAAAAAGAAACTGATGTTGAATTAAAACTTATCGAAGCTCTGGAGTCAGCGCAAGGCGCGATCCCGCAAGCGGAAAAAACAAAGGTTAGGGAAAAGAAAACTGCTGTGGCGGTCGGTGTAACTCTCCACGCTACTCCCCAAGCTTTTCAGAATGATGACGCGCCTATGTGCCACAATTGCGGCGCCGCCATGATACGAAACGGCTCATGCTATAAATGTTTGGATTGCGGGGAAACTAGCGGGTGCAGTTGATAATTAATTCAGTTGAATTAAAACAAAAAATAAAAACCCTGCTCGACCCCTAACCCGATTAATCGGGTTCCCCCTTTGCAGGGGGAAAGTCGGCAGGGTTTTTAAGTATTTTAATCCGCTATGCTAAAATCCCAGTGTATGTACGACAGACTTTTTTTCATCATCGATAATATAAGCAACAATTCCTTTTCTTTTGATAAGAGAAAAAATCATTCTATTTGTGTATCTGACATCATCGATGGCGGAATCGCAGATATAAAGGTAGGTGATGAGATTGTTTTTGAGGATTTTGATGAAAGAGGGGAACTGAAAAGCTGTAAGGGCCTGAAACATTTTATACGGATGAGCCATCCGAAAACGGGTAAACCGATTGTAATTGTGGATAACCATAACCATGTTTTTTATTTTTGGCATGAAGCGAGAAAAAAAGGGTTAATCAAAAACAGTGTGACACTGATCCACATGGATCAGCATAAAGACATGCGCAAACCGTCGGATTATCTGAGTAAACAGGATTCGGAGGATCTGAAAAAGGTTTTTGAATATACGAATTCGGTTCTGAATGTCGGGAATTATATATTGCCGGCGGTGCGCGATGGGTTGATCGGCAAGGTGATTCAGATAATGGGAGAAAATGAATTGATTTCTTCCTCCGTAGGCGAGAATGATCCCTTCGGCTCCGCTCAGGGCAAGCATTCTCGCCTACGGGATGGTAAATCAATCATCCTCAATATCGACATGGATTTTTGGGCGCCGGAAATGGATTACATAAATCCGAAACTGAAAATAGACTGCGTAAAAGAATGGATGATACGCGCAGATTTGATTACGATTGCGACAAGCCCGTTTTTCATTGAACAGAATAGGGCGATTGAAGCACTTAATGAGATAATTAAATAGTTTCAAGTATTTGTTGTATCGTCATGTCGTCATTTCGCTGTATCGTTAATATTATAATGATGACAATAATAGTTTGTCAGTTATGTTTTGGCTTATAATAAAGCAATTTAGCCTATTTTTGTGGTTATATTTATAGTAATTGACAAGATTATTTTTTTGATGTATAATAGTTCACCACGATCGTCCAAAAACAAAATCCAAAACACAAATCGAGCAAGTTCATTAAAAACATAAACAAATATAAAAACTATTTCTTGTCCGGAATGGATCTGTAAATAGGTTACAGGTCTTTTCTGGGCAAGAATGTTCTGGGCAGTGTGGCCAGGCGGCTACTTCAAATGACATCACGTCATACCAAGCAAGTAGGTTGTGGACCCCCAACAAGGAGGTTCGTGACTCCCGTGCCGCCAGCACAAGTTACTCCCAGGATTTCGCCCAGTGATGGAGGCAGTGTTGCCTTGCGGTTACTTCATCCCCCCAGAAGGACTCTGTCCGCCCCTGGTGGAAAGAGCTCCTGGTCGCTGAACTCGCGACCACCCCGCCACCGCAGGGAATCGTTCCTCCTCCATCACCACTCTCTTCCCGTGCTTCTGGTGAAGCAGTGTGCTCGTCGGTTACTTCAAACCCCAACCATGAACATTCCGACGAGGTTGCTTCTCTTCCCAGTCGCATGGGGTCTCAACACGGGGGCGGTGCTTGCATCAGCGTGGTGCTCGCATCGCCCCCAAACCTAATTAAAAATAAATATTTAACCTAATATAAAGTATGTCCAAATTTAACACTACAAAGCCTTCAATGGCTGTAATCGAGGATTCAATCGATCCGCAGGAATCAGCTGAACTTCAGGAAGCTTTTGGAATTGCTCCTGATATTCTGAATTATGAAAAAGCCCCTGCTTATCAGTATTCAGATAAGCTAAACTTGGCAACCAGAGCTCTTACTTCGCTTATGTCAGAAGAACGTTTTTATGAAACCGCTGAAAAAAGCGACGATGAGATAATCAGGCTTTTTGAAAAAGTCCTTAAAGAAGATCCTGAATTCGCAAAAGGTTTGTTGCTTTCACTCAGAAAGGATTTTCATCTTCGTTCCATAAGCCATGTCCTTGCGGCCGAGCTTGCCAGGCAACAGGCAACGGATACAGCGGATATTATCGCGGAGATATGTGAAAGACCGGATGATATGCTGGAAATTTTGGCATATTACACAAAAAAATACGGTGACAAAAAACTGCCAAATTCAATAAAAAAAGGTCTTGCGAAGGCATTCGCCAAATTCAATGAATATCAGTTAGCCAAATACAACAGCAAGGGTAAAGTTTGGCTTAGAGACATACTAAGAATTGCTCATCCAAAACCAGCTAATAAAGAGCAGGCTGAACTTTGGGGGCGTGTTACAACCGATACTTTAAAGACTCCTGAGACATGGGAAGTAAAGATTTCCCAAAATGGATCCACAAAAGAAAATTGGAGTGAAATGATCGACTCTGACAAAATGGGTTACATGGCAATTTTAAGGAATTTGCGCAATTTTCTGAAAAAGGATGTACCCATGGAAGAGGTTATCAAGGTCGCTAATATATTAAAGGATCCTGAGCGGATAAAAAAATCAAAACAACTGCCTTTCCGTTTCTTTTCCGCTTACAGGGCATTAAAAGCAGAATTGGGCTTGGGAGAACCCAGAAGGTATGATGATTATTATTATAATTATCAGTATCAACAAGATGAAGGGGGCGTAAACCTTTGCAAGGCTGAGGTGCTGTTTGATGCCTTGGAAGAAGCCGCAAAGATTGCGGTACAAAATCTTCCTAAGCTTGATGGAAAAACCGTAATTGCCTGCGATGTTTCAGGCAGTATGGAAAGACGAATTTCTCCAAGGTCATCAGTTGAACGGTTTGATATTGGGATGATCCTGGGTGCCCTTGCTAACAGATTCAGCGACGACACGACGATTGGTATATTCGGCGATACATGGAGGGAAATAGAAGTAGATAAAAACAGGCCGCTTGCGTCTGCGCTGGAAATGCACAGGTGGGAAGGTGAAGTCGGATATTCGACACATGGATATCAGGTTATAAAGGCGCTTTTAGAAAGCAGGAGAAAGGTGGACAGAATATTGTTTTTTACAGATTGTCAGATGTATGGAAATGATTTTGATGATCCGCCAAATGAAAGTGGGTCTGAAGATGATTGTCTCTCTTGTTATAAATTAGATGATTCGGATCCTGAGACAAGCAAAAGTATTGGCCAGTTCATCCGCGAATACCGTGAACAGATAAATGCTGACCTTAAACTTTACTTCTTCGACCTTGCGGGTTACGGAAACTGTTCAATCCCTGAGCAGGATCCACAGACCTTGATTATAGGCGGCTGGTCAGAAAAATTATTTGAATTTATACCAACATTTGAAAACGGACAAAGTAAAACAGAATTTTTAGACAAACTAAAAAACAAATATCTGAAATGGAAAGCGAAACGGAGCATTAAAGCGAATGAACCTAAGGCGGAAAAGAAAGCGGCTTAATTTATTTCCTAATTTTTATTATTTAAATACAACCTTTTCCTTAACCGGAATGGGTTGTATTTATTTAAATTACAAGACACTTTGTGCCACTCAGTTTAATTTAACAACAATAAACCCATAATTTTGGAATTCGCGATTAGCATAAAATACCGAGTTTGTGGGTTGTAGTGGGTAGTTTGTAGTAGTTTTTCGGATAAAATTAATACTACAAACTACAACCTACTCACTACAACCTTTTCAATATATGATAAAATAACCACAAGCTAAACTATTATTATGAGACTCCGATTCCCATTTACCAAAAATGAAATATTTTTCTCCGCGGTTTATTTCGTACAGGCGGCTGTCGGAATCTCCGCGCTCGCGCAGTTCCTGTTCACGAGAAACGAACTGGGGTTAAATTTTGTCCAACTTGGAATTTTGGCCGCGCTGCCGACGATTTCTTGGAGCGTGAAACCGATTTACGGGTTTCTGACCGACCTTGTACCGATTCGCGGTTACCGCAGAAGGCCGTATCTCCATATTATGCCTTTAATAACCTGTTTAAGTTATCTGTGGATATGGAAATTCTCAGATTCATTTATAAGTTTTGCTATTCCCCTGATGATTGCTAATGTCGGCCTCGGATTTACGGATGTCATAGCAGACGGGCTTGTGGTTCAGCAATCGGACGAAAAAACCGCGGGGCGTTACCAGTCCATCTGCTGGGGCGCGCTAACAATTGGGGCGATTATTTCTACATTTTTATCGGGTTTATTGCTAGGCAGAGAGATTTTAGGAATTAAGGATATGTTTCTTATCACAGCATTGATGCCAATAATAACTTTCGTTCTTTCATTTCTGGTAAAAGAGCAAAGGATAACGGATAGAAGTGAACTAAAAGTGCATAAAGCAATCAGCTCAAAATACATTTACGCCGCGATAGTCGCGTTCATACTCACAATACTTATTTTATGGCCACGCGAAAACCAGAACGCTAATCTGATTTCTATTGGGATAATCGCAATCTGGTTCATATGGTTCGCTTTATACTTCAAGCACCTTATCGATTTAAAGGTGATAGGCAAAAGTATTATCGCGGCCGCGATTTTTGTGTTCCTGTGGAGATTTACGCCGAGCTTCGGCGCGCCATGGTCGGATTTCTTTTTAAATAAAGTCGGCATTGACCAGGAAACATTCAGTTATTTTGATGTGGTAAGTTATTTTGGCTGGCTTATAGGCGCAATACTTTTTGCCAAATGGCTGGATAAATTTAATATTAAAAAAGTATTGCTGTGGACAATCATCGCAAGCGCGATCCTGGGCTTAACGCAATTGGGGCTAACCGACGTTAATCTGGCAAACAGTATTGGTTCGAATGTGATTATCAAAACAGTAGGTTCGATTGTTGCTTCCCCTGTGTACCTTGTGGCGCGCGGACGTGAGATCGGCACTTATTTGATGACGTATGACGGCATTGTATATCTAAATTTTTTCCTGAATTTCTTTTTAGGCATTCTTTATATGCTCTCGTTTCTTGCGCTTCTTAAATTCGTAGCGCTTAGCACACCGAAAAACCTTGAGGGAACGAATTTTGCGGTAATGGCGTCCATTATGAATTTCGGGCTTGTTTTCGGCTCCATAAGCGGCGGCATTATTTATGAACATATCCAAAGCGGTTTTATGTGGATGAACGGCCTTCAGATAACGGTATTCTTAGGCGTAATCACATCGCTTATCGCCTTGGTCGCTTTGCCGTGGATCAAGACTGAACATCTGCCACATACTAACATTTGACTTTTGACCATTGACCATTGACTTTAATACGATAAAAAAGGTCAAATGTTAAATGTCAATTGTCAAAAGTTCTATGAATAATTGGTTAATATTCGCATTATCGGCTCCTCTGCTTTGGGCTTTCACAAATGTTTTTGACGGGGCATTGCGCCGGAATTTTATAAAAAATGATTTCGCGCTGACATGGATGTCCGCTGCAGGACGATTGCCAGCAGTGATATTGCTTTTTTTGATCGCCGGAATAAATGTGCCTGATGCTAAATCGGTTTTATTTATGTTTATCGGAGGCGCGCTTTGGACTCTGCCGATGTTTTTTTATTATAAGGCTATAGAAAAAGAAGACCCCAGTAGGATAGCTCTCCTTTTGCAGCTTGTACCCTTATTTACTTTGCTGATTGCCTTTTTTGCCCTCCGCGAAAGACTGACTGAACCGCAGATTTTTGCTTTTGTTTTATTAATGACAGGAGGCGCTTTAGCAGCTTTCAGCAAACTAAAAGGAATATGGCGTATAGGAAAATCATTTTTTCTAATGTCGCTTGCTTGCTTTTTATGGGCGTCGTCTGATGTAATATTTAAAAAATTTGAACCTGCTTTTTCAGGTTTTCTGAACGCTTTTGCCATTTATTTTTTAGGAAGTTTTCTTGTTTCTTTTATAATTTTTGCTATGCCAAAAAGGCGCTCGGAAATACTGAGACACTTTTTCAATCTGCCCCTGCGCGCATGGCTTATGATTATAGGAACGATTTTTGCCGGCATCAGCGGATCGCTTTCATTCGCTTACGCTTTAACGCTTGGTAAAGCTTCTCTGACTTCAGTTATGATGGGCGTACAGCCTTTATTTGTTTTATTACTAGGTCTATTTATGGCGATATTTATTCGGGAAGTCCGGAGAGAAGATATCGGGTTAAATGCACTTCTTTTTAAAGGCTTGTCGTTTGCGTTTGTAATCGCGGGGCTGATTTTATTACAGTTCTGATTTTGATTCCCTATCGCAAAAGCTCATATGCATTCTTTAAGATTTTTGAAACTTCTGCGCGATTAATAGGATTATCTTGCTTAAATGTTCCATCCGGATATCCATCAACTATGCCTAAATTAGCTGCGTATTGGATAAATCGGCCTTCTGGCGCATGTAAATCGCTAAGCTGATAAAGAACAAAATCAGGAACTTGCTCTCCAAAAACATCTAAAATTAATTTTATAACTTCACCTCTGGTTGCAGGTTGATCCGGAGAATCCATTACGACCTGATAAAAAGATAAATTAAGGTCTTTTGCCTTTTGGACATAAGGTTTAGACCAATGATCAAAATCTAATCCGGAACTTTCTGAGGGGCCGTAATTTGAGATTTCTAAAGCCATTTTAAGTATCTCTGCGCGTGTCACATTATTCGCCGGCTTAAATTCACCTGTTAAATTACCTGCCGTATCTCTATAGCCAGAAACAATGTTTTTTGCTTTTGCAAATGTTACAAATTCAGTAAACCATTGATTGTCATCAGTATCTTTGAACGGTATTAATCCTATTCCGTATTTTTCTTCTCTGGCAGTTACTTTAGCAAGCTCAAAACGCCTTTGAAGCAGGCTTTTTTGACGTTCGAGTTCATCTTTAAGAATGTCTTTGTTTTGAATAGAAGTTTCAAATATGGCGAGACTGTCTTTAATGGATTCTTCAGATTCCGCGGTGAAGTTATAATTTTTAATTTCATCAATCAAGCTCTGTATTCCCTGTAGAATGTCAGCCAATTCACTACGTTCTTTTTTTAAAAGTTCAAGTCCTTCTTTAATATCATTAATATTTCCTTCCGCCTTAACTGTTTCAGCAGGGGCTGAAGCTACAGGAGTAATAGGGGCAGCCATTGTGAAATTATCTTTTATCTTGAGTACTGTACCTTTTCCGCTCGGTATCCAGGCTTCATTGCCTATAAAGGCCAGGCTTACGAATTCCGGCAGATTATAAGTGATCAGGCTATTTTGTATATGATCCCATGTTCTACCTCCATCTTTTGTCCTCCATAAAGTCCCTTGTGAAAGGCCTCCTACAGCCCAGCCGTTCAGCTTATCATAAAAATGGATGCCGTAAGTAGATACAGTTAGTTCCGGGTCTGAATTCAGGAATAAAGTTGCGATCTTTTCCCATTTTTCCCCTCCATTGTAAGTCCTCGCGATTTCACCCTGTTTTCCGCCTGCGAAACAGTTTGAATCGTCCAAACAGAATATCGCAGAAAAACCCGTAGTATCTATAAGTCCCGGGATTTTTTTCCAAGAGGATCCCGAATCAGTGCTTTTCAGCAAAATTCCCCCACCAGATGCGAAAACAAGTTTTGGAGAAACGAAATAAACAGTGTTTAAGCTCCAGGAACCATTTCCATTTACCTTTTTCCAGGTTTCTCCTGCATCCGTACTTCTGAGTATCGTTTCATCCCATCCGGCGGCAAGACATATTTTTCCTGTAGAATCGCAGTCAATATCACTTAAAGCAATATCTCCGGTTATTGTCGGAACAGTCCGCCATGATGATCCCCCGTCTGTAGTTTTCATTATAAGCGCTGATTTTCCCCCAGCAATGCCGGTGGTCTTATTCATGAAATAGACGCTGTAAAGGTCTTTGGATGGCAATTTAATTATAGTCCACTTTTCACCGCCGTTTGTCGTCTTGATAAGCGTGTAATCTGTATAAAAGGATGATCCAATAGCCCAGCCATTCTGGTTATCTATGAAAGAAATATCGCTGTAAGCGACTTCAGATCCTGTTTTCTGTAAAGTATAGACAATACCGCTTGAATCCTTAAATGTTTCTGCTGTTGTTACGGCCTCCTGCGCAGGAGCTGAAGCTGACGTAGAAGGCGCGACAGCTACCGGCAAAACAGTAAGGACAGGGCTCTTGCTGGTTATTAAATTGATGTCTGAGCCAGCAATTTCTGAAGCGAAAAGATTTTCATCTTCTGCTGTAATATTTTCTTCATCAGCTTTAACGCCTACTGCAAGATAAGCTTTTTCCGTTACAGTATTATATAAATTTATTTTTACCGTAAAAGTTTTTTTGGTATTTGCCGGAATTGTGTAATTAAGCGAATCAAAAAATACATCATTGTAACTATAATAACTTCTTAAGGCCTTTGGTCCGGAAAGCAGATGGCCAGTATCATCATAAAGACTAGCTGAGGCAATATAGCGATTTGCTTTTTGATCACCAATATTATTATCGAAACTGCCGTCATCATCACCGTAAAAACGGGTTATTACGCGGAGTAATTTATGTGCCTGATCATCGGTTTGCAAAGAAAGAGCCAAGATGCCAGCATTCTGCACACCTGCATTGTAACTTTTTGAAATAACGGTCGTGGAATTAGAAAGCGTAAGGGTAGCTGGTGAAGCAACAGGCTCAGGTTCGGGATATTGAACTGTTAATTTATTTACTGATGTTGAATCTGATATGTTCGGATTATAGATAGCTGTACCGCTTGTATTTCCGGTAGCCTGAAAGGTTCCTGCATTATTGTTTACTGACCTGAGTCCCAGGCGGAGCGTCTTATCTGATGATGTACAGGCTGATTGCTGGGCGAATTTTGCTGAGACCATCAAAGACCCGGTTTCATTCCCGATACCTATTATGTAATTAAGATTGTTGAAAATAACTGAACCATTTGCTAGAGGGGCTTCAAAACTCCTTGGGGTGCTGGACTGATCCCGGTAATCAATCCGGACTTTCTCTATTATACAGGTTGGTTTAGGAGTATCAAACTCACCGCCATCATCATTTATTACCGTTATTTTGCTTAACGTAAACGATTCCTTTGACGGACTGAACCTGTATTCAACTGTCGGCCAGAAAGTATTAAGTATGGAGGATGTGGCAGGTATGGTGGTTGTTTCCGGATTGGCAGGGACAGCCCTGATATTCATAGTGCCACCTTTTACTACAGTTATAACAGGGTCTTTCGTTGCCTCCTGATTAACATCGTTGCCCATTACTGTGGAGGCGTTAAATGTGGAATCTTCCTCAGCAGTTATATCTGAAGGTATCAGGCCTGCTGCCAAATAAGCTTTTTCAGCCGGATTGGCGCTAAGCAGGTTGACCTTTACAAGAAATTTTTTCTGAGTATTGGCTGAGATCTTATATTCAAGACTGTCAAAAAAAACATCATCATAAGCGTAAAAACTCCTCAGCGGTTTTGGCCCTGACAATAATGCTCCGGCCTGATCATAAAGAGACGCAGAGGCTATAAAATAGCTGGCTTTCTGGTCGCCGATATTGTTATCGAAGCTACCATCATCATCTGCGTAGAACCTGATAATAAAACGTTTTATTGTCTGGTCTGATCCGCTTGTGCCCGTCAGAAAACCCATCAACGGGACATTCTGCTGACCAACTATCACTTCCTGTGACCTTGCATCAAACGTCCCTATTACTGATATGGCGGGATCTGAGGCAAAAGTATTTGTAACAAAAAGAGTAGTAAGAAATAAACCTACCAAAAAAGATATAAGTTTATATGTAATAAACTTAAATTTCAAAGTTTTCATATTTTTTTATATTAGGGTATCTAGTTAGTATTATACGCTAGCGGAATATTACTTACAATTATCTACTCTATCCAACTCACCACATCAAAATCCCTATCCAAATCATCTGGAGATTCATCGGGGTATCCGACAGAAAACGCGATGACGAGCTTTTCATCTTTTGTCATTTTCAGCAGTTTTCTGGCAATCCCAGAATTATTCATTGGAACAGCTAAGCCGATTGGCACTGAACCGAGACCGAGATCGTGCGCGGCAAGGAGCATATTTTGTGTCGCAAGACCGTGGTCGAATTGTCCGTTTGCCGCTTCCTGCGTCTGAATCACCAATATAACCGATGGAGCATTGTAGAAAATAATATCGCCCGCGCCTTCTGCTCTTTTGGCAAATCTTCCTACAGCATCACCGTATTTTTTCTTCGCCTCATCAGTCTTTAAAAATTTCAACAATTCAGATTTTGCCTCAATAACTAATGTTTTGATGGCATTTGGATTTGTTACGACAATAAACCTCCATGGCTGGCGGTTCATACTTGAAGGAGCGCAAATGCCCGCTTCCACGATTTTCTTTAATAGATCTTTCGGAACAGGCTTATTTATGAATTTGCGGATGCTTCGGCGGGTTTTTATTGCTTCAAGGGTGTTCATAATAATGAAATAACGATATGACGAAATAACAATAATGGAAAAATGAAAATCTGAAAACAAAAAAGTTATTTCGATATTTTGCGAGGTGGCCCTGTGCTGGATTAATAGGGAAATGCTTGGATTTGATAAAATCAAAAAAGCCCTCGATTTTTTCTTCCCTATAATTTAAAATCGAACTACCTAAAACAATCGGTGAAACTATTGGGGTTACTATTGGGGGAACCATTGACGCCAATTGTACCAACTATTGTTTCACCCATTGTTCCACCTATAGTTCCACCAATTGTACCTATGGACCAACAAAAACTCAACAAAGGCCTGGCGCAGATGCTCAAGGGTGGAGTGATAATGGATGTTGTTACGGCTGAGCATGCCAGGATTGCTGAGGATGCTGGCGCTGTTGCTGTGATGGCACTTGAACGCGTACCATCCGACATCAGAAAGACCGGCGGGGTTTCCCGTATGAGCGATCCGAAACTCATTAAAGAGATCATGGACGCGGTATCAATTCCGGTTATGGCAAAAATCCGCATTGGCCATTTTGTCGAGGCTCAGATTTTGGAAGCACTGGGAGTGGATTATATTGATGAAAGCGAAGTGCTTACGCCAGCTGACCCATTTGAACACGTAGATAAAAGCAAATTCAAAGTGCCATTTGTCTGCGGCGCGACAAATTTAGGCGAAGCGCTCAGGCGGATTAATGAGGGCGCGTGCATGATACGCACCAAAGGTGAGGCTGGGACAGGAAATGTTGTTGAAGCGGTGAGGCATTGGAAAAAAATTCAGGAAGAAATTAAAAATCTTAAAGACTTAAAGACTCCTGAGCTTCAAAAACTTGCAAAAGAGATGCGGGTTCCAGTTGAATTGGTAAAAGAGGCTAGGAAACTCGGACGATTACCTGTCGTAAACTTCGCAGCTGGAGGAATAGCAACCCCTGCTGACGCTGCGATGATGATGCAGCTTGGATGCGACGGGGTGTTTGTCGGTTCAGGGATATTTAAATCAGAGAATCCCGTAAAAATGGCAAAAGCAATTGTCGACGCCACTATGAATTTCGATAAACCGGATATTCTCGCGAAGGTCTCGGAGGATCTGGGATCAGCGATGGAAAGTTTGCAGATAGAGGAGCTGGATACCAGACTTGCTGATAGGGGTTGGTAGCTGGAATTAAACCCGTTTTTTCATTTCGAGCCTGCCGAGAAATCCCTATCGACCCACTAAGAATCTGTATTTCAGATAGGGATTCCTCCGATAAAGTCGGAATGAAAAATATGGTTAATATGTGTTTATGACTATAGGAATCCTCGCAATACAAGGTTCAGTTATCGAACATAAACGTGCGCTGGAAAAACTTGGCGTCATAGTAACTGAAGTCAGATTGCCGGAAGACCTGAAAGGGATCAGCGGTATTATTATTCCAGGCGGAGAAAGCACGACTATCAGTAAATTGATAAAACGTTTTGGTTTTTTTGAAGTATTAAAAAAACAGATAGTTAATGGATTACCTGTCTGGGGAACATGCGCGGGCGCTATTCTTTTAGCAAAAAAAGTTATAGGTAAAAACCCGCCGTTGACTTTAGGTCTTATGGATATTGAAGTTGATAGGAATGCTTATGGGAGGCAACTTCAAAGTTTTGTGAAAAATGTGTCGTTTAAATCCGAAATTCGAAATCCTAAATTCGAAAATTTTAAAGGTATTTTTATCCGGGCACCGAAAATACGGCCTTTACCAAAGTCTGATGTCGAGATATTAGCTGAGTGCGATGGTGAGCCTGTGATGCTAAGGCAAAAAAATATGTTGGTTACGAGCTTCCATCCTGAACTAACGGATGATTTATTTGTACATCAATATTTTCTGGATATGTGTTAATAACTTTTCAAGACTTGAAAACTAAAAGCCTAGTCTGCAAGTTTTCAAGTTTTTTATAGTGGATAAAAAATCTTGACAAACTTGAATAATTAATTATAATTTTCCAGCTGTTTTTACGCCTGAATCTTGAAAGAAATCCGCCTGTAGCGCGTAATAATAAGCAGAGTTCATAGTCGTTTCCGCATACGCGGGTGGCGACTTAGCTCATTAACATATGAGGCCCTCCAGGTTCCGTAAGGAGCCTTTGACAATAACACCAACGTGAAAGGAGAGATGGGTGAAAAAGCACATCGAATCGTTCTTTGGTGGCCGCCACGACGCTTCTGTCCTGGTAGCCGATGACGACCCGACGTGCCGGAACGACATGCGGAGGAATCTGCATATGTTCGGGTTCGACGCGGTCCACTGTGCTACCAATGGGGAGGAAGCTTTCGAGTTGTACCGTGAGCGGGAAGACGAGATAATCCTTGTTGTCTCTGATCTGCAGATGCCCGGAATGAACGGCGATGAGCTGTTCCGAAGGCTTCGGCAGAAGGGCAGCAAGGCCCGAATGCTGCTTACCTCGGGTAACGGCTACGGGGTCGATCTCGACGCCCTCCGTAGCGAAGGACTTGGCGGCTTTGTCCATAAGCCTTTCACCGTCAAACAGTTTCTGTTGGCGGTCACTCTCGCGCTGATGTAGAGCGCAACGGCCTCATTAACAGACCCCGCCCTCAGGAGCTTTCTTTTGTCTGGACAACGGACGACTGATTGCAAATGAGGGCGGGGCGCATTTTTTTATAAACGAAATTCTGAAAATCCCCCCGGCCCCCTTTATCAAGGGGTGGCAATATTAGGTTGAAATAATAAATATCTATTTAAAACCTAAATTGCCCCCTGACTAGGGGGTTGGGGGTTTTTATCAGGCTGTGTTAAAATATCCGCGAAACAACAAATATGGCAACTGACTTTCAGCCAACACCTAATAATGATAAAGCGGATATTTTGCTCATCAATCCGGATTTTTCGAAAAACGAAATGGGTGTTTCTTCTGCTCCGGAAAACCATCTTGGATTAAACAGAATTGCGGGGTATCTGAAACGAAAAGGTCATACAAGCCAGGTTATCGATACTACTGGCAGACCATCATCCACAAATGGACCAGAAGAATTGGGTAAATGGCTTAACGATAATGCGCCACGCTACAGATCAATCGGTTTCCATGTGAATTCCTGGAACATCAATCATCTGCTCCGAATTCTTGATAAATCCAGACAAATTCTGAATGACAAAAAACTGCTTTTCGGAGGCCCGCTTCCGAATTCTGAACCTAAAAAAATGCTTGAACTTCTGATTGAAAATGGTTTGCGGAATATCGGGTTAGTGCAGGGATTCGGCGAAAAGATAACTGATGAAATATTATCAAAAAACAGACTTTCAGAAATCACCGGTCTATGGGCTTTTGAAGATGGTAAGGTGCAACGAGGTTCAAAAGTCTCATTAACTCAATCCGAATTTGATGAATTACCGTTTTTGGATCTGGAGCATAACACTTTTTATCAAAATTATTACAAACCTGTATTGGAATCCGGGGATTTGGGCGACTTCAGCATGGGTATTATTTTTGGCTCTCAGGGGTTGGATGTTAACCGCGGATGCCCCTTTAACTGTACTTATTGCAGTGTTCCGCAATACGAAGAAAAACTGATCACATTTTCGCCGAAACGGGTAGTCGATGAACTTGAATATCTGGCTAACGAAGCAGGATTTTTTATGTTCACTTTCACAAACTCAAACATAATGTTTTATCAGAAGGAATGGATACAGGAATTCTGCAGGGAGATAATCGGGCGCGGGATGGAGGATTACATAAACTGGACTGCTTATCATCATCCAAGCATTATTTCCAGACTGGACGTTTCAGACTATAATTTAATGCGTAAGGCTGGGTCGGATACAATTGTTTTCGGCGTGCAAAGTTTTGAGGAAAAAATCTTGAAATTATTTTTGCGTCCGCTCGATACACCCCAGCTAACGAGGATTATCCGCGATAAGACAAATCAGGCTAAACAGGAGTTAACTGTCGACTATATTACAGGCGTTCCGGGTGAAAATCTGGATGTCGTCGAAGATGCCTTTAAATATTTTATCGACAACAATATCGAATGCCGTAATTACCAACTAAAATTTTATCCTAATACAAGATTGCCGAAGATGGACCTGGATTTACAGGATTATGAGATTATCCCGATAACTGGAAATCTGGCGCCTGAGCTGGAAGCTTACGCGGTTGTACCTAAGACACCAAATCCAAGAGCGGCTCAGGTCGATGCGATGATCAGAAAACATAATGCTGACATCCTAAAAAAACGTATTCCGAGGTTGGGAAAATATATCGTTGATTCATCTGAAACCGCTCGTAATCTGATGGAAAATGAAATACCAAATAATCCTGATATTCCTGATAAAGTTAAGCGTGCTATGACAATAGTTTTAAGTGAAATGCTGAATCCCCGAAAGCGGAGCCACGGTTTAGCTGATTTAAGCCCACAGGAAATGATGAAAGTAGTCATAACCGCGGGACCGGACGCGCCACCGATGGTTTTAGCTATGCAAACAAAATTAAGAGATGAATTGGGGGTCGAAAAATTTAATGAATTAAAAAATCAATATTCGTGAAATGTAATTCATTATTAGGCCACTAATCTTATTTTGGCTGCCTGGGACCCATTTTTTGTTCTATATAGTGATTAATTACAAAATTATTGGAATAGCCTTCAATTGAGCCATCAGACAATTCTAATATTTTTTTTCGAGCCTTAACCAAACGCACCTGAAGCTCCTTTATCGTTGAACTTAATGCAATTACTGCATCTGTATCTACTTTTATACCACCCATCCATTTAATTACTCCTAAATTATTTTTACTCCTCTTAAAAGTACCTGCCCAGCTATGTAATCTATCGATTTCTGGATTAGTTCTTAATTTGTTTAATATTTCGTTAATTGTTTTAATTGCTTTTTCAAACAATACGGGGTGAAATCTAATTTCCGTATTTATCAATTCATCCAGGATCTGGTTAGCTTCATCTAATTTTTTATTTATTTCTTTTATTTCTGTATTAGCGCGCCAAGGATTTTTTATCGCATTTTTTCCAATTCTTGAAAAATTTTCTTTGTTTTCTTCAAAATAAGCTTTTATTTTTAATAATTTTTCTAAAATAGCGTGTTTTTTAAGTGCTTCGGTAACCTGTTCAATGGTATTGGTTTTTTTGTTAAAAGATTTAACTACTGACATCCCCGCTCCTCCAAGTACACCTATAAGCGCTAATGAAATAAGGACTCTTGTCACAATTGACCTTCCTTTTTTTCTGTACGAAGATGATTCGTGTCGAATAGGCATATCATCATCTAGCCTGCATCTCTTTTCTGGCTTTTTCATTCAGAAATAAAATTAGAGTTATTATTGTATAATATAAAATTAGTAATGTCAAACCAAAATTAAAAAATTTCCCTTCTCTAACTTAAATTTTTGAATTTTGCTTTGGTGATATATACTTTTTTGTATTTAAATTTGACTCTTTTGAAAAAAGGCGTATCGTAAAATTTAGACTTTAGAATATAGGCATTATATTAGACTATTCTCCTCGTGGGGATAGCCTATGGCCTTTAACAACTTGATCCATAGGCTTGCGCTTAACAACTAGCAAAGGAGGGAGTGGATGACAGAATTCTGGATAAAGCTGATGCGGTAGTAACTACTCAACCTTGCAATGGAAGTGGGGTGTAACATGGGGGTGCAAAAGGGAACGGTTGTCGGCGCGCCTTTCGAGCGGTCCCAGTGCACTATCCTGGTTATCGACGACGATGATGATCTCCGGGATTTTTTCATCGGACTGCTCAAGCTCATGGGTTTCCGTTCCTTTCTCGAGGCAAAAAACGGGATGGAGGGGATAGAGGTCTACGTCGAGCACATCGACGAGATCAGGCTCATCATCCTCGATCTCGAGATGCCCGTGATGGACGGAGCCGCTTTCTTCCGCGAGTTCCTGAGAATCAATCAGGGGCGACAGCGGAAAGCGAAGGTCCTTCTCGCGACTGGGAAATTCGATTGCCCTGTCGTAAAACGGCTTCTGGAAGAAGGCCTGGACATGGCCATACCGAAGCCAACCGACCTTGAAATCATCAGGAAGGATATCCGTGAGTTACTAGGATCTCGTTGACCCGTTGCCCCCCTGAACCCGACAGTGAACCAGCGCTTGCGCTTGGTGCACTGGAGTGGTTCAGGGGGCTTCTTTTAATTTTGCTATTTACGAAGTAACGAGATAACGAAATAACGAGATAACCTTGTCGGTCTGAATATCTTTACATCAAAATGTTACTTCGTTACATCGTTACTTCGTTACATCGTTTTGTTTAACGGCTTTTTCGTGATAAATTCACGATGGCATTTAATAAATTATTTATGAAGAAAAAAATTATCATTCTTATATTAATTATTGCCCTTGGGGTATTCGCATTTTTCAGATTACAGGAAGACACTTGGCTTTGCGTCGATGGAAAATGGGTAAAACATGGCATGCCCAGCGCGCCGATGCCAGAGACAGGTTGCGATGAAACTATCACACCTGAAACTGAGCCTGTTACGCCTCCAGTCACAGAAGTCCAGGAGGAAGCGAATATCGTTGTGGATTCTCCGATTTCGGATGCCCAGGTTTCTTCACCGCTAAACGTGACTGGGAAGGCGCGCGTATTTGAAAGCACGTTTGTTTACCGCTTAACGGATTCTGTCGGGAATGTTTTATCTGAAGGAAACGGTATGACGACCGCGCCTGATATGGGGCAATTCGGACCTTTTGAAATCGATATCTCGTTTACGACAAACAGCGATAAAGGCACTCTGGAGGTTTTTAGTCATTCGCCAAAAGATGGCGCGGAGATCAATAAAGTCACTGTTCCGCTTAGTTTCAAAACAACGACATCCGATATCACGACTGAAACTTCGACTGTAAAGGTATATTTCATGAATAACAAATTCGACCCACAAGTCACATGCGAAAAAGTATTTCCTGTGGAACGCACAATGCCGAAGACCCAAAGCATTGCAAAAGCTGCGATTGAAGAACTGCTGAAAGGGCCAACTGATAATGACAGATATCTGCAATACACCACCCAGTTAAATGATGGCGTTATTTTAAACATATTGACAATCATCGATGGGGTGGCAAAAGCGGATTTCAGTAAAAAATTGGAGGAAGGTGTCGGCGGTTCCTGCCGTGTAGGGCTTATAAGGAGGCAGATTGAAGAAACCCTTAAACAATTTGATTCGGTTAAAGATGTTGCGATATCTATTGAAGGCAGGGCGGAGGATATATTGCAACCGTAATTTTAGGAATAAGGAATAAGCAGTAAGCATTAAGCTTTCATGCTTAATTTTTATTTCTTACTGCTTATTCCTGTGGAATTGTTCAATTTGCGTTAAAGTGGTTTTTGTATTCAAAATTATCAAAGTTTATAATTTTTTTATAAAGAGTCGATAATGTTTTTTTTGTAGTATCGAAAAGGCTAAATTTTCATTATTTTAAAAAAATAATTCTAATGAAACAAAAATGGCTTAATTTAATCCTGCATTTAACAGGCAAAATTTATAACAAAAAACAGGAGTTGGTAATGTCCAGCCTTATGAAAGCGGTTAATCTGGCATTGCAAATTATTTTATTGGAATTATTGTTATTTATTATTTCCCTACCAACTTATTTTTTTGTGGAAAAGAGCTTAGCACTTCCAAAAGAAGATGGAAAAATAGAAGTTATAAGCTACCGTATGCGGCGCAAGTTTATTGTTTCAGTAATTATTATTACTGGGTTTATTTTATTTGTATTATTTGCCATTCAGGCTACAATACGTGTTTTTTTCGCTCCCATAAGCGCTTTTTCTTAGATATAAAAAATTAAATATAATTGTCAGCCAGCCGCAGATTATAAATCATTAATTTTAATGCCATGCCAATAAAAATTAAAAAAACTATTGTTATTGTGGAAGATGAGAGCGTTCTTCTTAAGGCGCTTAATATCGAGGTTTTGAACGCGGGGTTTGAAGTTTTGGTCGCGATGGACGGTAAAAGCGGTTTAAATTTGATAAAAGCCAATAAACCGGATTTGGTCTTACTTGACCTACTTCTACCAAAAATGGATGGCTATGCTGTTCTGGCCGCATTGAAAAAAGATTCTAAGACAAAGGACATCCCTGTTGTTATACTTTCCAATTTCGGTGAATCGGAAAATATTGAAAAAGCTATGGAACTGGGGGCTGTTGATTATTTTGTAAAATCTTCGACTGATTTAGGGGAAGTGGTAAAAAAAATTGATCAGAGAATAATTTAAAATAAATTACTCTAAAAATGAGACCTCATGTTAATGACTGCAAAAATGTGATTAAGGAATTAAATGCGGCAAAAAAAACTCTTAAAATAATAAAAGATAATTTTAAGGGGGAGAGAAAATTTTTGCAGGTATTACTATCCACAATGAGTGAGGGTGTGGATATTGTTGATAAAAATTTGAATATTGTTTTTATGAGTCAGAGTTTTTTGAGGATATTCGGTAAAAAATCCATCGGTAAAAAATGTTATCAGGTATACAAGGATAATGAAAAACAATGCGCGGACTGCCCTTTGAGAAAATCAATTAAAATCGGGGAAACGAGAACAATTATAGCAAGCGGTGTAGCGGGTGGCAGGATATTTGAAATAAACCATACAGGTATAAAATTGTCAAATGGTAAAAAAGGCGTCCTGGAAGTATTTAGGGATGTGACAGAAAAAAAGAAATTTGAAGAAATGTTGAAAAAAAGTGAAGAAAAATATAAAACTCTTTTTGAGTCTTCCCGCGATGCGATTATGACCCTGGAGCCGCCGACATGGAAATTCACCTCAGGCAACCCGTCAACAATTGAGATGTTTGAATGTAAAGATGAAAAGGATTTTACCAGCAGGGGCCCATGGCAGTATTCACCTGAAAACCAGCCTGACGGAAAGCCGTCAAATATAAAAGCTAAGGAAATGATCATGAAAGCCATGAAAGAAGGCTCCAATTTTTTTGAATGGACGCATAAACGATTAAACGGGGAGGAATTTCCCGCAACAGTACTCCTTACAAGGACGACCGTAGGCGGAAAGATATTCCTCCAAGCCACAGTGAGGGATATTACTGAAGAAAAAAAAACTGAGATGGCTCTTGAAAAAGCCCATAAGGAATGTGAAAATTTGGTTATTAAACGCACAGCCGAACTCAGCAGATCCAATGAAGAACTAAAAAAAGAAATTGCTGAACGAAAAAAGATAGAGGATGAGTTGCGCGCAAGCGAAAAAAAATTCAGGACGATTTTTGAAGGTTCAATGGATGGCATCCTTGCGGCTGATACTAAAACAAAAAAATTTGTTTTTGCGAATCCGAGAATATGTGAGCTAACGGGTTATACCGAAAAGGAATTGTTCAAATTAGATGTTATGGCGATCCATCCTAAAAAAGATTTGCCTTATGTAATTGATCAGTTTTCAAGACAGGCGCGTGGCGAAATAGCCATGGCTAAAAATCTTCCTGTGTTAAGGAAAGACAAAAGTATTATTTATTGTGATATAAATTCGATACCCCTAAAAATTAATGATCGTGAACTTTTGGTGGGTACTTTCCGAGATATAACCGAGCGCAAAAAGGCTGAAGAAGCTTTGAATGAGAGTGAAAGACATTACAGGTCAATTGTTGAAGACCAGACGGAACTGATTTGCCGATGGCTGCCCAATGGTAAATTAATTTTTGTTAATGAGGCTTATTGCAATTATTTTAATAAGAAAGAAACTGAGCTTATTGGTAAAAAATTTACGCCATTCATCCCAAAGGAAGACCGAAAAATAGTAAAAAACATATCAGGCATGATCTCCAGAAAAAATTCTGCCGCAACTTACGAACACCGTGTTATAAAGCCTAATGGTGAAATACGGTGGCAGCAATGGACTGACCGAGGGATATTTGATACAAAAAGTAAAAATCCTATTGAATTTCAGTCTATTGGCCAGGATATTACTGAACGAAAACGCGCTGAAGAACAATTAAGATTTGGTAAGGAAAATGCTTTGAATGAACAAAAAAAATTGGAAGTAATCCTTCAAAGTATTGGCGATGGCTTGTTTGTGTTAGACAAAGATAAAAAGATTATGCTGGTTAACAAGGCTACTGAAAAACTGTCGGGCTATACGCAAAAAGAGCTGATTGGCAAAAAATACACCTCATATCTGAAGTTCCTATCTGAAAAAGACAAAAAGCCCAACACGGAATTCGTTGACGAGATTTACAATAACAGAGCTATATCAAGCATGCCAAATTCAATGGCGCTGATTAGGAAAGACAAAAAAAATATACCAGTTTCGAATTTGGCAGCGCCGCTTAAGGACAAGGCTAATAAAGTGATTGGCTGTGTAGTCGTTTTCCGTGATGTGGCACGGGAGCGTGAAATCGATCAGATGAAGTCTGAATTTGTTTCCGTTGCTTCACACCAGCTACGCACTCCTCTTACCGGCATTAAATGGTTTGTGCAGCTTTTAATGAATGAAAACACCGGCAGGCTAAATGAGGAACAAAAAGATTTTGTCCAACAAATTTTCATCAGCAATGAAAGAATGATACATCTGGTTGAAGATCTGTTAAACGTGTCGCATATAGAAACAGGTAAAAAATTTAATATCGTTAAGGAGCATGTCAATCTTGTCGCTCTGATCAAAGGAGTAGTCGCCAACCAGATGATAATCGCCGGGAAGAAAAAAATTAAAATAAAATATCCCAGCCATTGCCCCGCCAAAGCTATTCTTCCGCTAGACGCTGAAAAAATATATCAGGTTTTCTATAATCTCCTCGATAATGCCATCAAATATTCAAAAGAAAAAGGAGTTATCCATATTGGCTGTGAACATGGCGCAAAGGATGAAATCATAACTTATGTCAAAGACGAAGGATTAGGCATTCCCGCAAATCAGCATAAAAGAATGTTTCAAAAATTTTTCCGGGCGGATAATGTGATGTCGTCAGAAACAAGCGGATCCGGTTTGGGCCTATATATCATTAAGGCGATCGTTGAAGCGCATAACGGAAGAATATGGTTTGAGTCCACCCAAAATAAGGGAACTACTTTTTATGTGGCACTGCCGGCAAAAGGCAAAAAATAGTATGATGCCTGACTTTTATCGGATTTTTAATACTAATTTTAATAGTTGTTAATAAGAGATGTGCTACAAAGAATATGCCGTTTGCCTCTCTTTGCCGACTAACATTAATGCTGCTGATGTTGCAATATTAGAGTTTACAGGCGAATTGATGGCTAACGGCTTTTTATAATCTATTGAAATTGGAAATTGAAAATTTTTTGTTCAAGTTTCAAATTTCAAGTTTCCAGTTTCAAAAAGTATTGTTTCGTTAGATTAAATTTACGTTTAAAACTATTCCTCGGTCAGCATATAACCTATACCGTAAATTGTTTTAATCAATTTCTTTTTTTGCCCATGGTCGACCTTGTTCCTCAGGCTAGATACATGAGAGTCAACTGTATTCGATACTACAAAACTCTGGTAATCCCAAACATTTTGCATAAGCTCCCCGCGGGATATGACCTGATTAGGATGCTGCATCAAATATTCTAAAAGGGCATATTCCTTTTTTCTGAGCGGTATTTTTTTCTCCATACGAAACGCAACCCGTTTTTCCGGAATCAATTTCAAATCGCTGAATTCAAGGTTTTCTGTCGGTAGTCTATTTTGGCTGCGCCTTAAAACAGCCAGGATTCTGGCGTAGAGCTCCTCAAATGAAAAGGGTTTGGTTACATAATCATCCGCACCTATTTCCAACAATCGGGCTTTTTTGGAAATATCCTGAACGCCGGACAAAACAACAATTGGAATCTTTATGTTATTTTCCCGTATTTTCTGGATCAAAGAAGCCCCATCCAGCTTGGGTAATAGGAGATCAACAATTGCAATAACATAATCGCCGCCTGTTAATTTGCTTAGCCCTTCAAGCCCGTCAAAAGCCTGGTCGATTAAGCATTGCTTATAACCAAAGCCGCGTTTAAGAAAATTTTGAATTGCTAAATCGTCTTCAATGATAAGTATTTTCATATAAAAATAGTTAAACATTGGAAGGCCATGCACAACATAATATAAAAAAACCGTATTACAAATTATTCATCAAAATATAATAAATATTTAAAAAATATATAATAAAAAGGTAACTTCCGCATACTTGTGGATATTTTGTTATGACAAAAACCGACTTGATAGACTTTAAACAAACTGCCAAACGACCCAAATATGTCAAACGACCCAAAAGCCAAACTCCCAAATGTGCCAAACGTTCCAAACGATTCAAAAAAGCTTTTCAATTCTGAAAATTTAATATAATATTTAAATCTTTAATTGGTATTTAAGAGATTAAATTTAGTATAATGAATGATTTTAGTGATAATCCTTACAAGGAATTGGAGGATAGAACATATAACTTTGCTAAGCGTTGCAGGGATTTTGTTATGATTCTTCCTAAAAATATCCCAAATTTGGAATACTCAAAACAACTTATTCGCTCTTCCGGATCACAAGCCGCTAACTATATTGAGGCAAATGAAGGAGTAAGCAAAAAAGATTTGTGTTTTAGGATTAAAATTTGCCGAAAGGAAACAAAAGAAAGTGTTTTGTGGCTTCGTTTATGTATAGTCGATAATCCCAATCTTATGGCTGAAAGGGATATATTAATTTGTGAAGCAAATGAATTGAGAAGAATATTTAGCAAAATAATCTCAAAAACTTCCTGATAAATATCAAACGACCCAAATTTTGGAAGTTTGGCCTTTGGGAGTTTAGTTTTTGGGAGTTTGGGAGTTTAGTTTTTGGGAGTTTGGGAGTTTAGTTTTTGGGAGTTTAGAGCTTAAGATAATAAAACTATTCGCTCCTCATCACATACCCTACGCCATGTATTGTTTCAATCATTTCTTTATCAAATCCCTTATTTATCTTTTTTCTTAATAAAGAAACATGGGAATCAACTGTATTTGAAAATATCTGGGCATTATAATCCCATACTTTTTCCACTAAAGTATTACGACTTATAACTTCATCAATATGAGTCATAAAATATTCCAGAAGGTCAAATTCCTTTAATCTGAGATTAATTACTTTATCATTGCGTGTAACCAAGCGTTTATTTGGGATCAAAACAATATCTTGTACCTTCAGTCTATCTGCTTTAGGCTTTTCAGACTGAGACCTGCGAACTACAGATTTGATTCTGGTTATAAGCTCCAAAAACGAAAAAGGCTTTTCCAAAAAATCATCCGCCCCCATATTGAGCAGGCGAATTTTGGTTTCTGTATCAGTAACGGCTGTCAGGACAACAACAGGTGTTGTATTTCTTTTTTGACGGATTTCCCTTAGGACATCCTCACCATTAATTGAGGGTAAAAGTAAATCAAGCACTACAGCGTCATATTTATTATCCAATATCTTATACAGAGCCTCTTTACCATCTTCTACATGGTCCACCTGATGCCCATCCTGCTTTAGACCCCGGATAATCAGATTAGCCACTATTATTTCGTCTTCAACAACTAAAATTTTCATAAAAATATAAAAAAATATACAAACTTAAAATATTATTTTTTAAAAAAAAAGTCAATAAAAAATTAATAATCGTATAATAATTTTTTAATTTTTTATTCATTTTTAACAACTTTGTTTCAGATTTCCAATTAAAATTTTTAGCTTATTTTTTCAATTAACTATATCCAAACTAAATTTTATGCTCTTTTAATGTTCTTTTGAAAAAGGGGTAATATTTTTTTTGTATAAAGAGGTGGATCTCCTTATAAAATAAATTGGAATTTTATGAAAATTACAGTAGTTGGCACAGGTTATGTTGGTCTGGTTACCGGAACCTGTTTCGCGGAAACAGGCTTTGAGGTGATGTGCGTTGATATTGATGAAGATAAGATTAAAAAACTTAAAAAAGGCATCATTCCAATTTATGAGCCGGGATTGGATGAGTTAGTCAAACGAAACGTAAAAGAAGGCAGGCTTTTATTCTCGACTGATATAAAGACCGGAGTCCAATTTGGAGATGTGGTGTTTAGCGCCGTAGGCACTCCGCCTGACAAAAACCATAGGGCAGATCTCCAGTATGTAAAACAAGTTGCCAGAAGTTTTGGCAAATATACTACAGGATACAAAATATTCGTTAATAAATCGACAGTGCCTGTTGGCACCGGTGAGCTCTGCAAAGCAATAATCAGTCAGGAACTCCTGAGGCGTAATTCCGATGCCACATTTGATATTGTAAGTAATCCGGAATTTCTGCGGGAAGGAGCGGCCATTAAAGACACGCTTAATCCTGACCGCATAGTCATTGGTGTGGAATCGGATCGAGCCAAAGATGCTATGAAAAAACTTTATCGCCCGATTACCCGGGCCGGTCGCCCTTTGCTTACTACAGACATCAAAACCGCGGAAATGATCAAATACGCTGCTAATAGTTTCCTGGCAACAAAAATAAGTTTCATCAATGAAATGGCCAATTTTTGTGAAAAAGTCGGCGCCAATGTTTTACAAATTGCTAAAGGAATTGGTTTAGATACTCGTATCGGTCCTCGCTTTCTGCATGCTGGCATTGGATATGGGGGCAGCTGTTTCCCTAAAGATGTTCAGGCGATTATCCAGAAGGGGAAAGAGTATGGTTTTGATTTTAAAATTTTGGAAGCAGCTGAAGAAGTGAATAATCATCAAAAAGAAAGAATTTTTGAAAAATTGCATGAGCATATTCCAAATCTGGAGGGGAAAACCATTGCCATTTGGGGTCTGGCTTTCAAGCCAAAGACAGATGATATGAGAGACGCCCCATCCATCCGTATCATAAAACGAATTCAGGCGGAAGGAGCTTTTGTGAAAGCTTTTGACCCAGTTGCAATGGAGAATGCAAAGCGAAATTTTGCAAATGTGAATCTGGTTTATGCAAAAAACGCGCTCGAAGCTGCTAAGGATGCCGATGCTTTACTGGTTTTAACTGAATGGGATGAATTCCGTACTGTGGATTTTGAAAAATTAAATTTTATTATGCATGGGAATTATTTATTCGACGGCAGGAATATCTATGAACCGGAAGAAGTCATCAGCGCCGGTTTCCAATATGAAGGAATGGGCCGCCCGGTTAAAAAACAATATGATGGCACTGCTTATAAAATAAATTTTTCAGGGGCTGAGATTTTTTCCGGCACATCCGAACCTGCAATAGCTAAATAAATTAATATAAAAAATGAAAATCCTTGTTACAGGCGGCGCGGGATTTATAGGCTCACATTTTATTCGATATTTACTTGGGAATTCGGATAATCGGATTATTTGTGTCGATAATTTCAATAATTATTACGATGTGACTATTAAAGAAAAAAATATAGAGCCGTTTTTGGAAAATCCGAATTTTACGCTTTATCGCGTGGATATATGTAACTGGGACGACCTAAAAACTGTTTTTGCCCATGAAAAACCTGATAAAATCTGCCATCTTGCAGCACGCGCAGGTGTAAGACCGAGTATTCAGGACCCGTTTATTTATGAAAAGACGAATATAAGAGGTACATTAAATCTGCTTGAATTAAGCCGACAGTGTGATATTAAAAACTTTGTTTTCGCATCCTCCTCATCAGTTTACGGCAATCAAAAAAAAGTGCCGTTTTCCGAAACTGACCAGCTCGACTATCCTATTTCTCCTTATGCGGCAACTAAAAAATCAACTGAACTCATTGCTTATACTTATCATTATCTTTATGGACTACCCTGTACCGGACTTCGTTTTTTTACCGTGTACGGGCCAGCTGGCCGGCCGGATATGGCGCCATATAAATTTACTAAATTAATCAATGAAGGGGGTGTGCTCCAAAAATATGGAGACGGGGCATCAAAACGTGATTATACATATATCGATGATATCGTTTCCGGTATAGCGACGGTAATGGAAAAAAATTTTCCTTATGAAATTATAAATCTGGGCAACAACAAACCTGTTGAGCTGAACCATTTCATTAGCCTGATTGAAAATCTACTTGGTAAAAAGGCTTATATCGAAGAGCTGCCTATGCAGCCAGGTGATGTGGATGTAACTTATGCTGATATTTTCAAGGCACAGAAGCTACTTGGCTATAATCCGACAACTTCAATTGAGGAGGGAATGAAGAAGTTTGTGGAATGGTACCTTAGCTCTTAAATTCCAAATTACAAAGCCCAATGAACAAAAAATATACAAATTACAACTTCAATATACAATTTGTAGGTTGCAATTTGGTTTTTGTAATTTGTTTGTCAGTTGTAGGTTGTAATTTGGAATTTATAAACAAATTATGCTCAAAAAGATAAAGGCACATCACATTATTTTGGCAATCATCCTATTGTGGGGTGCTTTTTTGCGCCTGTATCATTTGGGTAGCCAGTCCATCTGGATGGATGAAAGTTACACTGCGCTCGCAGTTGAACGGATTGCTGATTCCGGCGTACCGATCCTGAAATCAGGAGCATCATATTGGCGGGCGCTCACTTATACATATCCTGCGGCAGGATTTCAGATATTAATGGGAAAAGAGGCGTGGGTTTTGCGGCTGCCGGCGGCGCTTTTCGGCATCGCCTCGATCCTACTGACCTATTGGGCGGGGATTGTATTTTTCAAAAAACGTTCTGTGGGTCTGGCGGCGGCTTTCTTCGCCGCCTTCAGCTTATTTCAGATCGCATGGAGCCGGCAGATCCGTATGTACACGGAACTTCAGTTTTTGTTCCTTTTCTGTGTGACCTATTTTTATTATCTGACCACAGTTCCTTCTCCAAAAGCGCGGCAATGGGCGATCTTATTTTTCGCGACTTTGCTGACACTGTTCACTAATCTGCTTGGAGTCTTTCTGCTGCCGGCTTATGTAATCATACTTTTTGCCCAAAAAAAGAAAAATCACCATGTGTGGCGGATTGCGTTTGCGATATCCGGTTTCGCTATTTCTACCGGCCTTCTGACCAACTGGGGTTCTTTTTTGAGCTTTGCGGGAGACATATTCACTAAACCGCATTTCTATATTCCAAATTACCTGTCTTTTTTAGGCATGACCCAGCCATTTTTAATATTAACAGCAATTTTTGGCCTGATAATGGCTTTAATCAAAAAAAATCGTCCGGCTATTACGCTCAGCCTGATTTTTGCGGTTATTTTTCTGGCCATCGGATTATCGCCCGTAATCGCTATGCGGTATATATTTTTTTTAATGCCTTTGTTGTTTTTGACAGCCGGATACGGGATAGTGGTTTTTTTGGAAGGGAAAAAATTCATACTGAGGGTAGTCAGCCTTTTACTGGTTTTCGCGATTACCTTTCGGATGAATTTTGTTCTTTTACCGCAATCAAATTATTTTCTTGAATATGACCCTTTGTCTTCACGTCCGAAACTTGATTACACCCCTCAGCCGGATTTTAAAAAAGCATATGACTTTTTAAAAGGGCTTGAAGTGGAAGGAAATATTTATCTGGTAGCGCATACAGGGGTTCATGAATGGTATCGCCCTCAGACCAATTTTTACTGGCTTAGTTTTCCTTTCGGATCCGATGCGAAAAAAGTCCGATACGCAGTTGTGGATAATGAGGGTTATTTTGTGGAGCGATATACCGGCGCGCCTGTAATCGATGATGCGGATGCACTTGAAGAAGTAATGGCTGATAACCATGGTTTTGTCATCTGGGATTATTTTTCGACCGACGACCATCTGCCGCGCCCGATGATCTCAGCTGTCAAAAAGCGCTCAAAACTCATTTTTGAAGACATAGCCAACCCGAATTTACCCTGGACCCAAATGCAGATCTATCAATTTTAAAATAATATGGACATCTCCATCATAATACCTGTTTACAATGAAAAAGGCAGTGTCGCATGGCTTCATCAAAATCTTTTGAATGTCTGCCAAAAGCTCAATAAAAAATTTGAAATAATTTTTGTGGATGACGGTTCCTGTGACGGCACTTTTGAGACCCTGAAAGCGTGCCAAAGCCCAATTAAGATAATACGGTTCAGAAAAAACTGGGGCCAGACCGCAGCGCTGGATGCCGGCATAAAATCAGCCATGGGCGAAGTTATAATAACTATGGACGGCGATATGCAGAACGACCCAAATGACATTCCTCTGCTCCTGAAAAAAATGGAGGAGGATAATCTGGATGTGGTTTCCGGCTGGCGTAAGCACCGTAAAGATCCTCTGATGAAACGGCTAGTGTCCAGGGGGGCCAAATTTCTGCGCGACCGTCTTATCAAAGACGGGGTCCATGATTCGGGATGCACTTTAAAAGCTTACAAGAAGGTATGTTTTGAGACTATCGACCTCTATGGAGAAATGCACCGTTTTATTGTAGCGCTTCTCCAGATCAAGGGGTTCAAAATAGGGGAAATGGTTGTCAGGCATCATCCCCGCATGCACGGGAAGACCAAGTACAACTGCACCCGGACAGTAAAAGGGTTTTTGGACATGCTGTCGGTCTGGTTCTGGAAAAAATTCGCGAACCGACCGCTGCATCTTCTGGGCGGAACGGGGCTTTTATTGATGCTTATGGGATCGATCAGCGGTTTATGGGCAGTTTATCAAAAAATTTATCTCGGCGAAGACATGTCGGATACATCGCTTACGGTTCTTACCATGTTTCTTTTTTTCACAGGCCTGAATATGTTTGTCTGGGGCATACTCGCTGATATACTCAGTAAAACATATTACAGTTCGTCGCGCGATAAAGTTTATCTGATTGAAGAGGTTATTGAAAAATGACCTTGATTACACTGATTATCCTGATTACCTTGATTGATTACCATGATTACATGATTAGCATGATTAGCATCAAGTCCTGCAATCCTACAACCCTAAACGAATGAAAAAAATATTAATGTTAAATTACGAATTTCCTCCTTTGGGCGGAGGTTCGGCCAATGCCACATATTATCTGCTGAAAGAGTTTGCCGGGAAGAAAGAAATTAAAATCGACTTAATCACATCTTCCACAAATAGTTACCGGGAAGAGCGGTTTTCAGACAACGTCCGGATTTATTATCTGGATATAGGGAAAAGGGGATATCTGCATTATCAATCTAATAAAGATCTGCTTACTTACAGTTTAAAAGCGTACATGTTCGCCAGAAATCTTATTCGCCAAAAAACGTATGATCTGGTCCACGCATTTTTTGGAATCCCGTGCGGATACATAGCGATGAAACTCGGCCTGCCGTATATAGTCAGCCTGAGAGGCAGTGATGTCCCTTTTTACAGCAGACGGTTTTACTGGCTGGATAAACTTTTTTTCAGAAGGCTTAGTTTTAAGATATGGAAAAACTCAGTAGCAGTACTAGCAAACTCGGAACACCTGAAAACATTAGCGCTTAAAACCGCCCCGAAACAGTTTATCGATGTGATTCCAAACGGCGTGGACACCGATCTGTTCCAGAAATATCCTAAAAAAAGCAACCCTCAATTTACTGTCCTGTATGCAGGGCGCCTGATCGAACGCAAGGGCCTGAATTATTTATTAGATGCTTTTGCACAACTTAACGGGCAAAAAGACTGCCGCCTTATTCTGGTGGGTTCTGGAGATCAGGAGGCTTTATTAAAGAAACAGGCTGAACAAACCGGGCAGGGTCAATCGGTTTATTTTTTTGGCGCTGTATCACACAACCTTCTTCCGCCGTTTTACCGGCAAGCCGATGTCTTTGTCATCCCTTCTTTGAATGAAGGGATGAGTAACGCACTTCTGGAAGCCATGGCCAGCGGTTTGCCTGTCATCGCCACAGATACCGGAGGTACGGATGAACTGGTGAGGAACAACGGGATAATCGTTGAAAAAAAGGATGCTGGTTCGCTTTTTAGAGCTTTGAATTTGTTAAAATCCGATATTTCCCTGAGGCGCGATATGGGCCTAAATTCCTTATTAAAAGCAAAACATATGAGCTGGGCGGACTCTGCCGACCGCTACCTGAAAATCTATAATTTAAATCCTGATAATGTCCCGACCTTACAATAATTTATAAATTTATAATATAAAATCGATCATGTATTCAATTTCAAACAATAAATATGGTTTTTATTTTCAGGAATTGCCTCTGAACAATTTAAGATTTTACTTATATTCGGCTGTTTTTATCTTCGGCAATATCCTGTTTCCCGCGCTTTTACACCAGTTACCCATGGGCGGAAAAATGTTTTTGCCGATTTATTTTTTTATTCTTATCGGCGGATACCGCCATGGATGGAAGGTGGGCCTTTTGACCGCCCTGCTATCGCCGCTTTTAAACCATCTGCTTACAGGGATGCCTCCGGTTCCGATGCTGGCGATGATAATTATAAAAGGGGGGCTTTTAGGGGTATCGGCCGGCCTGATAGCCAAAATATCCGGACGGCTGACATTGTTTAACATAGGCTGTTGTATACTTTTTTACCAAATTTCCGGATCGCTTTTTGAATGGTTTTTTACCCATGATATTAATGCCGTATTTTCGGAATTCTCTGCCGGATATCCCGGTCTTTTGCTGCAATGGCTGGGCGGCTACTTACTGCTCCGTTTTCTTAACAGAAATGCCTAATAAAACAATAAAAGAAATAAAGCGCCGGCTTAAAAAAATGATTTTCCATGAACAGTTTGACCTGATCGTAGCTATCGGGCGTGGGGGTATTATACCTGCCAGACTTATAAGCCTGCGGCTGAAACTGCCTTTTAATGTACTTCACATCAATTACCGTAACAGCGAAAATAAAATAATCCGGTCAGCCCCTGTTTTGCTTGGCGGAGTGCCGGATATTAAGAATAAGACAGTCCTTTTGGTCGATGACGTGTCGCGGTCCGGCGAGACCCTTAAAGCCGCCAGACAGTTGCTGAAAGACGCGCGGGCCATTAAAACTTTTGCCATTAACGGAAGGGCGGATTACATGCTTTATGACGAACCGTGCTTTCAGTTTCCCTGGCCTAATTTAACTTATTGATTATGTTTAACTGGCGCAAACCCCTGATATATCTGGTCTTTAAAAAAGATAAAACCAAAATCGCTGAGCACCTGAAAGAATTCCAGGGGCTCCAGTTTTGGCCGCGCGAAAGGATTCTTGAATACCAGAGCCAGGCGCTCAGAAAACTCTTGCTTCACGCCTATGAACACGTGCCGTATTATCATAAGGTTTTTGATGGAATGGGATTGGTCCGAAACGGCGAGGTGGATCTGAGCCGCTTCCATGAGATTCCGCTCCTTACGAAAGACATCATCCGCAGCGAGGGCGAACGGATGCACAGCGACGACCTACGCCAGCGCCAATCGTATGAAAACGCGTCGGGCGGAAGCACAGGGGAGCCTATTTCGATCATCCAGGATGCCGAATACCGCGACAAGTCATGGGCCAACCAACTGCTTTATTGCCAGATCGTGGGCAAGGACGTGGGGGAAAGGGAAATAAAATTGTGGGGTTCGGAACGGGATATTTTCCAGGGAAGCGAAGGCTTGCGCGCCAGATTGCAGAACTTTATCTATAACCGCCTACTTTTAAACAGCTTCCGCATGGCGGAAAAACAGATGGGCGATTATGTAAAAAAGATAAACAGTTTCAAGCCTATCCTCATCTGGTCATATATCGACTCGATCTACGAACTGGCGCGTTTCATCGAAAAAAACAAATTGGAGGTTTTTTCCCCCAAAGCCATCTTTGTCACGGCGGGCACGGTTTATCCCAGAGTAAAAGAATATGTGGCGCGAATTTTCCGTGCACCGGTCTACAACCAATACGGCTCGCGGGAGGCGGGCGACATGGCTACGGAATGTCGGGCGCGGAACGGCCTCCATGTGTATGAGTATCTGTATGTTTTTGAGATACTCGATAAAAACCTGAGGCCCTGCGGACCCGGCGAAATCGGCGAGATCTATGTCACGCTTTTAATGAATTACAGCATGCCCTTAATACGTTATAAAATCGGGGATACCGCCTCTTTTTATGAAAAACAGACATGCATCTGCGGCAGGAACCTGACTCTTATAAATGACGTTCATGGTCGCATAACCGATCATTTTAAACGGCGCGACGGCACATTGGTGCATGGCGAGTACTTTACACACCTTTTTTACTTCCGCCCTTGGATCAAAAAATTCCAAGTGTGCCAAACAGACTACAGCACGGTGGATTGTTTTGTGGTGAAGGGAGGCGAAGAGAATGGCGCCGACCTCCGGGACATCAGCGACAAAATCAAATTGGTGATGGGCAATGACTGCGATGTCCGGTTCCAATTCCCGCAAGATATTCCCCCTTCGCGATCAGGCAAAACCCTTTATACCGTCTCTAATATCCAATGAACCCAACTGCCGTATTTCATCGGCTTGGCGCGTGGGGGCTAACGCTCGCCGACCGAATTTACTACCGGATTTTTGACGAACGGATTTCCGACCGGCTGAAGCACTTCATGAAAAATTTCGGCTATCTGGCGCTGGGAGAAGTGATCGGCATGGCGATCGGCTTTCCAATCAAAATCCTGGTGGGGCGTTTTTTAGGGCCCGAAGAATACGGAAAATACTCGCTGATCCTCAATTTGGCCCAATTCCTTATCATCCCCATGATTTTCGGGCTGACCACGGCGGCCCTGAACCAGATCCCCAAAAAACCGCACCAAAGCGGCCAGATCATCAAAGCCATCACTCTGACCGCCCTGATCACAACCAGCCTTTCCACCCTCCTTTTCTGGTTTTTCAGAACTCCGGTGATGGAACTTTTTGGCATCGATGACCGGCTTTTCAAGTGGACGCTTGTATTTTCCGTTTTTATCAGCGGCTATTATTTTGTGGAGGCCTTTGTCCGCGGGCTTTCCAAATTCCGCTGGCTTTTCTACATGTCCGTGATCGGGTCGGTCGTCCTGCTGTCGGTGTTCTTATGGTTTATTTTCGCCTTGGGCAACCGAACCTTTTCGACCTTCGTCACCGCCAATATTGTGGTGTATGGGTTTTACATTGTCATTTTGGGAATCGCAGTCGCGCGGTTTGCGCGCCTTGGGCCGTCCATCCCAGGCCTTTATCGGCAGGTGCTCAGCTATTCGGGGCTGGCGATGCTGGGCGGCGTGGCGGGCTTCCTGATCGGCAACACGGATCGCTTTTTCCTCAATCACTATTTGACCCTTTACTGGGTAGGCGTGTATTCGGCCTATGTAAACGCCGCCAGCGTGTTTGTCGGGCGGTTCTTCGCCCTTTTCCTGCAAGTGTATTTTCCCGCGGTTTCGGGTCTGCAGGACAAGGATGCCGTGTTTCACCAAATCAAGAAGGTGTTGGCGCGGCTGGGCGGATTCGTGTTTGCCCTCTCCTTCTTTTCGACCTGGTTCTTCATCTGGCTTTTCGGGAAAAAATTTCCCATCGACCTTGGGCTGATCGGCCTTTTCAGCCTGAACAATGTCGTTTTCATCGTCTATCAGCTGTATATGTGGCTTCTGAATTCCCAGGGCAACAAAGGCATGAGATCGAATCTGATCATTTTGTATATCAACGCATTCCTGAATCTGGCGCTGTTCTATTTCCTGATCCCGATTTTGAAAGTGTACGGAGCAATCGGCACCACCCTGGCCGTCAACCTTATCTTTGCCTTTTATTATTACTTCCAAACCCGCCATTTTGTACGCAATGGATACTTCAATGAAGCTTAAAATCTGTTTCATCGGACTGGACAGCTACTCCCTATTCAACCCCGCATGCAAACGCGCGTTCGGCGGGGCGGAAATGCAACTGGTCTTGCTGGCCAAAACGCTGGCGAAACTTCCTGATCTGGAGGTGCATTTTGTCGTCGAGGACTGCGGACAAAAACCGACCGAACACATTGACGGGGTTTTGGTCCACAAACGATGGCATTCCTTTGGGCTTCCCTTTTTGCGGCTGATGAAACGGATCGGGGCCGATATTTACATTTGCAGATCCGCCGGCGCTTATGTCGGGAAATGGGCGCTTTTCGCCAAAGTTTTGCGGAAAAAATTTATTTATATGGCGGCGCATGACATCGATTGCGATGGCACATTTGAAAAACGGGCTTCTTTTTCGGATGCATTGTCCTATAGGCTCGGCCTCAGGCTTGCTGACGGCATTGTGGCCCAAAACACGGACCAAAAAAATCTTCTGACCCAAAGGGGGCTAAAAAAAGTCACGATCATCAAAAAAGGGCTGGAGCCTCCAGCACCAAATAGCCTTGCGGAAAAAAGGACGGATGTTCTATGGGTGGGCCGATGCGAACCATGGAAGAAGCCCGAATTATTCATAGATTTAGCGTATCGGTTCCCTCACGAGCGTTTTGTGATGATTTGCCAACCGACCAGGAACCAAGACCCTTTTTTCAAAACAATCTCCTCCAAGGCGCAAAATGTTACGAATCTTCGATTTTTTGAAGGCTTGGCCCATAACCAGGTCGAATCCTTTTTTCAAAAAGCCAAGATTTTTGTTCTGACCTCACTCCACGAGGGGGATTTGCCCATGGTGGCACTCGAGGCCCTGAAATACGCGGTGCCCGTTCTGTCGCTTTCGGTCAATCCCGATGACTGTTTCACACGATACGGGTTTGGCTTTTGCGCCAATGGCCATGAGCCGAGCTTGGAAAAACATTTGGAGCGCTTGCTCCATGACCCTCAACTCTATGAACAATGCCAAAAGGCAGGGAAAAATTATTTCAATGATTTTTGCGATTTAACTCGTGTCAGCCGACAACTTTCGCAATGGCTTAAACAATTGTCCGCCAATGATTAAAAAGATCAAAATTTGCTTTATTTGCCTGGGGGTCCGCCCCCTCTTTGAGCCGAAGGATAAAAGAACCTTTGGCGGCGCCGAGGTGCAACTGGCCCTATTGGGAAAAGCCCTGGCCGGATTTCCCGATTTTGAAATCAGTTTCGTGGTGGCGGACGTGGGACAGGATTCGGTGGAAACATATGGAAAAATCAAGCTCCACAAAGGCATCAAGATGGAAAAGTACCTTTCGATCTTTAGGCGGCTGGCGCACCCCAAACCCCTCGCGCTTGCCTATCTCATGAGGAAAATCAACCCGGATATTTTTATCCAGAGGTCTGCCAGCGCCGGAACAGGCCTGATCTGTTTTATGGCGCATTTGCTGAAAAAGAAATTTGTCTATATGACCGCGCACGAAATCGATTGCAACGGTGAATTTGAGGCACAAAACCGTGGGCCCAAGGGCAAATTTTTCCAATACGGCATCCGGCACGCCGACCTTGTCGTTACCCAAAGCGCGGAACACCGGCGGATGATCCGGGCGCACCATGGACGCGAAAGCGTTGTGATAAAATCGATGTACAAAATCCCTCCTGAAAGCGACTTACAGGATGTTGATAAGGATATCATCCTGTGGGTGGGGCGGGTGGAGGACTGGAAACAGCCGGAGGTGTTTATTGAGCTGGCCAGTCATTTCCCCAAAGAAAAGTTTGTGATGGTGGCGCCGGCTTCCAACAACCAGCCGACCTATTATGAAAAGGTAAAACGGAGGCTTGAAAGCGCGCCGAACGTGGAGCATATCCCGTATGTCCCGTTTTCAGAAATAGACGGTTATTTCCGGCGCGCGAAAGCGTATGTCATGACCTCCAGATATGAGGGTTTTCCAAATACTTTTGTGCAGGCGGCCAAAAACAAAACGCCGATTCTCTCGCTTTGCGTAAATCCCGACGGCATGCTGGAAAAATACCAGTGTGGCCTGTTTGCCAATCATGATGTTAACCTCCTTAAAAAACAGCTATCCATGCTGTTAAACAACAAAAATTTGCAACAGGATTACGGAAAAAAGGCATACCAATACGCTAAAACAAATCACAATATTGCAGATATCGCAGAAAGGTATAAAAAACTTTTTACTGATTTAATATGAAGAAAGAAGTCGTCTACATACATAAGAGCGATACATTTTCTTATCCCCCAGCGCCTTTCCACCCGCCGGAAATTTTTCCGGAGCTCAAAATCCATTCCTTCAGCCTGGAAATCGACCCCAATAATCAAGTGTACCGCGCGGTGCGGGAGACGTTGATCCAGCTAGGTCTGGACAAAGATCACATTGGAACGGCCGAATGGAAGCCGTTCCGGGATTTTGTGAAACCGGGCCAACATGTGGTAATCAAGCCCAACTTCGTGAGAGGCGATCACCCTTTGGGTGAGATCGGGGTGCTTTCCATGATCACCCACGCTTCACTCATGCGGCCGGTAATCGACTATGTGCTTCTGACAACGGGTGGCGACTGCGCAATAACCATCTGCGATGTTCCGCTCCAAAGCTCGGCTTGGGACGAGATCATCTGTGTCAGCGGAACTCGGGCGCTGATCGAATTTTACAAACAAAAGGGGTTCGAGATCAGTCTGTTGGACCTGAGGCGCGAAATTTCCCACACCAATGACGAAAAAGTCATCGACCAACGCGAGTTCGCGGATCGGGATCCCCTGGGGTATGCGGCTGTGGATTTGGGCGGCAAAAGCGCCTTGATGCCGGTCATCCAGCGCTACAAACAGTTCATGATCACCGATTACGACAAGGGCGCGGTGGGCGAGCATCACAATCCCGAAAAAAACGAGTATTGCATCGCCAAAACCATTCTGGACGCGGACTTTTTCATCAATATGCCCAAGCTCAAAACCCATCGGAAGGCCGGTCTGACGTTGGCCCTCAAAAATCTGATTGGTATGAACGGGGACAAGCGCTGGATTGCGCACCACCGCGAAGGATCTGTGGCATTGGGGGGCGACGAATTCCCCCGCTACAACCTAAGGGACTGGTTTGAATTCCGGCTTTTCACCTTCCTCAAACGGCATCCCGCATGGGGCGGAGTGTGGTTGGCCACGCAAATCCGCAAAACCCATCGCCTGGCCTTCCGGCTGAAACATCTGATCAGGCTGAAACTGAAAAAGGGATGGGCGTCAAAAAACAAATCGGTTCCTTTGATGGAGGCTGGTTTTGAGACATTCAAAAAGGAATTCCCCAACGCCTCTTATGAGGTATTCAGGGAACTGAACCCCAATCCGAACCAAAAGCGCTTCATGGAAGGGAGCTGGTATGGGAATGACACGCTCTGGCGGACCGTGACGGATTTGAACCATATCATTTTCTATGCGGATAAGGATGGTTGCCTGCGGGAAACGCTTCAGCGGAATTATTTTTGCCTCGCGGATGGCATTTTGTCGGGCGAAGGGGAAGGGCCTATGGAGCACCTGCCCAAGAAAACCAGCGTGGTCATGGGGGGATTGCATCCACTGGCCATAGACTTTGCCGCTGCCTGGATCATGGGGTTTGATGCCAAAAAAATACCCGTTATCGACCGGCTGTTTGGCAATGCAATGGTCAACTATCCCGGCCTGACCCCCACTTCCATCGAGATGCGATCGAACGTGGACTTGGCCCATTTAAACCTCAAATTCAAGCCCTCTAATAATTGGCAGGGGCATATTGAGCGGGCCTGAGATTATTTATCAGTATAAAATTTAATTATGATACAAGAATTAATTTTTAAGATTTGTTACAAAAGAGCCAAATCATGGGACTGTTTGCAAGAGCTGCTTAAAAATGAACATTTATCCAAAAGTGACATCGATGATTTACAAATGTCCAGAATAAAAAGCCTTCTGTCGCAGGCAGCATCCCACTGCCCCTATTACCAGGAGCTTTTTAAAAAGCGCGGTTTTGATGCTGATAGCTTTAGCAGTTTAAAGGAATTTTTTGATATACCAATTTTGACCAAAAGCATTTTAAAAGAGAATTTGCCAAAAATGAGATCTTCCAATATATCTGACAATGATATGGTTAAAAGCGGCACCGGAGGCTCTACAGGCAGCCCAACGCATTTTTACATTGGCAAATTTTTCTCTCGATATGTAAATGCCTTAAAGGTCAGGAATTTAATGTGGACAGGTTGGCTTCCTGGTGAATGGGATTTCCGTTTATGGGGAAGCGCTTTTGATGTCAATCTTAAAAATGAAATAAAAAATAAAATAATTTTATTTTTGAGGCGGGTTAAGGTTTATCCGGCCTTTAAGCTTGACCATAAATTGATCAAAGATTTCATAGCTGATATCAAAAAATATAAGCCGGCAATAATCCAGGGTTATAATATGCCATTGGTGGTTGTGGCCAGGTATATATTAGATAACAATATTAAATTTGGCTATCAGCCGAAAGGGGTGATTAATTGTGCTGAAACGTTATTTGAATCACAACGGGAGATTATGGAATCGGCCTTTGATTGTAAGGTGTTTAATCGCTATGGAGGGCGGGAATTGAGTGATATTTGCCATGAATGCAAATACGGGAATATGCATATAAATGAGGATTCGGTTTATGTCGAGATCCTCGATGATAATAACAATCCGGTCCCTGACGGAACTATGGGGAATATAATTTTAACGGGGTTATTAAATCATGCGATGCCTTTTATAAGGTATAAAGTTGAGGATATGGGCATAATGGCGCCTAAAGAAAAAACTTGTCCGTGCGGGCTTCCTTTTAGAATTATGGAAAAAGTCCTTGGGCGATCACAGGATATGATAAAGCTCGGTGATAATAAGTATTTAGCCGGAGAATTTTTTCCTCATTTATTTAAAGATTTTGATATATTAAAATTTCAGGTTGTTCAGGAATCGCTGGATAAGCTGACTATCAGCATAGTGCGCGGAGGAGGGATGTCAGATGAAGATATCACCTATTTAAACAGGAGAATTAAAGAGTATTTGGGTGAAGTTAATTTTTCTTTTAATTTTGTTAACGATATTCCAACCACACCATCTGGTAAATTTCGTTTTACGATTTCTAAAGTTTAGCCAATGAATCTCAATTATATTTTAACCTATTTTGGAAATTGCCGAAACGGACATCGAGCGCCGCAATCCGTCCGGATCAAATCCAACGCTGACTGGAAAAATATGAACCTCAGGCTCAGGCCGACCGATAACTGGCAAGGGCATATTGAGAGAGTTTAAAACTCTAAGCTCTAAACTCTAAGTTCTAATATAACTTTTAATCCGTATAAATTTAGAGTTTAGGACTTAGAGTTTAGAGTTTTGGGCTCAAGGGCTGCCCGAACGGGTGGATGACTTTCAGGTTTTTTTCGTCGATGAACTGAAAATCCGCGCTTGCCCATTCGACTGGATCAGGTTTTGCCTCGTCATAATTTTCCACTGAAAACCTGTACTCATAATTTTCACCCCACACCTTTGGCAGGGAAAATAATTTACCGATTTTTTGCTCTTCTCCGTCTCTCCGCTCAAAAATTATTGTTACAAACCCAAGCGCGTCTTTTCCCTCTGCAATTTTTTCAAGCCTTTTTTCCGGGCTTAATCTGATGATGAAATATGATTTATTTTTATCCGGCAACTCAAAACCGGCACTGGCATATCCGCTTAAATCCTGTGATGAATCGTCATTTGATAAAAATGACTTTTCCGGCTGTAAAACTTCCCATTGGTATAAAATCAGGTTTTCAAGCGTCTTTGCGGGCGTTTCCTGAAAAAAACGTTTTGTGATGTAGCGAAAAAAACAAGGCGGCATCTCCCCTTCCCCGCATTCCCATTGCTTATGGCGGTATTGATCAGTTATATAATATCCATATTTTTTTTCTTTTAAATAACCAAGGAAGTCTTTAACGACCTTTTGAGCTGAATATTTTTCACCATTTAACCGGTTATATGTTTGTACAGTATAAATATCTTCAGCGTTATTTTTGAATATTTCCCATATACCGTCGTTTATCTGTATATAGGATGCTTTGCCCTGTTTCGCGGTAAGGCTGTCTATGTTGCGGTAGGGATAATAAATCTCTCCGATAGGATTCTGGCCGGACTCATAAAGGCTGAGGTAGGTCTGACTTTCTAACTGACCAAGCGCCGGCAGTAACATTAAAAGCATCAGGCCAAATATAACGACGCAGCAAAATATTCCTTGTAGGAATTTGCTGCCGATGATTGCCTTTATGATGTTTCGCAGTATCTTATATAATCCATATAATCCCACGGCTGTGAGCGCAGTCAGAAGGGGCAGGATATGAAATAAATATTTTGGGGCAAAATACCTGTTGACGACAAATAAAAATTCCAAAAGCGAACCTAAAGACAAGACTGTCAGGATCAGCAAAGTTTTATTTTTTTTGATCAGAAAAAACCCAAAAAACAATACCGCCCCCCAAATCAGCAAAGTTATTGGAGGATAAAATTGGTTTGACACGTAATCCAGATAATTATTTCCACCGACCTTTATGGGGTTATAGGATATATCGATTCCTGTCAGTAAAGCGCCTATTTTTTCAGCGAAGATGAGATAGGTTCCTAACGCCAGCATCAGCCAGCCTGTTACAGAAACCCAGGGGAAATGGCTGATAATTTTTTTAAAGCCCATTAGACGGTCCGCCCTTGCCATGGCTTCCAGCCCAAACCCGAACAAAAGTATAATAAACAAGGGTAGCGCTGTCAGAGTTACCGGATGGAAATATCCGCTTAAACCGTAAGAGGCCAATGCCAATGCGCCATAAATTATTTTTCTGCGTTTATTTTCCGCGCTGACGGCTTCTATCAGCAATATCACACTCAGCAAAAAAAAGAACTGGACCAGATTGTACATGCGGATAAAAGGCGCGTTTAAAATATGCCATGTTGAAAAAGCCAGTAATACGCCGCCCATTAATCCCACAAAAGCATTAAACCATTTCCTTAAATAATAAGTGAGAAAAAAGATGGTCAATAAGTTAAACGCCATACCTGGAAGCCTGGCCGCCCATAATGCTCCGCTGAATATCTTCATGCCAAGGGCGACCAGAAAGGTATAGGCAAAATATTGCCGGTAATCGGGCATATGTCCGTTCAAAAGGGTTTGAGCGCCGTTTAAATGATAAAGTTCATCCACGCTGAAAAAATCCATGCCCATCAGCATCCACCTTAATAACAGGCCGACCGATAATAAGATGATGGTCAAAATCCAAAACCATTTTCCCTGTATCTCTTCATCGTCTTTAAACAAATTATCTGGATTGGTGAAACAGATAAAACCAAGTAAAAAGGCGATTACAAGGCCGGAAAAAAACCAGACTTCAAAATCCAGGTGGGGGATAAAAAACAGGCCATGATACGATAGGACTGAAAAAATAACTATCATCAAAAGCCATATCACGGATCCGGCAATCACAGCTGAACGGTTTTTTTGCAAAATAATTTTTACAGAACTTTCGAGAGCCTGATAAAAAGGTTTGTAATAAACAATCAGATAAATGATTGTGCCTAAAGCTACAATTGCGGCCGCAAGAAAGAAAAAAAGGGAATTGCCTTCTTTTAAAGCCATGGCCCATACCGACAAAACAAGAAGAAGGGCTGAAATAAAAACAAAATGCCAAATGTTTTTAAGTTTATTCAAGAGAAATGAGAACATCAGATAATTTAATGGATGGAATAGATTTTTTAATTACAATAAAATCCTGAAAATCCCTGGGGCCAAAATCAAACATATAAGGTTTAAAAAAGCTGTTTTTATCAACTGCTAATAAAGGCGATTCCACCTTAATATCTCCGGGAAACCGGATCGTGTATTCACCCGGAGCCAGCGCGAACTTTCCTTTGCCCGCAGATTCAGACGGTTTAATTTCCAGATTTGTATTGTCGCTAAGGCGGGTTATCCTGATAAGATCACCTTCCGGATTTGAACCTGAATAGGCCCATTTCACTTCTATGTCATTGTCAACTTTTGTATAGAATTCCTGAGAAGAAGCAAAATCCACCGCATCGCTTAATATGACTTTAGAGGAGCTAAATGAAATATCAGTGATTATCGGGCTCTTATCCGATTCGTTACTTATATTAAGTTTATACAAACCTTTTTTCGGAAGCTGAAAAGAAGCGGTTATGCTTTTGACGATGGTTATTATGCCCTGATCGTCAGCGTTATTTTCATCCAATTTGAATGGCTGGGTTTCAATCACTTCGTCATTGAGATCCGCCAATTCTATTTTAATCATATCATTTTCCTGAAAATCCTTCATGGATTCTATGCTGACCGACAATTCTTTGTCGCCATAAAGAATGAATTTCAAAGGCGGTTTTAATGCGATTGATTTAAAATCCGCGCCGGAGGATTTTGCATCTTCCTGAAAATCATTGGTGAAATCATTGATGTCCGGATAGAAACCTTCCACTCCCACAGCGCTGTATAATGGGATATTCTGTTTCATCCAATCCTGATAACTGCCGACCGGGATTATTTCATGGAGTCCGTTTTCCAGATCGCCTAAGGAATATATATGGATGCCGCTGAAACCTGCCATATACTTATAACCGGCTTCTTTTAAGTTTTTCTCAAATTGATAAGTTTCGCTTCTTTCGGGCGCGTATATTATAAATTTTAATTCTTTTACAACAGGAGTTCCCCAGAAATCTAATAAAGGTTTGAGCGGAATTTCCAGTGTGACCTCATTCCAGCCGTTGCCGCTATTATCGATATCCAGCGGTGTAAAGATAATCTGGGGGGAATAATTGTTGATATTCAATTGATACGGCTGGAAAAAATAATCTTTTTGCGGGGCGAAAAAGTTATTCATCATATCAATCCGGAGCCACGCTCTGCTGGAAAATAAATGTTCCCCGGCTGGAAGCTCAATAGTCTTCCATTTCCTCAGGTCTTCCTCAATTATCGAAAATTGTTCGACCCCATCGATTAAAAGGGGCTGGATATTGTCATTTGTCCAGCCGGTAACCCTGACGGAAATAGGATTTTTTGATTCATAATAATATGAAATTTTTCCACCGGTTATTACGTCTCCGCTCAACAGGATTTTATCGGTATTTACGATTATTTTCGGTATAAGGAAATCATTATCTTTCTGGCCGTTATTTTCCGGCCCTGTGATCTCAACAAAATACAATCCCTTATGCGGCTGCTTAAGCTGGAAACGGACTGATTGTATGACGTCTTTATTCTGATCGTCCGGTATTTCCTTTTCGCTGATTAGCAAGTGATTACTGTCAAATATTTTCACCATCACAGGTTCAGGGTTCGGGTACCAGTTCAGGTCTTTTTTGAATATAGCAAGGTCAATATCCGCCGGCCCGTATATAACAAAATCAACATCTCCTCGGATATTAAGCTGTATTTCTTTGTCTGCCGCATCGATGTCATGGCTCATCGGAAAATTACCGGGGTTTATATCATAATCAATTGTTCCGATACTTATTTCGCTTAAAAGATCGAGATTCGCTTTAAGCCAGCTTAAAAAATCTACGCCCTGTTTAAACGGATAATCGATCAGCGAGGGGTCTGCGTAAACATTCACGCCATTAAATCCGGCGATCTTCTGAAAATCATTCAATTCTTTTTTATAAAGAGCAAAAGATTTCTGATAACGCGAAGACTGCGACGGGAGCCCGCAGTCTTTACAATCAACCGCCAGCTCCAGATCCGCTTCACTTTTTAAAAAAATTTTTATGGAAAGCTTATGCTCCGGCCATAGCCGGACATCCGGTGAAAAATAAAGCTGCGCGTATGACAGGATAAATGATCTGGCCATAAATCCCCCATCTGAAACCGGCTCAGAAAGGCTATATGGATCCAGTTTCAGATTTTCGCCGCGCACGCTGTCGTTTTCTCCGACTTTCAGATAATAAGAAGCCTTAAGCGGCATGAAATTTATTACCATTAAATAACCGATTGTTGCCGCCGGCAAAACCAAAAGAAATAAAAGCCTGATTGCCAAAAATAATTTATTTTTTTTCATAATGATTAATAGATAATAGAAACTCTTTTATTTATATTAAAAAAAAGGAATACAAAGAGCCACCCTTTCACAAATAATTAATAGATTTTTTAATTTTCTATAAGTTTTTGCTTATATAGTATTTTGGTCAACAGATAAAATATTTAAACCCAAATTAAAATGAAAAAATTATCATATTATCTTTACGTTTGTGTATTAATGTTCGCTATTAATCCTCTTACTGCTTTTGCATATGGGGGCGGAGGCGGATCTTCAGTATTACCGCCTTCATCTGATTCAAATACCGCCACGTCAACTATCTCCTCGCAAGTATCAAATACAACGACTGGGGAAGCCTCCTACAGCCGACCGCTTCAGCTGACAAGCGATGTTATTTCGGTTAATGGAGAAACAGGCTCTAAAACCGCTCAGCTCACAGGTTCTGAGGGTACGATTACTCTAAAGCCGAATAGCCTGTCAACTCTTTCCGCAGTCATCCCCCCGGATACAAATATTGTGGCCGACAGCAACTGGGACGGAATAATCTCGCCTCCAATACTTCGCTCGAACACAATGATAAATGAATCCGGTGAAGAAATTTTAAACAGCAGTAATAAAATCCTTCGCGATAATGTATTAGTGGTAGTAAAGGCAGGGTCAACTTTAAGCCCTCTTAATTTTTCAAATAATGTAACAATGAATGTGCCTGTTGAAAATACGGCTGATGGCACACCTGTTATTGTTTATTTCTCAAATGACGGGATCAAATGGCAATATCTGACAAACTCAACTGTGAAAAACGGAAAGGTGGTATTTAAAACAAAGCATTTCACATATTTTGTCATTACGACATCGGAAATCGGAGAAAATGCTTTTACAGTTCACTTTGCAGCGCCTAAATCAGCAGAAGTTGTTAAATTTTTTGATATAATAAGCCATTGGTCCGAAACCTATGTTAATCAAATAGTTAGCCGTGGCATTGCGAGCGGAAAATCAGCTTTGCGTTTTGCCCCCGACGATGCGATAACCCGGGCTGAACTCACAAAAATGGCTGTAAATGCATTTGGATATGAAGTGCCTGGGAGCGTTTCTTCAAAACCATTCACCGATGTACATATCACGGACTGGTACGCGCCTTATATACAAGCCGCAAAGGTCCATGGGATTGTAGTGGGATACGGCCAATACTTTAAACCAGATAATTTTATTAACCGCGCAGAAGCTTCCAAAATGCTTTTGGAGGCTGCAGGTTTTGATATAGGGACCGATTCAGTTTCGTCATTCAGCGATACCGAAAGCGGAGCATGGTATATGAAATATGTAAATTTCGCCAAAAACAAAGGTATTATAAGCGGTTATGGTGACGGGACTTTTAGGCCAGACAACAGTATAACCCGCGCCGAAGCCTCTAAGATCATCATTAAGATATTGGAGCAATAATTTCTTAGTCTCAAGTGCGAGTGTGAGACTCAAAACATGAATCAAGCGCTTGAAATTTACCCGCCTGACCGATTCGGGCAGGAGGCTCACACTCGCACTAAAAAATGAGTAATCTATCACTTCTTACACCAAAAGAAAAAGTTATACTAAAAGAGCTTTATAATACCTACCAAAAACATGTCAGCCTGTATCTTGATCTTCCAAATGTCCTAGCTGATTGGTCGCCTAAGGAACTTAAAAAAATCATTAATCACTTACAAGATAGAAAATTTGTACAATATCTGCCGAGCGAGGATGAAATTCATTGCCTTTGCAGGATAACGCCTCTTGGGCTAGACGCATTAAGGATGGCGAAATTATCTAGAGATGTGCAATTTAATAAAAAACATATTATTTTTGCTAGTATAGTAATTGTTATAGGCTTGATAGTTTACGGTCTGAATGCCACAAAGAACCCCTCAAAAAGCTTCGCGGATGTAAGAGGTGTTGGGGTAAATGAAAAAACTAAAGCGATTTTGGAGGACTGGATTGAAAACCGTGAAGAAGAAAATTCAGACTATTACACATTCGACCTCTTAGAAGAATACGAAGGCAGGAAGACATATTTTGTGGAATGTAAAATGGCGTATCTCAGCACTTGTAAATATAATATTGTGTTTGTTGAGGTGGATGAAAAGAAAGGATTAATTACGAATGTGGAGATTGCACAGGAATAAAACTTTTGACATTTGACCTTTGACCTTTGACTTTCTAATGAAAAAATTGTTCTTATTTATTTCTATAATTGCGATGGCGTGTGGGCTTCCTGCTGCTTACGCTAATTCCTCTGTGCAGCAAAGCGGAGTGCGCGAATTATTTCATAAGAACACTCATTTAATTGAAAAAGAGCTAAATACATCATTTCCTAAAATCGATTTTGAGTTTAGTTCAGAGGTAAACGATTGGTATAAATTTTTGCTTTTTGAGGCTTTAACAACTTTGCCCGAAAAACATATAAATAATCTGGAAAACCTTTCTATTAAAAAGCTAGGGGTTTCAAGGAGGGGGGTTCTTTCATTTTATATGGATGTACAATCAAAAAGCCCCCGTCTTAAACTTAAATTTAACCCTGTCGAATTTCCATTGGAAACCAATTTTGAATGTGACACAGTAATTGAATGCATGAAAATTACAGATGCATATATGAATCGGGAATTTGTGGCTGTTGCTATACATGAAATAGGCCATACTATTGATTTTGGGAGTAGTACCATGGGTGACCCGGAAAGCGGTGTCAGTTCCGATTTTAAAAACGGCCCTTTCTTGTTTTACCAAAACGACCCATCAGTCACCTCTTTTTATCCGATCTGCTTTAAATCGGCCATAATGCTTAGCCGTAAAAAATGTAATAAGTATGATTTTGTTTCCACATACGCCAAAACAGATGTTTTTGAAGATTTTGCTGAGACTATGACAGTATATGTTTTGGATGGAGAAAATTTTTACAATAAAGCCCTCAAAAACCAGCAAAACAATTTTCCCGCTCTTATAGAAAAATATAATTTTTTTAAAGACAGTATTTTCAGCGGACAGGAATTCCGATTTGGAGAATCCAGCCGTCAAAACCTTTTTACCACTAATGACGCCACATTACGGATCTTTCCGTTGCCTGTGTTTCTTTATAAATATTGATTGGTTCAGGATAACTTGAGAGTCTTCTGATTTGCCCTTTAGCTTATCCTGATGCCAAAAAATAAGTATTCAATCCATTCACTGATTTCAGAGCACCAATTCCGTCGGGTTGCAAAGTATTTCGCATACGATCTGGAAGCATCAAAAATTGCATCATTGACCGGTCTCAGCAGACCGACTGTCAACAAGTATTTCAAGGCGATCAGAATCCGGATTGCCGGACACTGTAAAGAACAGTCGCCGTTTAAAGGTGAAATCGAAGTGGATGAAAGTTATTTCGGCCCCAGAAGGCAACGCGGTATGCGTGGGCGCGGAGCAGCCAAAAAAATACCCGTATTCGGTATCCTTAAAAGAAACGGGAAGGTCTATACAAAAATTGTTGAGGATGTCAGCCGTTATACCCTGCAGAATGTGATAAAGGGAAAAGTGGACAGGGACAGCGTTATACATTCGGACGGCTTTTTCGCCTACGACGGCCTGGTGGATATTGGTTATAAAAAACATTACCGTGTAAAACGCGGGGAAGATGAATTTGCAAAAAAAAAATCACATATAAACGGCATAGAAAATTTCTGGAGGCTGGCAAAAGTCCGCCTTTCAAAGTTCAGGCGAATACATAAGCACACCTTCTACCTGAATCTTAAGGAATGTGAGGCCAGACTTAATTACAAAAAAAAATATGTATAAAATTTTACTGAAAATCCTAAGAAATAATCCGCTTAAGTTATTTTGAACCTAACTTAAATGCTTTACAAATCACCAAATCCCTTCATTTATGATAATCTTAAATCAAGAAAAAATAATTATTTAATAATATTTTAATAATAATTACATAATTTTTGAATATTACCTGGATTTAATCCGAATGAAGTATATAGCCAATCCCATGGATAGTATCAATAA
>Ga0315291_10000370_pt1 | contig 58920 bp, 78 predicted proteins | sample YL17G12_20_MG_FD_203070 | JGI IMG/M metagenome (GOLD analysis project Ga0315291, IMG submission 203070) | Sediment microbial communities from Yellowstone Lake, YNP, Wyoming, USA - YL17G12_20 | ecosystem: Environmental > Aquatic > Freshwater > Lake > Sediment | place: USA: Wyoming | collected... | reverse complement strand
AGGGTACTGCCAAGCCTCTCCACTTCAACGACTTACTACCAGTCTAGCATCTTTTCCTGGCGTCATATGCGGATGTAGAAGGAACCCGAGGTTTTGGCATTTCACCTGGACCGGATCTTGGGGGCAGGTCAAAGCAAGATTCAACGTCCGACTTGTTCTAGTAGCGCGGCACCAGCCACAAGTTTTACCGCCAGCGCCCCTCTGTCCGGAAGCAGCCTGACAACCGTTTGGGGCGATGGCGTCCGACTCTACCGCTTCCCCAGGCAAGACCTTCCTGACCATCAACTCAAACCGACCCCCCCATCACCGAATCGCCCTATTGACAATTGGCACGGATAGGGGTTACTATCTGGGTCGCTTCTATCCCAGCAGTATCGTACTCAATGTACACGGCTTCTCGACGGTCATTCGCCTGTCCATTGCAGACTACCCTACCAATCCCGAACGAGGAGGTTTGAGATGGCTGCAGAAGATCGAGTCTATGTTCAATTGCAGAAACACCTGAATAACCAGCCGGTGGGATTCCCTGCCACACGGACGAAATCAGAGATCAAGGTTCTCAAACACATGTTCACACCTCAACAGGCCGAGATAGCCTCGCACCTGAGCTACAAGTTGGAACCGCTTGAAGCCATCTACCCCAGAGTCAAGCATCTGGTCCGATCACCCGAAGACCTGTCGGGACTCCTAGATGGCATTCACGCCAGAGGCGGAATAGAATACAGGGCAAAGGACGGCAAGAAACACTACTCGAATCTGCCCCTTTTGGTGGGCATGTACGAATACCAGACTGAACGCCTTACTCCAGAGTTCGTCAAGGATTTCAACGAATACACTCAGCAAAGGGTGTTCGGAGTCGCCTTTCTAAGCACAGAACTCCCGCAGATGCGCACTATTCCAGTCGCCAAGAGCATCCCCCTGGATGCCAAGGTCAGCACATTCGACCAGGTATCAGTCTTGGTGCAGCGAGCGGAGCCGCCCTTCGTGGTACTCAGTTGCATATGCCGCAATAACAAGTTGCTGCAGGGCAAACCCTGCAAAGTCACGAACCGCAAAGAGACTTGCCTAGGCTTCAGCCATATGGGCCAAGCGGCCTTGCGAATCGGCATCGGCAGGGAGATCAGCAGAGATGAAGTAATGTCGATCCTGGAGATGAACCAAAAAGACGGAATGGTGCCTCAGCCATCCAACACAGAAGAAGCCGAGTTCATCTGCTCGTGTTGTGGATGTTGCTGTGGCATCCTCACTACCCACCAGACACTGCCCAAACCCCTGGATTTCTTTGCCTCCAACTTCCAATCTGTTGTCGACGTCGATGCCTGTGATGGATGCGGCGTATGCGAGACCCGCTGCCAGGTGGGGGCAGTGAAGGTTCCACCAGAGACCCAGATCGCCGCGGTGGACTTGAAGCGTTGCATAGGGTGTGGCCTCTGCGTCTCCACTTGTAAGAAACAAGCCATATCGCTCCACAAGAAACCGACCGAAACCAGACCACCAAAGACGACGGAAGAGCTGTACGACATCATCATGGCCAAGAAGAAAGGTGTCCTGGGAAGGTGGGGCGTAACGGCGAAAATTGCCTTCGATGCTATCAGCACTGGGCAGACCCATCTATTGAAGTCCGAACAGACAACTTCCAAGGGGTCGAGCTAGCGATCTGTTATCGCCAACTGAGAAGCCCAGATTTCGGCATTTCACCTGGACTGTTCTTCGTGGGCTTGGTCAAAGCAAGTTCTAACATCCCAGTTTTGGCAGTCACGGAGCAACACCCGCGAAACTCACAGCTAGAGCCCCTCTGTCCCTGAGCACACAGAGTACGTTTTGGTGTGATGGGCTTCGAGTCTCCCCCGTCTCCACCGCAAATGAGCAGCTGCTGGAATCTGACTATGTGCCATGCAAGGCCGAGGATGTCTGCTCTGCGACTTGGGTGCCAATACTGACTCCCTTAGAACTTAGGGGGTAATGGCGACGTTCATCGTCGGTTTTGGTAGATAGTGAGTACGCGGTTGATCCCAGGGGAGTGATGAGGGCGATATACCCATTCAATCCGCGTTATGAGGTGGAAGTGTTCAGCTGGGGGTTGGTTTCAGGATTTTCCATCGGCTGTTGACATTCTCAGGGGGACAGGCCAACACTGTACGCCGCACCACCACTATGCTGGCGGTGCAGAACGGAGGAATACAGGATGAGCAACAGCGGAATCATGAAGCAGATCAGGGGACTGCTACTTCAGGGGAAGTCCAGCCGGGAGTTGATGGACCTGGGATATCGGCCCGGCTCAGTGTACGGTGCTCTGCGACAAATGAGGCAGAAGGGCACTGTCAAGGCTAGGCACGCAGAGAGCCGCAGTGTGTCGCCTGCTGCCAGCCGGAGCGAGGCGACAACAGACACGCTTGGAGACGACGACGGGCCCGAGTGGCCCGTCTGGCACATCGATCCTCCCTTAAGCTGCCCGGGCTGCAAACAAGAAGAGGTACATTGGGCAGTATGTCCCCACTGTGATCGCCTATTGCCTTCAGGGTGTGGCAATACCGAGGGCTCGCCCTGTCTTGGCAAGGTGTATAGCCTGAGTGAATTGTGGACGGGCGTCAGTGGTGGCTCGTTGCGGATAACTCAGTTTTGACGACAGCACGCATAAATGCCATGTGCCATCCGCCAACTGCCGCCGGAGGCGGGCGGCTGGCCTGAGGGCCGTTCCGAATTGACCCATGGCCTCTGACGCGGCCGTGTGGGCGTCGCTCGTCTTGCTGCATAGCTGTGCCTATCCTCAAGGCTCACCGTTCTTGGCGCACGAAGCCACCCTGAACAGACTGCTGCAGGGTATCACACATTGGGTCCCGCCGGAAGAGGGAGCAACTCAGGGATCCCATTGTGTCAGTATCCTGAGGGTCTCTGAGGACGACAAGAAAGGCGACTTTAGGCTGCAGGAGTCAGCAACTCACGGAGGTTCTTCAAAGCTCGCCTTGCGGTCTCCTGGTCCACATTGGAATCGATGTCATCAATGGAAGACCTTCTCAGTACTTTGGCCATTGTCAGGTTCTCATCTATCATCTGGCGATACAACGGCATCCACCGCTGCAGCCGGTCAAGCTGTGTGCCACGCCGGCCTTCGGGTTTCATTCCCCGCAGTTGCCAGAGGCGATCCTGTCTAGGCCTCACGAAGCGGGTCCAAACCTGGCCCCAGTCTTCTTCCGTGATGAACTCGTCTACGCCTCTGACTATGACCTTGAACGACCATGGGGAGCTGGACGATTGCTGGTCAGGGGCTATCTCCACTTGGACAGGCTCCAATGCGGAAAGCCATTCTGCGTTCTGCGTGAGTAGATAGAATGCTACTGATGAAGCGATGCTCCAAGGAAGGCGATGCCGCTCCAAGAGCCTCGCTACCGCCCAATCGATCGGCGCTTGGGGATTGTCGTAAGGTGCCGGGCCGGAAGGAGGGCGCTGCAGCCATTCTGGAACGGTCTCTGCTCGCATGTTTACTCCTGCGCTTGAGACTGCTGCCTGGCGCAACTCGGGCGACATGAATCCGGGGGTGGCATCTTCCAGGCGGGTCTCTTTGGCTGCCGCCCGTCTGTGGAAGGAAAGCCAAGCCCCAGCAAGGTTACCTTCTGCTACCCGCCTGACTGCTTCTGGCCGGACATGTCGCTGTATGTCTGCCCAGAGTGCATCACCTTCTGTCACCACCACATGTCCAGCGGAAAAACCAAGTACAGATCTGATGGTGACTACATCCTGACGTACGTGTGGGTTCTGAGGCAGCAGCGCCAGTCGCGCCTTCGTCCCCTCCGAGGTCTGGAGCCATTTCACCTTCCTGACGGGGAAGATGCGCTCTTCAAGATACGGCCGGAGGACGCGCTCCACTCTCTTGGCCACTGCAGGATCTGAGCTGCGCAGCTTGCCCAGTGCTTCGAGATAACCATCAGAGGTCAGGTCCCATCCGCCGTGTCCATACAGCAGCTTCAGGGCTCTATCAACATCTTGGCCAGAGTGTCTCTTCGGCGTCATGGTACCCCGCTATACCGCCGTGTAACCCGATTGAGTATACGCTAAGCTGACCTCTATGACGAGGAGTGCGTGCACACGCGGTCTCTTTGGCGAGCGGCGAACTCATCTTTGTTTGGCGGTTCGCGTGACCAGCGCCGCTAGTGTAACGGCAGGCACAGTCCCCAACCAGGGGACAGGAGCGGGTTCGACTCCCAGCGCGGCGCTCCATGATATCCAGGTCAAGCCTGTCCCGATATCCGTGGCCAAGCAGATTGTGGAAAGACACCATTACCTGCGGAGCCTGCCCGGGGGGACACATCTGGCGTTTGGCGCCTTTGGCGGTTCAAGGCTCCTGGGAGTCTTGACTTTGGGAGCAGGGCCATTCAATGCTGCCTCCCTGGTGGATGGAGCGGGAGCAGGGGACTGCTTGACTCTGACGCGCCTCTGGCTCTCTGATTACTTGCCGCCCAACAGCGAATCGCGGGTTGTCAGCATCGTCATGAGATCACTCAGGAAGCACACCTACGTTCGGTTTGTGCTTTCTTACGCCGACCCCGCTCACGGCCATGTTGGGACGATCTACCAGGCCTGCGGCTGGCTGTACACTGGACTCTCCGAAGCGATGCCCTTGTATGACGTCGGCGATGGCATTGCACGTCATAGCCGGTCGCTAGCACATTCCTTTGGGAGTCACTCCATCCGGCACTTTGCAGATCATGGTGTAGAGGTCAAACTCATCCCGCAATTGCCGAAGCACCGTTACCTTCGCTTCCTGGATGCATCGTGGAGAGGCCGCTTGCACATTGCTGTCTTGCCTTATCCGAAGAAGGGGCAAACAGATGGAACTGATTGACATACCTCCGGAACAACTGGCTGAGGCGAAGTGGAATGCCAACGTCATGGACGAGGGCATGCTAATGCGTTTGAAGGAGAGTCTTCAGCGCTATGGTCTGGTGGAGAACCTGGTAGCGCGTAAGTTGTCCGAAGATGGCTACGAAGTCCTGTCCGGCAACCAACGGCTCCGGCTTGTCAAAGAGATGGGCCTTACCTCTGTGCCGTGCTTCGTGGTGGACCTGGAAACCGCTCAGGCCAAGCTGCTGGCCCAGGCGCTGAACCATATTCGGGGACAAGATGACTTGGGTCTGCGGGCCGAGGTGGTGCGCGACATACTGAAGGCTATTCCTCAGCGAGATGTCATGACGGTTCTACCAGATACCGCTGAAAGCCTGACGTCATTGGCCTCTATGGGGACAGAGGATATGGCCACCCACCTGCAGAACTGGCAGCAAGCACAGGCAGCCAAGCTGAGGCATATCATCTTTCAGGTCACCAGTGACCGTCAAGCCGTTGTGGAAGAGGCCATGAAGAAGATACTGCCGCGTGCCAAAGAATTCGACCCCAACAGTCCCAATACCAGGGGGGTGGCCCTCTACCTGCTATGCGAATGGTATCTGAGTGGGGAGGGCAAGTGAGGATCGCAAATGCGCCGGTCTGTCCAGTTTGCCAGAAGCCGCTGGCAGTTCGCTTGGCAGTGGGGCGCAAGTCGGGGAAGCCTTTTGTGATGATGCTGTGCGCTCAGGACGGTCGGCACTTCCGGGGCTTCATCAGCCACCGGCCCTATGTCCAGGAAGTGCTGGACAAGGTTGAATCTCTCCAGAAGAAGCCGCCTGGAGGAACGCCGTGAAGGTTGCCCCATATGGTCGGACATCGACGTCGGACAAGGACCAGAATCCTGATACACAGATGATGGCCCTGCGAGAGTTCGTGGCTGCAGAAGGCTGGGATACGTACCGCGAGTATGTTGACCAGGCGTCAGCCACAGACCTGGTTCACCGCATCCAATGGCAACAGCTTCTGCAGGATGCGAGCAAGAGGAAGTTTGACCTGGTCCTGGTATGGCGGATGGACAGGGCCTTCCGGTCAGTGCTAGATGCGGCTACTACCCTGGAACGGCTCCGCACCTGGGGCGTCGGCCTCCGCTCCTACGCTGAGCCGTGGCTGGATACCACATCACCATTCGGCGAGGCCCTCTATTACATCACGGTGGCCTATGCGCAGTTGGAACGCGGCATTCTGCGGGAACGGGTCAAGGCTGGCATGGAGCGGGCTCGCAGACAGGGTCACCGGATAGGCAGACCAAGGGTGACGGAGAGGCGCGGCTTCAAACCGAGTTATGGAGCCGTTTTGGAGCGCCTGGATAATCGGACCATGTCGAGGCGCCAAGCGGCCCGAGAGCTGGGTATCGGTTATGCCACCTTGAAGCGTCTGCTGGATGGCCGGGAGAAAGCTGAATAGCCATGTCAGAAGCGTCGGAGACATCGGACGGGCACCAGGCCAGCACGATTGATCACCCTGGGATGCTTGAAGACAGCGCCGTGGATCCATTGACACGTATACGCGGCGCGTATACACTGGCCAGCCCACAGGAACCGAACGCGAATGAGGTTGACGGCATGATTGTTAGACACTTCTTGAACACGTTGGCAGATGTGGCCATGGACATAGCTGCGCGGAGAACAAGTGGATAGGGCGGTAGCCTATATCCGGGTGTCCGACCCCTCCCAGGTCGATGGACACTCGTTGGATGCTCAGGAGCGCCTCTTTCATGAGCTGTGCAAGAGCAGAGGCTGGGAGCCAGTCAAGGTCTACCGTGAGGAAGGCCGTTCAGCGCATTCCGACGCCATCGTTCGGCGTCCCGCCTTCCGGCAGCTTCTGGAGGATGCCCCAAGGCGCCTGTTCGACCTGGTGGTTGTGCACACACTGGACAGATGGGCCAGGAACCAGCGGGTTATGCTGGAGTCACTGGCCACGCTGGCCAAGCACAATGTGTCACTGGTCTCCATAACGGAGAAGATCGACTATTCGACACCGCAAGGCAAGCTGTTCACGCAGATGCTAGGGTCCTTCGCCGAATACTTCTCTGAGTCCCTGGCGACGCACGTCGCCAAGGGGATGCAGCAGCGGGCCTACGAGGGCAGACACACGGGAGGCATACCCTTTGGATATCAGTCCTGCTGGGCCATCAAGGGCAAAGAGAAGCATCTCAGGTGTAGTGTAGAGCATCCCGGAGGCGTCCACTTGGTCGAGAGAGAGGCGGTCGCGGTCACCGAGCTTTTCCACCGCTACGCTTCCGGTACTACCACCCTGAGTCAACTGGCGGTCTGGTTGAACTCAGAGGGTCTCCGCACCCGGAACACCAAGAAGCTCCCTGGCCCGGACGGTGACCTAGTCACCGGGCCTTGCCTATTCACCACAGCTTCAGTCCGGAATATCCTGCATAATCCCTTCTACGCTGGCAAGGTGCGACACAAAGATGAGCTGATGCCAGGTGCTCACGAAGGCCTGGTCAGTCTGGAATCGTTCGACCTGGTACAGGCGACCCTGAAGAAGAACAGCGGCCGCTCCGAGACCCTGCATCCGAAACCGGAGAGGGAGTATCTTCTCAAAGGCATCATCAGGTGCGCCTACTGCGGGATGCCCATGTGGGCCCAGACCTATAACAGCGGGAAGCGGTACTATCGGGAGCACACGGGATCACGAAGCCACGCTGTATGTTTGGCGGAAGGGGCTTCCATGCCTTGTCATGTTCCTGATGAGCAGATAGGCAAAGTAGTAGAGGCTATCGAGCTTGGGCCGAAGTGGTTGGAGGAAGTCCTGTCCATCGTCAGTCTCAAGGACGAAGTGGTGAGGGTCAGACAGGAAAGGGATAAGGCAGAGGACAAACTGAGGAGGATGGCCAAGGCTTATGTCGACAACTTGTTTCCTGATGAAGAATACCATCGTCAAAAGAGACTGCTGGAAATGGAACTGGAGTCTCTTGTCGTGCCGCAGGCCAATGCCGCCGCAGAGGCAGGCAGACTGATTCAAAACCTTCCCAAGCTATGGGCACAAGCCAATCTTGAGGAGCGCCGGAAGCTTCTGCTGACTATGATGGATGCGGTCTACGTCGATGCCAAGCAAGAAAAGCGCATCGTGGCCATCAAGCCGAAACCGCCGTTCCGGCCCATCTTCCAGGTGGCGACTGCCAAAGAAGGCTCAGGGGTAATCCTGTTAAACGAGCCTCCGGAGGACAACACCCCGGAGGCGCGGTCGTGTTTCTGGTGGAGACGGGGGAGAGTCGAAATACATCGTACCAAAGGGTTTTGTGTCTGTTGAAAGACAGGGGGGCGCTGGCCATAGGGTTCGTGTAGTTCATGGTGGGCCACTGCAGCACTCATGGGCTATGTGGTGTGGTTGGGGGGCTTGGTCTTCCTGGGTCACTCACCACTGGACAGACATCGGGATGTCTGCGATTCCATGCCTACGCATCACTCGATTCATGACGGATCTCAGTCACCTGTTGGCGCCCTTGTCCCCGGTGGAGGAACATCGCAATCATGTATCCGGCGGCTACATTATGCCTAGGAAGAACCAAGGCCATCAATCCAACTACCCCGCAACACACGAAAGCAGCGAAGTCCGCTCTCGTCACTTCTTTATGCTGAACGTGTGTGTGTGTCCACTGTTCGAGCTGGAGGTGACCGCGACTTCATGGCCGTCCTTTATCGACTGGTAGTCCTGGCTCGTCAGTGTGATCGTGTGCCTGTGGCCGCCGGAACTGGTGGCATCAATCGTCTTATCATTTGCGGGTGGACTCTCGATATCGGCACCAAGGATGGTGACATCATGGCTGTGGCCCGAATTGACGGAAGATTTGACTGTGATGTCACCAGTGGAGGCAGACTTCTTGGAACAGGCCAGGCCCGCCAGGGTTCCTAGCAAGAGCAGGCCTGCCATCCAGACCATGGCCATTCTGACTAGAGACTTGTGGAACATTCGTGCACTCTCCTCTCTCTTCTAGCAACAGACACTGGACTATGACACTGAGTATACCATCGGTCAATTCTAACTCGGCCAGCGGAGCAACATGATGGCGAAGAAGGCATGAACGACGACTGAGGGCCAGAAGAGCGCCCACAGGTAGCAGTGCTTCCCAAAGAGTCGCTGATACAGAGGATACTTCTTCAGCTTGCCGCCTATCCTGGAACCAGGGAGGCATCGGCAGGAGAAGTAGATCAGGATGATCAGAACGAGGTTGAGAATGCCGAGGATTAATACCAGCCTGGCTGCCGTCACCGACTGAAAAACGTCCATAGGTACCCCCTTTCGTATCGTCCAGGATAGGTATTCTCAGGAGAACCGGCCGGCCACACTCTGCCTCTGTTGCACTGTCTAAGGCAGCTCACCAGGAAACTCCCAGGAGGAGGATCGATGGTATCACAACTGCGCCAATGCTTCAACAGGTACCACCATGTACTGGAAGTCAGCAAGAATGGCAAGTGTCGAGGCTATGAGGCAGCGGTCATGGGGATATCAGTGCGGCCGCAAACGTGCTTCGCCAAACGAAGCGCCTTGGAGACACCCGGCAAGTGATGTGCCAACTCTTGCTCGAGATGGTGGGCCAAGTCCACCCGTACGGCACTCGTCTTGGCTTGACAATTCTTCCTCTTTTCGTGCAGAACCTTCTGGACGCCCCCTGTGACCATCTGGGGCTGATGGGGTAAGACAAAGAGGAAGGGTGGACATCCCTGCCTCTTTTCTCTAGCCGGGCTTGGCTCTCCGCCGGAACAGAAAGAACCCTCCGACCCCAGCACCAATCACCGCCACCCCCACTATGGGCCAGATCCAAACGGGCGCTCCTCCAGAGGTGGTGCCCGAAGCCCCCACCACTGTCGTCTTCCCCTCCGCACCAATCACAAACGTGTGTTCGGCAGCGTATCCCTCGGTCGCCTCACTCACTCTATCCCAGTACACACTGTTTGACACAATAAGCTCGTCGCTCAGGGTGCCATTACCATCTCTGACCCGCATTTTCATCAGGGCCTCATAGCCATCTGGCGCCACATAGAATCCCACCTGGCTGTCGCTTTCGGACGGGGGCACCTCGTAGCTGTAGCTGTAGATGTCCATGGGCGATGGAAAGACGACATCGACCAGCAGCGTCCCACCGCTGATCGGATTCCCCTGGGAGTCGGCAACAAGGATTCGGAGGTTGGCATTGGGAATCTTGGGTGTGGTGGTTCTGCCCGGCTTGCCTCCCAAACCAACCGTTTCCCCGTCGTATGCCCCATTCCCGTCATCGGCAAAGAAACCGTGAGCTATGAAAAGGGCGTCCAAGTCGCTGATTCCATCAGCATCGTAATCGGTCTGGCCAACTTTGGCAGTTACCAAGGCAGAATAGACCTCAAACATGTTGGCAAGCTGTTTGGAGCCTATGATCGCCCACAATTCCGTGGTCGTCACGCCAACGTAGTCCATGTCGGCGGGGTCCACCGGGTCAATGAGGTCGATTAGCAGCCCAGCAACAGCGAACTCTTCCATGCTGTTCCAAACCATCATGTTCAGATCGAAATTGGTTTTGCCTCCAGCCCACTCATAGATTCGCCAACTGGCACTGCCTAGGTACCCCTTCAGCGAGCATGGCCAGAACTCCGCCCAGCCTTCCACCCACGAATCCCCCGTGCAATGATTGGTATAGCCTCCATGATAGTCATCCCCAGTGTGGATGTAAGGCGGCAATCCGACCGTGTCATCCATGAGTTCGTGGAACATCTCGTGCCAATCCTGACTCATAGGTCTATCTGGGTGAGAGTAGTCCGAGCAACTGTCTCCCATGTAGACGTCGCCCGCTGTATACCATGCTCCTTCGCTCTCGTTGTATTGGGTCGATGGGTCGTCGGGCACGTATCCATGCACGACTATGGGGAGGCTCAAGTCCAGTGTCACACCAAGCTCGGACTGGCTAAAATCGACAACCTGCTTCACGTGATAATACATCGCAGCCAAATCATCCAGGCGGTCTGCTGGTATGGCGGTTGTTGGGTGCACATACGGGTCAACGAAGTCGATATCCTTCACGCCCTGCCCGCACGTGCCATCAAAGTCAAAGGTGTCGGTCTGTGCCCGGACTGATGAAACCATGTCGTGGTTGACTGAGAATATGGCCGTATCGCCAACTGCTTCATGACACTCCAGGGCAACCTCTATCTGGTAGGTGCCGGGCTGGATGGGGTTGGGTGACGCACCAAACGAGTATTGGCCATCATCATCGGCGATGGTGACTTCTTGCGTGGTCGGGCTCCCTGAAGACACGGCAATCAACGTGACCTCTACGCCGCCAAGTCGGTGATCGTAGCCGTCTTCTATATGACCGCCGATTGTGGCTGATGTGGTGTCCCAGTATACCGAAACCCCTCTTGCTTGCAGCGAGGGAATCGAGGTGTTGATGGAGTCGCAGCTCAATGGATTACGTCTCAAGTAGACTTCGTCCACGTGCCCCAAACCTGGGTTGTCGACCAGCGGCACTATGTCGCTTATCTGGTTGTCATCAAGCTGCAGCAGCTCCAGGTTCGTGAGCCCGGAAAGAGGCGACAGATCGCTTATCTGGTTGCTGTAAATCATCAGGTCTGTCAGGCTCGTGAGGCCGGAAAGGGGTGATAGGTTGCCTATCTGGTTGAAGCCAAGGTGCAGGATTGTCAGGTTGGTGAGACTGGAAAGGGGTGATAGGTTGCTTATCTGGTTGGTACACACGTTGAGGTGTGTCAGGCCGGTGAGACCGGAAAGCGGTGAGAGGTTTCTTATCTGGTTGTCGACGAGGTGCAGTTCCGTCAGGTTGGTGCAATGCTCCATTCCAGTGAGATCGACAATGTCATCCGATGTGAACTGCACCTTGGTGAGCTTATCAAGATCGGATTGGTGGATATCTCCCGTCAGCATGGGGCCACTTCTTGCGCCCCTTATGGCACGCTCGAGGTTCGGGTCGGGGAAAACAACTACCGAATCGGCTCTGACCTCTGAAACAGGAACCAGCAGCGTCAGCAAGCTGACCAAGACAACTGCCAGAACCAGGTAGTGCGACAAGCCCAAGAAGCGTTTTCTACTCATGTTGCCCCCTTTGGAAGTAATCCCCCCCGCCTCGTGGTTGCCGAGGATTATCGCTGTGGATGTGGCCTAGGATACTGGGAGTCAACAGAGGCTGTCAACCTCAGCTTTGATGTGGAGCGGGGATCAGCCCCATCACTACCGATAATGGTGGTTCCCACAAGTGATTCGGACAGCGGCAGGGTAGTCGACAATAGTCGTTCCTTTCTCGCAGAACTGGATAGAGAGATAGGGAACCGATGAGCTGGACCTCAGACCACACAAGAACCTGGCGCCCTGTGACCATCTGGGGCTGAAGGCCCAAGAAGGAGAAGCCCATATGAGAGATGCTATTCCCGGCAAGGAAGAGCCAAGTCAGTAGGTTCCCCAAAGCACCCTGAGATGGCAAGCTCTAAACAATCGACTGGTGGGCGCGGTGGTGTTGAAGTACCATCCGCGCAACCCTCATCCCGGACTCCACTGCCTGATTGGTACCCATGCCGCCAGCGCCGGCGTCTGTCCCCACGTAGAACAGGCCCTGGATCGGCGCTTTCGGCGATGGCTTGTGACGGCCGCACTGGCCCACTATCTGCCCGAGGCCCACACACTCGCCGCCCTGGCCGGGCAGGACATGCTCCCGGGTCAGCAGTGACACCTGGGCCGGCCCGGCATACATCTTGTCTTCGGTGGCTGCCACCACCTCAGGCCATAGGCTGGCTATCATCTGGTCTGTCTTGTCCCATAACATCTGCACTTCTTTCGCCCCGGGGTCCGGAGAGCAGATCGTGCCGGCGACGAGGCACTGCTTGCCCGGAGGCGACATGTCAGGATCGTAGTTGGATGGGATGGTTATCAGCAGGACGATCTCTTCCGGAACGTAACCGGCCTTTATCCTCAACAATCGCTCGGTGTTCAACCAACTATCATCGGAGTAAGCCAGGTATAGAGGGTTATCCAGCACCTCCCTGCTGAGGAAGTACTGCACCCCGGTGACTGCCCATCCCGGGACCAGATCCCTGACATAATTCACATAGCCTGCGTCGAAGTGTTTTGTCCCCACTAGTTTGAGCACGGTCGGCTGAATTCCGGCGCTGCTTATGACCACTGGGGCCTGAAACTCGTTGTTCTCAGAAACGACACCCCTGACGCGACCGTCTGCAACCATGATGTGATCAACTCTTGCATTCATCCGTATTTCGCCGCCATGCCCCATCAGAACGGCGGCCATGTCTTCGATCACTCGCCCGAAGCCACCGTAGTAGTAACCACCGCCCCCCTGAAGCATCATTTGCTGCATTATCCTCACCTGTTCAGAGGCAGCCGCCTGGTCAATAGGCTCTGCCAGGGAGACATTGGAGTGGAGAGCCATGTAACCATAGAGCGGTTCCGGAATATCATATCTGGACGTGAATTCGTCCATCGTGATGTCGTCCAGCGAATCCACCTTCTCTGATGGCATCAGCACCAGCTCGGTCATGAACTTCAGGCAGGCTTCCTGCTCCTTGGAGTCCAGTTCGAACAAGTCGAAGAAAGGGGTGGGGTCCTGCAGGCTTTGGACGAAGCCCTTCGTCTTGTATCCTCCCGACCGGCCCCGATACTTGATGGCAACTACCTCCCTTGGGTCCTCTGGCGTGAGTGCCGGCTTCAGCTTGGCCTCTATGCCCAACTCCCGGAAGGCCGCGGCGAAGGCCGGATTCCGCATGGGCACTTGCGCGATTGGCCACCTCTCATACCGAAATCCATTGTGGCTGTGGACCGTGGCGGCCTTGCCACCGATTTCATCATTCTTCTCCAGAACCAGCGGCTTGAGGCCCCACTTGGCCAGAAGGGCAGCACTGGTGATACCTCCTGGCCCAGCTCCTATGACAATGGCATCGTATCTCTTCAGCATGTCACCCTACCTCCTGTGGCCGAATGCAGACTTCTTGGAAGGTCAACTAGAAGTTGCCCTTTCTGCGGAGTTGCCATTTGTCCTGCGGGAATTGTCTAGGACAGTAGCACCGGATAACACGGGGTGTCAACATCAGCCAGGATACGTTCAGAGCAACGTTGCCGGGCAATAATTGAACTTCCCCGCGCCAGTTGATTCTACATCCCACCAATTCGTGTTTGGTCTCCTGCTCAAAGTTGTATCTGAAGTTGATGAAATGTGCCTGTTTCATCAACTGCGGTACGATAGTAGGGGGCGTAGATGGCCTCAATCAACCATCGCACTGCTATCGGGTTTGCAGGGGATACGCGTCTGATGGCGTACGTTGACCATAGGACCATCTTCAGGGGTAGGTCGACTCAGAGGTCTCCGCAATTCCAACAGAAACGTAACCTCCAAACCGGCCCTCGGCCTGTGAGACTGAAAAGGTTCGAATCCTGGTTGGAGATGGCCTCTGACCATCTAGAGCTGAAGGGGGTAGAGAAGACAGAAGAGACAGTGGACATCTCTGCTCTAGAGTGTGCTTGTGACTCAGTGTCTACTGTTGCCTACATACTCTCGCCTCTGTCTATCCGCTGAATCATCTCGACTACTAGTTGCAGCATCACCGATAGCGATTCAGGCCGGATGTGCTCATAAGTGTCATTGCGGGTATGGTAGTTGAAGGGCACTCTTGAGTAGTCCGCAGCTGAAAGGAATACAGTGGGAATCCCTCTTAGGGCAAAAGCAGAACCGTCACTGCCGCCTGGAATCGGGTAGGATAGAACAGTGATAGGCCAATCATGGCTTGCGGCCACCTCCTGAGCCATCTTGACTAGTCTCGGGTCATATTCAGCCCCGTTGAAGATCTCTCGCTTGATGATCGTCAAGAACTTCTCATCACATATTCCGTCCAAGTTCAGAACACATGTCCGTATGGCCCTAAGTTCCGCCAGGTGCCTCTTGGCATATCGCTTGGCACCGCGCAACCCTGCTTCCTCTGACGACGTGCCGAGTAGGACTACCTCGGTCCTCTCGGGATACCAATCTCCACTCTTCCTCGCCTCAGCCAGGTACTTGCCCAAGCCAGAAACTACACTACCCCCAGACATATTGTCCATGGCGCCCGGGACGGGCTTATTTGAGGTCATGAGAAGCACAAGCCCCGCCAGGGGAAGAAGCGCAATCAGCGCTATCCCTACTCCCGTGAGAGCTCCTTCACCGGAGAATACGTTGAAATACGCTAGGGTTTTCGCGAGACTGGCGCCAAGGGACATGACCAACCCCAACATGGCAGCAAACTCCACAAGGACACTGAGATCCTTGAGATAGTAGGAAAGCGTAGACTCGTATGCCGAATCGATGTGGGCGCTAACGACAACGCGCTGTGAAGCTTGGTTCTGCGGTTGGATTACCCCAACGACGTTCTCACCTTGCTTCTTTGAGAACAGAAAATCCACTACCTCTCGTATTCGGAGTGTCTCAAGGAATACAATGCCACAATTGACAGCGGCTATCACAAGGGCAAGCGGTGGGAAGAACCAATAGAGGATGATGGTGGCAAGGTAGAACAGTACTATTAGGTACAAGGAGCCAAAGGCCGCAGTCGGGCTGCACGTGAACGGCTCCACATCCACCTTGTCACAGAACGGCCTCCACTCCTCAACCAAGAGGCGGCCGAGCCTCTTCTCAGCCTCGCTGCAAGATGGGCGCGGGCCAATCTCATCTATGACCTTCTTAAGTAAGCCAAACATGTAGTCCTGGTAATTGGCTGCCAGCATGTCTGTCACCTCCTGCGGGGACGCACGGGCACCTTGCAGCGTTTGACGGCCTACTCTTTCGTTTATTTGTCTATACTTGCCAAGTTGGCATTGTTGGCAGCGAATTTCGCCTTGTCCCTTTTAGTGGTAGGCCTGACGGCTAGCTCACAGTAATCGTCACCGTCTGGCATCGCCTTACAGTGTATTAGCTTGAGGTCCGGGTTGTACGCCATGTATTTTGCTGGATCAACATAGCAATAGATGCGGCCCAAGGGCTCGACGCCCAACTCACGCCAAACCTTCCCCATGACACACCCGAAAGCCCTTATTCTCCACTCGCCCTCAATTTCCACCAGATCCGCTCCATCATGCATTCCATAAAACGGGAGATCTTCCCTGTAGTTTTCGGCAGAGTTCGGCAACCCTTCAGCTTTGACTCGCTTCCTGACCTCTTCGCCAATTCTCTCCGAATACACCTTGATGGCATTCATGGCCAGCTGTTTCCCTTTCTCCTCTCCGAGTTCATCTACCAATGTCTTGGTGAATGCGTAGTGCAAGAGTGCCAGCCTTACACACATCTTTCTCACTTGGTCCTTTGCTTCCTCAAGAGGAACCATGTTCTCTTCCCTAGCGTTTGACCTCTTGTCCGCCATAGGGCTCACCCCTTTCTGCGAATGATCATACCTTCCAGTGCCATCCTGCTCGATTTGACGGACCCAATAGCGGTCCAGCCGATGGCTATATGTAGAGCCACCTGAATGTACTCGGGGAGACCATATTTCTGACTGAACTCTTTGGCCGTGGCTTCCAAGCAAGTTAGCCAGACTCCTCCCAGGCCAAGGGCATGAGCCATCAACAGCATATGGTCGGCTGCTGCCGCACAGTCAAAGCCAGCATTTTGGGGGATCACTTGATCATGACCTACGACTGCGGAGACTCTCTTGTCATAGCAGATGACTATTATCACCGCGTTGTTGGTGGAGATGTCACTCCACACCATCTTAGCTTCCTCACGGTCTCTGATGACGATGAAACGAACTTGATTCAGGTTACAGCTGCACGGAGCTGCTCTGCCCGCTTCCAAGATCTTCTCAATCATGTCATCGGGTACTTCTCTGTCAATCCAATCACGAACGGACCGGCGTTCGAAGATCAACTTGTTTACGACTGCCATCTCATCATCACTGAAGGGGGTCGGCAGAGCTTCAGTCAATTTGACCTTCCCTTTGGTCCGAATCTCCTCAGCAATGGCAAGATACTTCTTCACCCATCTGATGTCTGGATCATCTTCGTTAAACCCCCGCTCCCTCCACACATCAAAGACCAGTTGTGCTTCCCGCCCGAACCCTTCGATCTTCCTGCCGCTCGCTTTCAGAAGAGTGGGATAAAGTGGGACTTCAATTGTGTGATGTGTCCGTTCACGGAGCAAAGCACCAAGAGCTACAGGGTCCATTTTCGCCAAGTCTTCCTTTGAGTACTCTCCCAGGAGCCAGTGAATCTTGTTGCCTTCCATCGTATCCCCTCCTATGAGCATAGAATCTAGGCTGGACATACCCGCGTCCCGCGGTTGTCATCGAGGCAAGCAGACAACTCACCGAGAATTCGAATAGAACAGGTGAGGATCTCACTGCCCTATGCCTTCTTGTTCTTGAGAGCGGCCTTCTTGGGGCCTGTGGGTAGCAGCATGAGCACTTCTTCCGCCTCCTTCTCGATGTCCTCCCTGTTGAAGAGCATAGGGTGGTATTCAACCTTGCTCCATGGTTCCACGAAGTCCCTATAGTGCTTGCTCCCAGGTTGACCGGACTGGCCAGGGGTGAGCATGGCAACTGACTTGCTCAGATCATCCAGGTCGACAAGGTGGCGATAGGCGGCTATCCCCATGACCGACGCCGTTCTATCTCTGTATTCATAACTACCCGGGTTCACAGTGGTTCCGTCGCCACAGACCTCTATCGGCCCTGCATTCAGTACCTGGTCCATGGGCGGCCCTATTCCAAGCGGATGGCGAAAGGCGGCGGAATGCAGCCTGCCCCAACGCCAAGTGGAGATGTCTTTGCCTAATGTCTTCGTGAGCTCCTCTAACGCTTGTGTAAGACTGAGACGGATTACCCCATCCCGCTTTTCCAGGTTTGACTCCGGACTACCACCGAACCAGTAGGAGTCGTGATACTCCAACAGTTGAGGTACGGCTAGGAAGTGGTGCTTGCTGAAGCAGAAGTATTGCTCGTAGAGGTCGTGACCCAGCTTCTCCCCAAGGATGTTGTTCGCCAGTTTTGCGTACCAGACGTGGAAAATGGCTGCGGCCACGCTGTCCCTGCCCATGTTCAAGTCCCAGGTGCGAAAGTAGCCAAGAGCTTCCCTCTGCCTCCGGTCTATGGGTGTAAGTCGTGTCAAGAAGGGGACGAGCTTCTCCGCCCATATAGAATAAACGTCGCCTTGCATGTGCTTGAAGTCCTGCAGCGAGTACTTATCCTTGACAGTCAGCAGTTGAACTATGCGCCTTGCCCTGTAGGGGGCTAACCAGTCATGGGTAATGTGATACGGGTAGTCCTCAGGCACCATCTTGTTGTTGGCGGTGGCAATGAAGTGCGCGGGAGGGTTGAACGCGCTGGGCAGCTCGTCAAAGGGAATGTACCCCGCCCATTCATACTCCCCCGTCCATCCCGGCACAGGAACCAACCCCTGGCCCTTTGTCCTGATAGGGATGAGACCGGTGGCCTGATATCCAATGTTGCCATCAATATCGGCATAGAGGTAGTTCGCCGTGTGCAAAACATAGAGACGTAAGGCCGCTCTGAATTCTTCCCAGTTTCTTGCCTGGTTGAGTCTTGCCAATGCTTGACCCGACAGACTGAGGTTGGATGGGTCGTGTCCTACCCAGCGCACCGCTATGCCCTCATGGGGCAATCTCTTGATTTCAGGGTTCGTAAGCTCCACCATTATTGAATCCATGATAGGACCGTGCCTAGTGGTAAGCATCTCTTTGGTGACCGGTTGATCCTTGCCGCGCACATGAAACTGCTCCACACAAACCTCGGCGTCTTCCCACTTGCCCTTGTACAGGTACTGGTGAGGGTTGTCGGGGTTGAGTTTCTCGATATAGGTGTCCATGGTGTCGGCAGGTATGCTGGTCCAATTCCAAGCGATGCGCCCGTTGTGCCCCAATAGGATACCGTCCAGCCCGGGGAATGTAGCCCCGATCACATTGAAGCCGGGGGCAATCAGGTGAACCTCGTAGTACCAGCATGGCATGCCAATGGGAACATGGTTATCGTGAGCAATGAGAGGCTTGCCTGTGGAGGACTTGTTGCCGTCTACCACCCAATTGTTGCATGCCGCCTGACTGAGACGGGACCCTGTGAAACGAGACAACCGCTTCTGTAGAGCCGAAAGATATGCAGCGATGTCGCCGGATTGACACTGCGATACCACAACAAAGGATGTCTCTGTAGGAAAGAAGGGGAACAGTTCCCTGGCTCGCTCCTCCCCTAGCCTTTCAATCAAGGCGCCCCTCAAAATCTCGACGCACCAGTTCATGCCCATCTGCCAGCAGGTGAGCAGGGAGCAGGCACACTCATCAGCCAGCGTCCAAGGCGATGGCGACCAGCCAAGGACGGCAAACTCGAAAGGAGGGTTATTGATACTTCCCCCAATGAACTCGTTGACCCCGTGAACATAGGCGAGAGTTTGGCGCATGGTAAGATCATCAGATTCCTCTTCTATGAGATTGGCTGCTGCTTCGGCAGTGCGCTTGAGCCCCGTGGTCCGCATGAACACGTCAAAGTCTAAGACAACTTCACCCAACATCTCGGCCAGGGTGCCGAAGGCCAGGCGACGCGTGAATTCCATCTGCCACAGCCTGTCCTGCGCGTGGACGTAACCCTCAGCGTACAACAGGTCTTCCATATTGGCGGCGAAGATGTGAGGCACGCCCCACTTGTCCCTGACAATACGGACCTCATCCTTCAAGCCTGCAACAGTGACGATGCCACTTGTTGGTGACAAGGATCTTCTGGCCAGTTCTCTCATATCTTTCATGGCGTCTTTCACAAGTACCCCCATATAAGGTGTTGACGAATTGTCAGAACCCTGTGCTTGAAGGACACTGGCCTTGCTGAAGGTCCTATACTCCAGCGGGATCAGGACAGAAAAGCGACTCAGAAGGGATTACTTGAATAGGAAATACGTGTTGGATAGACAAATAGCACAAAGGCATCGGGCTGTCAATAGCGCGCTCTGTGTCCAGGATGAGGTTGGGGTGATATAATATCCCGGCACAGGGCAGTTCTTCTGGGAGGATAGTGGGAGTCAAGGATGCTCTGCCTGTCTCAGTGGCTGTCTCGGCACCACAATTGCCTTGGCCATCGTCGTATTTGCCATCTCCATAATGCTTACACGCGTGCCCGCGCGCTTCCGTTCGACCCCCAGCCCATCGGCACCTTGCATGACTTCATGCCGTCACCGGGCTGCAGATATGCCGCGACATTTCGCCCGCACTAGGAAAGGAGACGAGCAGTGGTTGAGAGCAAATACGTGAAGGTAGACGGAGTCAATACTCACTATCTCGTTGGTGGTGATGGATCGCCCGTCATACTGGTTCACGGTGCGGGCGCTGGTGTCTTTGATTGGAGGTTCACTGTTGTCCCCCTATGCCAGCATCACCGTGTTTATGCCCCGGATATGGTTGGATTCGGGCACAGCGACAAGCCGAAGACAGACTACACTGTCCACTACTGCGTCGATTTCCTAGAGCGTTTCATGGATGCTGTGCAGGTAGACCGCGCCAGCCTGGTTGGCGCGTGTAGCGGCGGTACCATTGCACTCGGGCTGGCGATACGATCTCCACAGAGAATAGAGAAATTGGTCCTGGCGGGCAGCGGTTCCCTTGGGAAAAGTATGCTCGGTGGCATCCTCTACAGCCTGCCCTCTTTTCTGCTTCTGGCGCTATTCAAACCGAGGAGAAGCATCGTGCGTCTGGCATACGAGACGGGGACCCAGAATCATGAATGGATCACCGACGCATTGGTGGAAGAAGCCTACGAATTGCAGAACATGCCCGGGGCTACCTATGCGCGTGTCTCAATATACAAGAACTTCGGCAGTTTTGGCGGGCAGCGCATCTTCTTCCCGAACAAGTTGCCGCTTGTCACAGCGCCCACGCTGATCATCTGGGGCGAGAAGGACAGCATGTTCCCCGTCACGCACGCAGAGAATGCCCACAGACTGATCAAGAATTCGCAAGTCTCTATACTACAGGGCTGTGGTCACATAGTCTCTCTACAGATGCCGGATAGATTCAGTCAACTTGTGTTGGATTTTATCAAATAGCGGTGTACTCGGCGCCTCCCCCCAGCGGTGCCTTGTGGAACTTCGATTGTCCTCCCCTATCCCTTCAGCCCCAAATGGTTACAGGGGGGCCACAAGGCTCTGCACGAAAAAAGGAACCTTTGTATCAAAGCCAGAGTTGACACGGCTTCGCCCGCGGGGGACCTCAGGAATGGCCACTTCTATCGCTTCACCAGGATACGGTCTGAGGCGGCTTGCGGGGTTGTGACGGCTGCCAGCTTCGGCATAGCTAGCTTCAGGGGCATTGCAGTGGGCCCTTGGGCTCATGGTATGATTCTGGTGTCCCAATCCGTTTGATACTGGTGAGCCCATGCAAGGAAAGGCGAAGAGCCCGGGGAGATCGATACCACTCAATTGCGTTGACAAATGCCTATTGGCTCTTGATGGTATAGATGAGCGTATGCTTCTTTACGTGATTCTTGACCTCGAAGGCGAGGTGGATCACGCCAAACTGAATCAAGCGATCGTGTCCGCCCAGCAAGCTCACCCGGTGATGAGAACAACTCTGCGTGGCACATATTTCAGTCCGTTCCGCCAAATCCAAGAGGATCTTCCAGAGGGGCCTCTGAGCCTCCAAGACCTAACCAAGCTCCAAGATGCCAACTATGAGAGCTTGCTTTTTCAATGGATGAACCAGCCCATGGATGTAAGAAAAGAGGTACCGCTTAGGGTTGTCCTCTTGAGGAAGGATGAGATTGGATGTTCCGTGATTTTCACCTTCAATCACTCTGCAACGGACGGACTCGGTGCCTTTCTCTTCGTGAGGAGGGTTGTTGAGAGCTATAACAACGAGGTATCTGAGGCTTCCCCAGCGGCAGAAGATACCCAGACATCCCGCAAGGGGGATCAATTACTAGAATTTGCAGACTCCCAAAGATCGAGGGTAGAGCACCACCATTTGAAAACCATGTCCAGCCTTTTCCGCAGATTTGTCATGAGTGCCTTCCCCCTGCCAACAAGGATCTACCATGATAGGTCAGGAAATTCAAAGGAACTCCACCTTTGCCTTGCGACCGTAAGTCCAAGAGGGTTGGACCAAGTCGAGTCCAAAGCAAGATCAGCCGGTGTTGGGCTGAACGACATTCTTCTGGCTGCGTGCTACAGAGCGGTAGAGAAATGGAACAGCATGCACGGAAGAGGCAGCAAGAGGATACGCATAATGTTTCCAGTAGACATAGGTCCGAAGGGGTTTCGCCATTTGGTGTCAAACCAGGTATCCTGGATTTCCCCCTCAACCATGCCCGAAGACAGGGCGGATCCTGCAAAGCTGCTGACAAAGGTAAGAGCCGATACTGCATATGCGGCCAGGAATAGAACGGCCTTTCACTTGGTCTATTTCTTCCACTTCTGCTCCCGCTTTCCTCTGGTGGTTATGAGGTGCATATGTAGGTTCTTGATGGTGACTCGAACATATGTCGATACCATTCTTCTTACCAACGTGGGCGTGATCTGGCCAAGGCCGAGCTCCAATGAATCTGCATTGACTAGAATGGGGAGGGCCAGAATAGTCAATGTCACCGGCTCAGCACCTGTAGTCACCCCCATGGGACTGAGCATCGCTGTGGCTATCTACAATAGGAACCTAAACCTCTGTCTCACCTATAGGCCTGCTCTCTTCTCTAGGGATAGCGCTCAAAAGTTCTTGGATCTGTACGCGGAAGAGGTAAGAAACTACCAAGCAAGTTCGCAGGCAGTGGGCGATACTGTACGATAGACATAACCAGAACCTTTGATCATTCAGTATCACCTCACCAGATGCCCCAGGGTGCGTTCTGAGCCTGCGGGCATACCATCTCCCCCTCCGTATCCAACCTGAGGTTGGTATGTTATAATCTCATAGCATCTATTTTCGGCTGAGGGTAGTCCCATGCCAGGCAGAAAACCGGACAAGAAGAACGAGATTATAGCGCTTCTCAGGGAGGGCGAGACCAGTTCGGTCATCATAGCCAACAAGGTCCGCTGTAACGTGGCCTATGTCAACACTGTGAAGAATGAGTTGCTTCAGGAGTTGCTGCGGTCTCAGGAAGCCTGATGGGCCGCTGAGTCCAGAAACCTCATCATCTTCTAAGTAATCTCTAACCTGATTCCAATCCACGGCCACTTTCGGCGCGGTACTATGGAGTTGTACCAGACAGGACACCCCCCGGTCTGAGACAAAGAGAAAGAGAAGCCTACCCCCCAAGGTAGGCTTTCTTCTTTGCCTGTAGATTCAACCGACCTCCGCTGACTCCATCCCCCAAATAGGGACCAAAGTCCCAAGACAGCAGGTTGACCGATGTGGAATAATGGCCATCTGGTCAAGGAGAACAGGTGGTAATCGTGAAGAAGGTCTTGGTTGTGCTGCTCTTGCTTCTCGGTGTCCCCCTTGTCTGTGGCGGCCTCTGGAATACTGGCGTGGGTGTTGTGATGTCCAACTATGAGCCGGTGTACAAGTATTTCTTCATCGGGAGTGGCGTCTTCGCAGCACACGTCGGTGCTTTCCTTTGCTTTGCGGCCTGGCAGGTCAACCACGAAAACTAGGCAGAGAGGAGGTCGAGTGTCCTTCCCTCTCCCTTCAGCCCCAGATGGTCACAGGGGGCAACGCGACTACCATTCCCCTATCCCATGCCCTGTTCTGCAGAGTATCGCCTATGAATGCAGAGAACCTACGCGGTTGGGTACAGAACCATGAAAGAGAAAGCGCCTTGGGTTTCGACCCCCGCTGCATCGAATACCTCCACTACAAGGCGGTGGGAGGCAGAACCGTAGGAAGCAGTCATGCTGGTATAGCCAACTGGGGTCACGAAAGTCACATAGTCGCTGTAGTGGTATTCAATGCCTGTGAGCCATATCTCGTACCAACCAGTGCCGGCATTCCATGTAGCACTGGTAACGTTGTATCCCTGCTTGAGGGTGCCGTCCGCCGTCATGTAGCCCATGGCTAGTATCATGTTCGGCCCAGCCTCACCCTGAATACCCTGTTGCCCTTGGTCACCAGTGTTGCCCTTGACCCCCTGTATTCCCTGCACGCCCTGAGCGCCAGTGGCACCCTGTACTCCCTGAGCGCCTTGGGCACCCGTTGCACCAGTGTCGCCCTTTTCACCCTGTATCCCTTGAATGCCCTGTATCCCCTGTGGGCCAGTGTCGCCCTTCGGTCCTTGTTCGCCTTTTGCCCCCGCACAAGCAGTACCAAGAACCCCGCCGACCAGTACCAGTAACACAGCCCCGATAGCCAACAGTCTGAAAGGCCGCATTTCCCCCTCCTCGTTTGGATATTGTCCCTTGGATTGTAGGCAACCGTCGGAGAAGGGTCAACTGGCAGAGAGACAAGAGGCTCCGTTTTCCTTCAAGAATTCTCTGCGGCATCATACGTTCCGGACAAGCCTCATCCAGGCCCATCCCACTTCTTTGTATCCGACTCCCCTCCGAAATAGGGACTAAGGTCCCAAGACAGCAGGTTGACCGATGTGGAATACTGGTGATGAGGAGGGAAGATGCATCTCGCATTATTGGCAGTCTGCTTTGTTCTCGGGGTCATCATGTTCTGTCTGGGGCTGAGGGGCATAGTTCAACTGAGGAAGAGACCAGCGGTCGATATCAAGGGTTCGGAGAAGTGGGCGCACCTCCTTCTGATTGTTGTAGGGGTAGCGGTCATGCTGGTGACAGGCTTGGTGTTATGGATATTCGTGCTAGGAGAGCTTCTACTAGGAGAGTGAGAAAACCAACGGGGTTTGCGAAGTTGCCCCTAATCTTGGCTACTCAACCAGACCATAGAAAACCTCATGCCTCCTATCCAAACGGTCACAGACAGCGTCTAGCAGCGTTGTAGAGGGATTCTAGTAAGAGCCAACCGTCTAGTCATGGCACGCAGGTTTCTTGACTCTTACTAGGGGAGTGTGCCCGGCTGTCTCAAGGAGGGGGAACCTCGCATTTACTATGCGACCACCTATTACACAGACCTTACCTACGCGAGGAAAATCCGTTGGAAACTGAAAAGGGGAATTCACTGCAAGGTCCAAACAGCATAGAGTCTACTGTGATATAATACATTACGATGTATCTGACGGCAACAACCAAGGGAGCCATTCCGTCCTCGAATTCGTTGACACTGGTTCATCAGAGGCTATAAATCCCTATCTTGTTGAATTCAAAGTCCTCCATGACCTGGCAGCGAGATGCCTTGTTGCTGCATCCCTGAATTAGGTGTGCGAATATTGGGCTCAGGTTGACACCGCCTGTCCTCCGATGCTATTATCCGAGGCGAATCCCTCATACTCACACCATGAGACCCCTTATCACTGCTGAAGCAGGAGGTAATGGCGGTGGTGAACAGACAGGTGGCCGATGCGTACTACACGTCGCAGGAACCACGACTCTTGAGAGACTTCGACAATAACGTAGGCAAGTATTGGAGGAAGGTACTTTCATCTCACCTCGGCGATGACCTTGCGGATGCGATCCTCAGGGAAGCTCGTCAGAAATACCAAGCCCTGATTCCAGAACTGCCCTACATTGGCGGCAAGAAGAACGAAGTGCATACCACATTTCTGATTCAATCTGCGTGGTTTCTAGCACTCTATGGAGCGTTGAAGAGTCATGGCAAGACACCAGAGGAAGCTGGGAAGATGGTTTATGAGGGACTTGAGGCGCTGCTCCGTTCCTATCCCAAGTTTTTGCTTCGCATTGTTGGAAGATGGCAGATGAGCAAGTCCAGATTGAGAAGATATTATGCAGAGTCACAGAAGCGGGCTTATCCCCAAGACTGGAAATGCACCTTTGTCGAGGGTGATGGCAGGGAGTTCGATTTTGGCATGGACTACACGGAATGTGGTATCTGCAAGTTCTTCCATGCTCAAGGCGCTGATGAATTCACACCTTATATTTGTCTACTTGATTTCCCTACGCAGAAGGCGATGGGCACGGGGTTGTTTCGCACGATGACAATCGCAGAGGGTGCCGAGAAGTGCGATTTCAGGTTCAAGCCAGGCAGAGAGGTGAAAGAAGGATGGCCTCCGAAGTTCGCGAAATCTCGAGGAAAATGAGTGGATCGAGATCATCAAGCTCAGTCAACTGGCAGCATGTCAGGCATTCCTGCAGCCGTTCCTACAGCGGGGACAATGGCAAGTCAGCCAAGAATCCGAACTTGGCAAGTATAGACAGGTAGACGGAAGAGTAGACTGTCAAACGTTACACAATCCCAATACAACTCCGGAGGGGGTGATGCATATGGTGGCAACCAAGTACCAGGACTACATGTTTGGCCTCATCAAGAAGGTAATCGATGAAATCGGCCCACGCGCGCCTTGTAGCGAGGCAGAAAAGATGCTAGGCCGCCTTCTGGTTGAGGAGTGGAAGCCGATTTGTGACAGGGTGGATGTGGAGCCGTTCTCATGCAACCCAACTGCAGCTGTGGGCTCGTACTACATACTGGCATTGCTGTCCTTTGCCTCCATCATCCTCTACTGGTTCTTCCCGCCACTCGCTCTGGCGCTAGCTGCTATCAACTGTGCCATCGCATTCCTGGAGGGTTTCCGGCTGCGGGAGTTCGTCGATTTCCTCTTCCCGCGCAAGCAGGGGGAAAACGTCATCGGGGCAATACGACCCAAGGGCGAACGTACGCAGCGGGTTATTGTCAGTGCCCATATGGACTCACAATATGAGTGGAACCACTGGTACTATCTCAAGGACTTCGCCGTCCTGGTACAAATGTCTGCTGTCGTGGCACTACTACTAGCTTTTGCTGGCAGTCTTGCGAAGACGATAGCCTATTTCAACGTCTTCTCTAGTCCCGGTGCTCTCAATGGGATAGGGATAGCGATGATTGCACTTTCTCCGATTGCAGTGTTGTTCCTCTTCTACACCTCGTGGAAACCAGTCCCGGGTGCAACGGACAACATGTCAGGGGTTGCGGTAGTTGCCGGTTTGGGCAAGTATCTAGAGGAGGCAAAAAGGAATCGGGGTCGGTTTCCTGAAAGAACCGAGGTAGTCCTGCTCGCTACGTCATCAGAGGAGGCCGCTTTACGGGGTGCGAAGCGCTACGTGAAAAGGCACCTAGAAGAGCTTAGAGCAACACCAACATATGTGCTGAACCTGGATGGCATAATGGACGAGAAGTTCCTCGCGGTGCTAAGGCGCGAGTTCTTCAACGGGGCTATTCACGACCCGAGCCTGGTCAAGATGGCTCAGGAAGTGGCCGCAAGCTATCATTGGCCCATGGCTGCCGTCACCATGCCGATTCCGGGTGGCACCGATACCGCTCACTTCTCAAAGAATAGAATCCCAGCCATATCCATATACTGCATGGACACTTCCAGAATCCTACCCAACATCCATACCCGCAACGATACTTACGATTACGTCAGGCCTGAATCGCTTTCGGTATCCCTGCAGCTAGTTATCGACATGATTCAACGAATTGACGAAAAGCAGAAGACGTGATGATGCCGCCGATCTTGGCCAGTGCTGCCGTCGAGTGACAAGTGAAGGCCACGATTTAAAAAGTGAACGCAACCAGTCAATCAAGTGGATGGAGGGGTTCGAAATGGATGTTGAAATTCGGTCAGCACGACCCGACGATGCTCGATTTCTAGCGCGGATCTGTTTTGCTGCCGGACGGTCGCACTGTCAGCGGGGACTCTGGGATATCATCCTCAATAGGCCGGAATTGGAGTGTCTTGCCTTCCTTGAACAATTGGTAAGGACAGTGACACGTCACCCATTCCACTACACGGGCTTCATCGTTGCTGAGGTTGACGGGCGCCCAGCGGCTGCACTCAGCGGTTACGATCCAAAGGAACTAGGGCATGAGAGTGAAGAGTCGGGGTGCTTTGAAGCGGGCCAGAGGGTTGGAATGACTGTAGACGACTGGAAGAACAACCAGAAGGGCATTGACACGATCTATGCGGTTCGCCCCGATGACGGTGGTGGAGCGTGGATTGTCGAGAGTGTTGCCACATTGTCAGAGTTCCGTCGACAGGGATTGGTGAATCGACTACTTGAAGAAATACTGGAAGTGGGGCGGCGGAGAGGCTTTCGGCTTGCACAGGTGGGTGTCTTCATCGGCAATACCGCGGCGCAGAACGCCTATGAGAAGTGCGGATTCATAGTCGTCGATGAGAGGCGAAATGCTGATTTCGAGGCAGAGACTGGATCCCCGGGTATAGCTCGGCTGCTACGCGCTATTTGACCAGGCAAGATGTACACCAGCGACAGAGAGAGGGCACTGGCCAACCTCACAAAGGCTCAGGCAATGTCCCGGGAGCAGGGGGCGGCTCACCATTTCGTTAGGACGGAGAAAGCGCTGGAGAAACTGAAAGCGCAATGGTCCTAGATGTGCCTGGAGTGATCGCCGGGCCAGGCCTTGTAGGACTCTGGGCTGCACGACTACCCCTTCACCCCCAGACGGTCACATGGGGTGTACGCACGGTTCTGAACAACAATGGGTCAATTCTAGAGACAGAGATCGTGGGGTGAATCCACGCTCAAGGACGTGCCATTTATGACCGATCGTTTTTTGCGGCGTTCCTAGTCCTTGGCGCCGGGCGGCTGATTGTCCACCGTCTTGGAATGCCGCAATCTCGAATATGCCACCACAAGTGTTCACAGCTTCTGCCAGAAGGAATGCAGGTCCGTTCAACGCCCGTGCATTTGAATACGAAATTGAACGTTGAACGGTTCAAAAGCGTTCAATTGAACGGTCGGGTTGAACGGACAGTTGAACGCCACACCCTCGCAGCGATCTCCCAAACGTAGCAGTACCTGGACCGGGGACGCAGAATTGAGGCGATTTCCGTACTGCTTGCCAGCGGTGTTGTACCCTCGCATGCGAAGTAGACATAAAGTGCTATACTGAGCATATGGGTCAACGTGATCTACTCAGCACCAAGGTCCCCCGGAAGTGGCAAGAGGCCCTTGAAGCGGAGCAGCAGGCCCTGGGCTGTGTCAACAGGATCGAGTGTATGGATAAGATGCTCACCTCGTATTTCGAGGGTAGGGGCAACATAACTACAACAGGGCATAAGCCGGATCAGAGAGGGTCTACGCGGGAGTCAACGTCGGTATCAACGCCGGATACGCCAGGATCTGATCCACCAGGCGTCAACAGGGAAGATCTCTCAGGGTCAACAGGAGTTGCTGCAGACAAACCCAGGAGTGTGTACGGAGGGAAGATCTATATCAGCGTACCCGAGCCGCAGATCAAGGTGGTCGAGGATACGAAGAGACTACAAGAGATCAGCAGGGAGCGGGATGCCTACAGGGCCAAGGCAGAAGCGACAGCGGAGGAACTGGCCGCCTGGAAGGCAATGGAGATACATGCGCCGGTCCCTGAGATACTGGAGCACCTGGGAAGCTGTCCGAACTGCCGGCCGCAGCTCGAGAGCTTCCTCGATCGTTATGTGAAAACACTGCCCGTAGAGAAGGTGAGGGAACTGGCCCGACAGCAGAGATGGTGGCCTCCCCCGTCCTTCGAGATAGTGACAAAGAGACGGTGACAGCTGGCATTTGGCGGGTCTAGACGCTGATGGAGAGTCTTGACAGGCCGAAGCATTCGTCTTCTCTCCAAGGTGAGGACCTCTCTTTCATCGACAATTGGCTGGCCCGGTTCTTCCTGGCGGCAGAACTCCTCCGGATTCCAGAGTTCCGGGACTGCTGGGCACAGGCTAGAGAGGCTCAGGAACCGCTCGCCAGGGCCGTTAAGCCCAAGCTGGAGGCCATTGGCGCCAGCCTTTCACCAGAAGGTCGCGGAGCCCTGCTCATGGTCCAGGCAGGACACGGACTGGCGGCATACGGGCTATATGAGGCAGAGGCACTGCAGGAGGCAGAGGCAGCAGCCAGGGACATCAGCGCTATTGAGGTGGCTTGGAGGGAGACTGATTACCGCTCTCGTTTGCAGGCCCTCGTAGAGCCCCTGGGTGTCCCGGGATTAGCGGACGCGATGGAGATTCTGGACAATGCGGAAGGATGGAAGCTTCACCGGTCTCTAGCTGGCCCGGTCGCGGGGCCTATGACTGACTTCCTGGAGGCGTCTATCGTCCGGGGTCTCACCGGCCTGAGCCCCGCAGAAGCTATGTCGGAGACAAGAGGGCTAGTTGCCCGAAGGGTTGAGCGCAAGTTGCACCACATTAGGCTGCATTTCATGCGGTACGGTCTGGCTCGGCGGATATCACTGTGGGTGCAGAACGTGGTGTACGGAGAGTCCATTGACTCCATAGCCAGCAGACTGCCAGGTTACGGAAACCGAGAGATGGACGCCCATCCGTACGAGTGGGTAAAGCAGCAGATCCGAGAGGCCAGCGAGATCCTGGGAGCTGAGCGCCTCTCTGGCAGACCCCGAAAAGGGGGGGTGTTGCGGCACTGGAAATTGATGAGTTAGTACTCCCTATTTTCTCTAAGGTAACGGGGTTAAGCTCGTTGGTGTCATGGCCAACGAGCTTTTCATTGCCACCAACGTTGCTCCAGGGATGTTGATTCGCCTCAGCCGGATCCGCCGCGGCTGGCGACAGAAGGACCTGGCGGAGAAGGCCGGCGTCACGCAGGCCGAGGTTTCCGCCCTGGAGCGCGGTCTCTATGTGATTCCGTCAGTGCGTCGCCGCGTCCTGGTGGCGCTGGACCTTTCAGACGAAGGTGCCAAACATGCGTAGCTCCCCCGCCAAGACCCCATTGACCGTGGTGGTGAACATCAACCCCGGACCGGCAACGCCGGCACAGAGAGCCGCCTGGCGCCGGCTGTGGGCAAGACTGATGTGCGCGGCCAACGATAGAGGTATTCATGACGGACCTTCAATTGAGTGAGTATCTGGCCTCTATGGATATCCGGCGGCTGTCCTCGGCCGACCTGGTGACGGAGCTGGAGTTTGCCCGGCGGGAGCTGGCGGACCCGGCCACCAAGGGCGAATACAGGGACTACCAGCGCCAACGTGTTGACGTTCTGACCGCAGAAGAGAGACGACGGCAGCGTCTGGGCGACAGTACAAAGCAGTCACACACAAGAGGGGAGTTCATCCGAGACCTGAAGACCAGGGTGGACATCAGAGACATATTCAACAACCTGTTGGGGATACTGGTCGTACCCTCCGGGACCGGCAGAGAAAAATACGCCTGCCCGGCTCATCCTGACCGGCATCCTTCAGGCGTGATCTACGTTAAAGAACAGACCTACCACTGCTTTCAATGCGGTGCTCATGGTGACGTCTTCGACGCGCTCATGGCCTTCCGCGGTATGACTTTCGGGCAGGCTGTGGGTGCAGTCGCCGGCTACCTTGGAGTCGAACTGCCCCAGCCCCAGACTGTCCCAAGGAAATACGTGCTGCTATGAGGACTCCAACCACTGACACCGGCAACGCGGAGTACCTAGCTAGCCTGTTTGGCGACCAGGTGAGGTATGACCACCGCCGGCAGCGTTGGTTGCTGTGGAAGTCTCACCGCTGGGAGCCAGACGGTGACGGATACATAGCCCGATTGGCCATCAATGCCGCCCGCAACAGGTACAACCAGGCCAGCCAGATCGAAGATCTGAAAGAACGGCAACAGGTAGCCAACTGGGCCATATCCTCCGAGAGCCGTCAGAAGATCGATGCCTGCCTGGCACTGGCCAAGAACCTCAAGCCTATAGCTGACAACGGAGAGAATTGGGATAGCGATATCTGGAAGCTAGGGATCAAGAATGGCGTGGTGGATCTGGGCAGTGGAGACCTGTGCCCTGGACGCCGGGAGGACCGCATCACCATGGCCGTTGGCGCAGAGTTTGACCCGGGAGCGAAGTGCCCGCGATGGGAGCAGTTCCTGACTGAGGTGTTCGGTGATGAGGCCTTCATTGACTGGCTGCAGCGGGCGCTGGGTTACTCGATCAGCGGGGATACTACCGAGCAGGTGGTATTCATGGGGCACGGCAGTGGCGCCAATGGCAAGGGCGTCTTCTCCAACACCATCCAGCGAACCCTGAGGGACTACGCCTACTCTGCCCCCTTCTCCACCTTTGAGCTTCACCAGCGGGCCAACATACCGAATGACCTGGCCGCCCTGGAGTTCAAGCGGTTTGTCTGCAGCAGTGAGACGAACGACGATACACGGTTGAATGAGGCTCGCATCAAGGCTCTCACCGGTGGCGACCCGATCACGGCGCGGTATCTGCACCAGGAGTACTTCACCTTCTATCCGCACTTGAAGCTGTGGCTGTTTGTGAACCATCGGCCAAAGGTTCTTGACGATAGCTTCGGCTTCTGGCGGAGGGTCCGGCTGATCCCTTTCACCCGGCAATTCACCGGTACCTCTGATGACAGGCAGCTAGGTGAGAAGCTACGGGCGGAAGAGCCGGGGATACTGGCGTGGCTGGTCCGCGGGTGCCTGGAGTGGCAGCGCCGCGGGCTCGACCCGGCGCCCGAATGTGTCCGGGCGGCTACCCAAGAATACCGGCAGGAGAGCGATCCCCTGGCCGGATTCGTGGCCGAGAAGTGCATCGAAGAGCCAAGTGCCAGAGTCCAGGCATCGGAGATCTACAAGGCCTACAAGCAGTGGGCTGAAACCGAAGGGATGGGCGTCCGTGAGATCCTCACCTCCACCATGTTCGGCAAGCGGATGGGAGAGAAGTTCCGACGCAATACGGGGCGACTGAGGCATTACCTTGGCATCGGATTGGCCAGCCAGGAGGAAGTGCGAGGGTCTAGCGATAGTTCTGAGCACAAAATCACGGAATGCAATGTTTCTTCTATAGTAGACCCCTTACGCGAGAAAACTATAAACAACCCTCGCAACTATCGCAATGAGCACGAAATTGACCCAAAACCCACGCAACCAGCTCCCAAACCCTCGCCGTCTGGAGACAACCATCATGGCCACTTCCGGGATACCCTGGGTATGCCGGCCGATGCGGCTGTCCAGGTGTGGCACTTCGCCGGATCACCCATCATCCATCTAGGCCCGGGTGAGAACTGCCTGGATCTGGAGGGCTTTCTGGCCAGTCCCCGGGTGCGGCCTGACCATTTGGAGGCGGTGAGAGTCTGGCTCGAGGGGCACGTGAATGGGAGAGGATGATCGGAAGTGACGGATTGGCTGTTTCCGCGGGACTCTCTCTGCCCGCCGCCGGAAGATGATGACGACGACATTCTGGCGGTCATTGGCCAGCATGACTGGAAAACTGTTGTATCCGGCTGTCAGGCGGGGAAACGGTCACGGCGGACGGCTGCGCCATTTTGTGAGGTTTTATGAGGCCGGTGAGCAAGTCCTTGCGGGGTAGGCCGGCTCTGGCAATAGGCCTGACTGATATCTTGGGTGCGGTGCGACGGCATGGCCAGGTAACCGGTGCGGCGCGGGAACTGAACTGCTCCCCGAGCTACATCCATTCCAGGCTGAAAGCCGCTGGGCTAATGCTGGGGCAGGTATTGGAGTCCTGATGCAGCCGGCCGTCATCTATTCCCGAGTCAGCACCAACAAGCAGGACGCTGACAACCAGATCAATGTTCTCGAGAGTTGGGCAAAGGAGCGGGGGCTTGAGGTGATAGGGGTCTACACCGAGACAGAGACGGCCTGGCGTGACGGGCATCAGGAACAGCTGGCGCGGCTGGTGCGGGATGCCCGGAAGGGCCGGTTCCACTTCGTCCTGGTTTGGGCCCTGGACAGGCTCAGCCGGCTGGGGTCCCTATCGATCCTCAGTCTGATCCACAAGCTGGCCAGTTATGGTGTCAAGGTACTCTCACACCAAGAAAGTTGGACCGAAGCGCCCGGGGAACTGGCCGAGATCCTCTATGCGATCGCCGGATGGGTGGCGCGGATGGAAAGCCAGAGGCGCTCGGAAAGGACCAAGGCCGGGCTCCTGCGGGTCCGAGCCGCTGGCGTGCGGCTGGGACGGCCACCAGGGGCGAAGGACAAGAAGCGCCGCAAAAAACGATCGCCCCGACAGCCCCTGTATTTGAGCACGGGGATCGACTGATACTGCCATGGCGAAAATGGGACGATATTTCGGCGGTCGTGACCCAGAAGCATGAGAAGACAACGAGCAGGGTCTAGGGAATGGTAGAGAAGAGAGGGCTCAAGACCGGCCCAGGGCAAGCGGAAGGGGTCGTTTCGGATGAGGACGCCCTCTTGATCGAGGAGTTCTGCTCTTTGGTGGCAGAAATAGCGGCGAGATCGTTGACAAGGAGGCACCAGGAACCCGACAATGATGCCAGCAGCGGGATCCGGAGGTGAGCAAGCGATGAGAGCAGTGGCGTACATAAGAGTATCCAGTGAGGAACAGATCGACGGCTGGTCGCTTGCCGCTCAAAGGCATGAGTTTGAGCGATACTGCGAGCAGAAGGGTTGGCAGGCCGTAGGAATGTACAGCGAGGAGGGAATCTCGGCGCGATCCGATTCCATCGACAAGCGTCCTCAATTGCGGCGCCTTCTCCAGGACAGCAAGAGACGCAGTTTTGAAGTGGTGGTTGTTCATTCACTGGACCGCTGGAGTCGGAACTTGAAGGTGACCCTCGATACATTCAAGCAACTCGCTGATAACCGTATTGCCTTCGTTTCGATTACCGAGAACATCGACTACTCATCCCCGGAAGGGAAGGTGTTCACGGCCATGATTGGTGCATTTTCGCAGTATTTCTCCGACAGTCTGGCCAAACATACCTCCAAGGGAATGAAAGAAAGGGCTATGAGTGGCTTTCAAAACGGTGATGTGCCGTTCGGATATCAGCGATGCAGTGATCAGTGCGGTGATGCTCACCCCGGTCGAGTGCACCTTGTGTTTGCTGAGACTGTGGCGGTAAAGCAGCTCTTCAGCTTCTACGCCTGTGGTGACCGGAGTCTGTCTGGGCTCGCCTCTTGGCTAAATGAGCAGGGATTCCGCACCAGGAACAGACGGCCGCTGGACAATGGGCGTGGTGGGTTGACTGCGGGGCCCAGGCCATTCACGCTGTACTCTGTAGGCGGGATTCTCCATAACCCGTTCTACACCGGCCGCGTGAAGCACAGAGATCAGGTTTACGGGGGCGCACACGAGGCCATCATCGACGTTGGCCTGTTTGAACTGGTTCAGAAGAGACTCAAAGGGGCCAAGAGCAGAAGCTCGACCTTCTCTCCTAGGTTCAGAATGTACTTGCTCAAAGGGATAGCTCGATGTGTGTTTTGTGGCTATCCACTGTGGGCTGAGACCTCTGGGGCTGGCTATACTTATTACAGGGAGCGGAAGAACTCCAGGGCGGACTACAACTGCTTGGCAAATGGGAAGGCTATCCGCTGCAACGTGATTGACGACCAGATGGACGCCGTCATCTGTTCCTTAACGCTGGAATCGTCTTGGCGGGAACGGATCATGGCAAAGATGACAACCATATCTGAACATGATCGGGTAGACAAGAAGAGGAGACTTATTGCCGAGAAGCTCCGACGGCTGGGCAAAGCTTACGTGGATGGTGTTGTTGGTGACGGGGAGTATGGTGTTCAGCGGACATTGCTCACTGACGCCCTTAACGCCCTAGTTCTTCCCGAGACGGATGCGACGCTGACTGCCGGCGAGATACTCGAAAAACTGGGATTCGTCTGGGGAAAGGCAACGCTAGAGGAAAAGCACAAACTGCTGTCTAACATGCTTGAAGCGGTGTTCGTTGACCTGGCCGCCTCTCGGGCCATTGTGGGAATCCAGCCGAAAGCCCCCTTCTATCCCTTGTTCGACTCGCTGAAGAAGATGCCTGATAACAAGGTGATGATCTTTAGGCCGGGAGAGGTTCAAGAAAGAACAACGGGCTCCGTTTTGAACACGGAGCCCGATTTTGGGCTGGTGGAGACGGGGGAGAGTCGAACTCCCCGTCCAAAGGAACTTGCCCAAGACCTGCTACAGGCTTAGTTGATTACTGTGTCTCGCCCAGCCGCCTTCAATCAACAGAGTCTCAGCCAGGCCAGTCGATTTTCCTTTGGCTATCCTGATCGACATCGGATAGCCGCACCCCGACATTGCGTCGCCCATCCCTGACCCATCGAGGAGAGATCAGAGCGGACGGTAGCCGTTGTTAGGCAGCTACGAGAACAGGTTCTTTTTCGCCAGTTACTTGTTTGCCACTGGATTTGTGAGGGTAGTGGCACCTCAGCCTGCAATCTTGTCGCGCCTTCCCCTGTCGAACCCACGCGTCCCCAAGATCAGTTCAAACGGCGCATTTTTAAGGAGCGTTCGATCTCCCGATCGGTCTGGCGCTCGGCCAGAGCCTCGCGCTTGTCGTACATCCTCTTGCCTGTGCCCAGGCCCAGTTCCACCTTGGCCAGGCTCTTCCTCAGATACAGTCGGAGAGGCACGATGGTAAACCTCTTCCGGCTGGCCTTCAAGGCCAGGTCCCTAATCTCATTTCGATGCGCCAGTAGTTTGCGGGGCCTCGTCGGCTCATGATTGTACCGGTTGCCGGCGTCGTACTGGGCAATATGGGCGTTGAACAGCCACAGCTCTCCATCCTTGATAGCCGCGTATGACTGGGCAATGTTGGCTTTGCCTGCTCTGAGAGACTTTATCTCGGTGCCCATGAGCACAATGCCGGTCTCCAGAGTCTCGTCGATGTCATAATCATGGCGAGCCTTGCGGTTCACAGCCAGCGTCTTGTCTGTAGCCATTACAGCCTGATTATAACACAGGGCATGATGAACGGGACGTGATATGCGTTTGGAATCCGCGCCAGTGGCTAGAAGCGGGAAACCGATAGGAAACGTTCACTTGTGCCACGTCGGACGGCTGGCCTATAATCAGCGTGTGAGGGGCACTTGGATGTCGGCATTCCGGATTGGGTACATCTCGATGCTGCTTGTTCTTCTGGTGCTGTTGGCCGGCCTGACGGCGACGGTCAGCGGCCAGGGCGATTCACCCGTGGTATACGTACTGAGGGTCGATGGCACCGTCAATCCGTCGCTGGTGCGCTATCTGGACCGGGGCATTACGAAGGCGGAGAAGGATGGAGCAGTGGCCTGTGTCATTGAACTGGACACGCCGGGCGGTCTGCTGTCTTCGACCGAGGACATTGTGAGGCGCATCTCAGAGGCCACGGTTCCCACCGTCGTCTATGTGCCGAAGGGCTCATGGGCGGCTTCGGCTGGGGCCTTCATTACGTTGGCGGCGGATGTGGCTGCCATGGCTCCCGAGAGCGTCATCGGGGCCTCTACTCCGATTGCCGGCGGTGGCGGGCAACTGTCTGAGGATGAGAGAGCCAAAGCCGTGAACCTGGCCAGCCATTGGATGAAGAGCATCGCTGCGGAGCACGGCCGGAACGAGGCGGCCGCCATGGCGGCGGTGACCGAGGCGGCTTCATTTTCCCCGAGTGAAGCCCGTGGTACGGAGGCGCTGTCCAGCTTCAACCAGGAGATTCTTGGTGTGGAGCGACTGAGTCCGCCCCTGGTGGATGATGTCGGTGCCACTGACGTCGAGGACCTGGTGGCGAGACTGGAGTCCGGCATTGTCCTGGCAGATGGGACAACGTTCAGCATTGCCTCTGGCGCTGGTCTCCACTTCGTTGACATGACTGAGATAGAGCGTTTCCTGCTGGCCATAAGCGACCCGACGCTGGCCTACATATTGCTGAGCATCGGCATGCTCGGCCTTCTGATCGAGCTGCTGCACCCCGGGGTGATCTTGCCGGGGGTGCTCGGTGGCGTATGTCTCCTTCTGGGCGTATACTCTCTGGGGGTACTGGAAGCCAACTACGCCGGGCTGCTGCTGATGGTGCTGGCCTTCGCGCTGTTCGTGGCTGAGGTATTCACACCAACGTTCGGACTACTGTTTGCCGGAGGGATGGTTTCTCTAGTGGCTGGTTCCCTTCTCTTGTTCAGCGGTACACCGTTCGAGGTCAACCCCTGGGTGATGGGCATAGTGATAGGCACTATCGCCGTCATCTTCATCTTGGTGGTGACGGTGATCATCCGCTCTCAACGGAGGTCGGTCAACACCGGCCGTGAAGGCCTGATGGGGCAAACCGCAGTGGTGCGTGCCACGCTCGATCCGAAGGGCACGGTCTTCGTCGAGGGCGAGATATGGAACGCCTGGATGGAAGGTGGGAAAGCTGATCCTGGAGAAGAGGTGACGGTCACAGGGGTCGACGGATTGCGGCTGAGAGTGGTCAGGAAGTCCAAGTAGGAGGTAAGAAGGAATGACAGGAGTGTGGGTCGGCGTGGTTATCTTCATCATCCTGGTGGTTGTGCTATTGGCGGCGGCGCTCAAGGTGGTAGCTCAGTATGAGAGGGGTGTTATCCTCCGGCTGGGGCGTTTCACCGGGATACGGGAACCCGGGCTCAGGATCATTATTCCCTTCATCGACAGGATGTGGAAGGTGGATACCCGGATTGTCACCATGGATGTGGCTCCGCAGGAGGTTATCACCCGGGATAACGTGACCATCAAAGTGGACGCCGTGGTGTACCTGAGGGTCATCAATGCTGATGCTGCGGTGCTCAAGGTGGCGGACTACATTCGTGCCACCTCACTGATTTCCCAGACTACCCTCCGGAGCGTGCTGGGACAGTCCGAGCTTGACGAGATACTATCTCACCGCGACAAGCTTAACGCCAAGCTGCAGCAGATTGTCGATGAGCAGACGGATCCCTGGGGAATCAAGGTCAGTGCTGTTGAGATCAAAGACGTGCAGCTTCCCGAGCCGATGCAGCGCGCGATGGCGGCCCAGGCCGAGGCGGAGAGAGACAGAAGGGCGAAGGTGGTGCACGCCGATGGCGAGTATCAGGCCTCCGAGAAGCTGGCTCAGGCGGCAGCTATCCTCGCCCGGGAACCAGCGGCATTGCAGCTCCGCTATCTGGGAACGCTGAAGGAGATAGCCACGGAGCGAACGAGCATGGTGGTGTTCCCGATACCCATCGACCTGTTCAGTGCGTTTCTGGGGAAAGGCTCCGAGCCTAAGAAGTAGAGTCTGAAATCGATTGGATCCCTTTGCGGGGGTTGCGTGATACATACGAGGCCCTCAGCCAGATGGCTGAGGGCCTCTTCGTTGTTGGGAGTCGGGTGTGTCACCCTCACCTTCATCCTCTCCCGTCGAGGGAGAGGGCCGCCTGCGTGGAAGTGTAGGAAGAGACCTCCTGCCGGGGGTTTGGTCGTAGACTCGCCTCAGGATGAGGGATGTCCCCCAATTTCCTAATGGTCCCCCTGATCCGCCTCAGGCGGACGCCTCAGGAGCCGGGACCAAAGGGGGTTGAAAGGAGGTTGTTGAGTCGGATCTCTAGTGGGTGCTTCTAATTGTCATGCAGTTTTGAGGGGTCACTGGCCAGGCAGGAGCCAGGCATCAAGACACATGGCCAGGAAGATGAGACCAAGGTAGGGGAAAGCGGACAGCTTGTACACCTTCCAGGCCTCGCGGGAGTTCGCGGAAAAGAGGAGGCGGACATTGGCGTAGATCATGGCCAGACTCAGGACAATTGCTGTCCCAAGATAGAGCCAGTGCAGACCTCTGGTGAAGTAGAAAACAATGGATGCGGCGGCGAGAGGCAAGGACAACAGGAATAGGGCTTTGACGGATTGTCGGGTCTCTCTGCTGAGGGGGAAGTACCTCACTCCTCCCTGCATGTAATCTTCCCGGTTGGCCAGCATCACGCTCCAGACGTGCAAGGGTATCCAGATGCAGACGAGAAGGCAAAGTACCAGAAGCTCAATCCCGAAATGAGGGGTGATAGCCATCCAGGCGATGACCACCGGGGCGCAGCCCGAAATCGAGCCCAGGAATGGGCAGACCACTGTCTTTCTCATCACCACTGCGGCCACTGTCCCCACCAGTCCGGCGACGAAGCACCACGGATTGAGGAGCCAGGCCAAGCCCAGCGCTACCGCCGTAACCACCAGGCAGAAGACGAGCGCCTTTTCCGGCGGGTCAATAGTCTTCAGTGGCAAGGGACGGCAATTGGTTCTCCGCATGCGGGCATCGATGTTTCGATCAAGATAGTTGGTGAGGCCATTGACCCCACCGCTTCCCAGGGTGATGGCCGTCAGGGTGAGAAGAAGGCGCCCGGCGGAAGGGAGTCCGTTGCCGGCTACGACTATGGCACAGAAGCCGATGAATACCAGCAAACTGGTCTCGCGTGGCTTCATGACTCTGATGTATTGCCACAGTGTGACGGGCATGGTCTTCAAGGCTACGGGCATCTTCATTAGTACCTATGGTATCACACGTGCCACCAAGGATGGAAGCGAAGGAATCAGCCACCAACATGCGCCCTGATCGTATCCAGGGCATCAGGTGTTGAGAGCACCTGCTGTGCCAGCCGCCTCTCCAGGTCCAGTCCTTCCTTCAGGCTCAAGTTGACTCCTCTCGATACGGCTTCCTTGATACACATTGTCACGAATCTGGGCCGGGATGCCAGTCGGCGGGCCATGCGCTCGACGGTGGGCAGCAGCTCGTTTCGAGGGACTACCCGATTGACGAGGCCGGCGGACAAGGCCTCGCCGGCGTCGATCCAGCGGTTGGTCAGGAGCATCTCCAGCGATTTGGCTCTCCCTATGGTGCGAGGCAGCGTCTGGGAGCCCCCGGCTGCGGGGATGATGCCAAGGGTGACTTCGGGCAGCCCGAAGCGGGCCGCTTCCGAAGCGATCCTCAGGTCGCAGCAGAGCGCCATCTCTATGCCGGATCCCAGAACGTAGCCGTGCAGGGCGGCAATGACGGGCTGGGGAAGGTCCAGGAACAGACCCCAGACGTCACGCTCCCATCTCACCTGCCGAGCCTTGGCCGGCGGGGGCGCGGTAAGAAACTCGCTGAGGTCAGCCCCGGCACAGAATGCTCTGTCGCCGGCGCCCTTGAGAACAACGACGTTCAGGTCCGGGTCGTCCCGTATCGCGCTGAGCACCTCGTAGAGCTCATCGCGCATCTTGATGTTGTAGACGTTCAGTGCTTCGGGACGGTTGAGCGTTACGTAGCCAATCGAGTCCTGTTTCTCAAAGAGGATGGTCTGAAAGGCGCTCTCTAGCCGGCTCGGGCACATAGGTCCTCGATCGCTATCTCGTTGTAGTACTTGCCGATGTCGCTGAGGAAGTGGGCGTCGCTGTTCTGCAACAGCAGCAGGTTGTGCTTCTTGGCGGCCTTCTTTATGGCTGCTTGATCCATCTCGTCATCATGGGTGGGATTACGCAGTTCGATGCCATGAATAGTATCGTCTATCTCAGAAGTGAAGTCCTCTACTTTGGGGTAGCCCGGGTGAACCACGAATCTGAACGTAAGGTCGCCCGGCAGGTATAGCACCACCACGTGGAGTTTTCCCTTGTCGATCTCCTGGCCGGGAATGACCAGTATCTTGCCATTGAAGTACTGATCGACGATCTCCTTGACCTTGAATCCGTAGGCCTTGTTGTAGTGCTCGGTGATGCCGATGCCATCCAGCCCTTTGTCTCTGGCCGCGGCCACAATCTTCCTGACGACATCACGAGTGGGCGTGTAGAGACACGTGGCCTCGCCGCAGTGCGTATGGAGATCCAGCTTCAATCCGTCCACCCCTTGTTCATTCGCCCTTGAAGGAGGGCTTCCTCTTCTCGCGGAAAGCGTTGATGCCTTGGGTGCGGTCATGTGTGGTATGCAGCAACATGTACAGATCGCATTCAAGCCGCAGCCCCTGATCAAGTGTCAGATCCATCCCCTTGTTCACAGCCTCCTTGGCATATCTGAGGGCGATGGGGGCTTTCGAGGCCATATCCTCCGCCATCTTGACTGCTTCCGAAACGACGTCCTGATGGGGCACCACGCGGTGGACCAGTCCGATGTTGAGCGCTTCGGCAGCCTCGATGGCTTCCGCAGTGAGGAGCAGTTCGGCGGCTTTGCCCCGGCCGACGATGCGGGGCAGTAGCTGCGTAAGTCCATTGGCCAGGAGGCAGCCACGAGCCGGATCGCCAACGCCAAATGACGCCTGCGCCGAGGCTATCCTCAGGTCACAGGCTAGCGCCAGAGCCAATCCGGCACCCCGTGCGTCACCGTTGACGGCTGCGATCACCGGGCACTCGATGCCGAACACCATCTCGGCCACGTTGTAGCGGAGGGTGAAATCTTTCAGAGAATCCAGAGAGGGGGCCTCGTCGTATGCGCTCTTGGAAAGTTGCCTGAGGTCTTCGCCGGAACAGAAATCTTTGTCTCCCGTCCCGCTGATGACCACCACCCTGACCCCGGGGTCCTGGTTGATCCTACGGCAGACTTCCTGAAGCGCGACTGCCATGTCCAGGTCGATGGCGTTGTCTGCCTCGGGGCGATTGAGGGTTATGCAGGCAACATGGCCCTTCTGGTTGTATTGGATGGGCTCATGACTCATAGCGGCTCGCTCTTCACTCCAACGGTTCCAGGATAGCCGCCGCCTATGGGGGTGTCAAGGAGAGTCTGCGGCAGGCAAGCCTCTCGGGTCCGGCTCTGCGCCGGGAGTATTGGCACTGCCCTCGATTTGTGGTACAACTGTGGCCAATATGCAAGGCATGACTGGGCGTCTTCAAGATGTAGGAGGTGTGAGAAGATGGAGACCTCGGAGATAGCGCTGCAACTTGCCGTGGCTATTATAGAAAAAATGCCCATAACCCGTGGCGATGCGTCACCCAAGAGCACTGGCGAAGCTGTCGGAGAGCTCTACATAACGACGCTGCAGAGAGTCGTTCAGGGTCTCAAGGAAGCTGGTCTTCAGAAGGACGCCTGAGCCAAAGGCGTTGACTCCGCTAGGGGGACTCTCAAGTGTCTGGAGGAGGTTACTATGCAGCTGCACGAACGACTAATGGACCTGTTGGCTCACGACGTGTCTATCGTTGCCCAGGGCGACGAGAAAGCTAAGGACATCCCGGTCGGGAACTTGAAGGAAGTGGGCCCGGACTATCTCATAATCGGGACAGAGGGCCGAGACAAGGCGGGCGAAGCCCGCAGCATCGATTGGTGGATCAGGTCAGCCATGGTCGTGGCTATAGTCCATGCCATGGACTGCCCGAAGTGCATGTCTCCTGATTGATGGGAAGTCGGACGGTCTGCCGGCGTCGGACCGAGGTCCCGTGCTATACCCGCTCCGCTACTCTGAGCTTGGCGCTTCGGCTGCGGGGATTCTCTCTCTCCTCTGTTTCCGAGGGCATAATGGCCTTCCGATTGACTAGTCTCAGACTGGGAGTGTGAGCGCAGATGCAAACCGGCACGTCGGGTCGACACAGGCAACCCCTGGATTCTTCCTGCATGAAATGCTTGACCAAGCGATCCTCGAGCGAATGATAGCTGATCACCACCAGCCTTCCGCCTTGACCCAGAACACGAACCGTCTGCTTCAACACTTCTTCCAGGTTCTCCATCTCGCGATTGACCGCAATCCGCAGCGCCTGGAAGGTCCTGGTGGCCGGGTGTATCCGCCCTGACGTCATTCCGGGAAGACGCTCTATGGCATTGACCAGGTCTAGAGTCGTCTTTACGGGACGGATGGCGACGATTCGCCGCGCGATGAGCCGGCTATGTCTCTCCTCGCCGTATTCTCTGAGGAGGGCAGCGATGTCCTTCTCGGCAAACGAATTGACGATCTTGGCAGCAGTCACCGATTCGTCTGGACCGAAGCGCATGTCCAAGGGAGCGTCGAATCTGAAACTGAATCCCCGCTCCTTGTCGTCCAGCTGGAGTGATGAGATGCCCAGGTCCAGAAGAATGCCGTCAACGGGATAGAAGTCCCGGTCCCGGCAGACGTCCTCGAGGTGCTTGAAGTTGTCGTTGACCAGGGTCACGGCTTGACCATAGGGCGCCAGCCTCTGTCCCGCAATGTCCAGGGCCTTCGGGTCGGCGTCGATGCCCAGCAGTGAGCCGCCCGGTGAGCAGCGTTGAAGAATGGCCTCGGCATGACCACCGGTTCCTACCGTGCAATCGACAAAGCGGCCCCCAGGCCGCACTTGCAAGAGCTCAACAGTGGTTTGGAGGAGAACTGGCGTGTGGGGCGCTGCCGCCTGAGGGCCTTCTAGGTACGATCCTCGATGCCTTCGCTGATCTGCCAAGCTTCATTCTCCATCAGGCCGCTTTCGGCTTCCCAGTTTCTCTTGCTCCAGATCTCGAAGCGGTGGTTCACCCCGGCAACAACAGCCACGTCTTCAATGCCGGCGTATTTGCGTAGCTGCGTCGGTATTGCCACTCTGCCCTGGGCATCGAGATCTGCCATGAAGGCGGTGGCAAAAGTGAACCGGCCCATTCTCCTGGCTTTGCTGCGGTTGGCTGATTGGGCCGCCATTCTGTCTGAGATCTTATGCCATTCTCCGAGGGAGTAAACAGTGATGCATTTCTCCAGCCCTTGCGTCATGACCATGCCCTGGCGCAAATCATCCCTAAAGCGGGGCGGGAGCGAAGTCCGGCCCTTTTCGTCGATCCTGTATTCGTACGTGCCCAGAAACATGGTCTTTGCCTCACGGCTGTGGGTCGACCCGGTGGCGCAATCGCTGAACTACTCGAGGGACTTTCTCAGAGTGTTGCAGCGAAGTTGCTGTTCCAGGAGCCGGTGTAGGGAACTGTGGAGTCTGATCTCCGTGAGAACGTTCACGCCGACTTGCTCGCGTGTTTCCAACAGTAGTCTGTCGGGCAGAAGGCGTTTCCTGATAGTCTTGAGCGTGTGCAACATCTTCATCTGCACTTACCTCATCGAGAGCGCCGGTCTCAGGCTGTTCCTGTATCCCGGCATCTTCAGCACGCATTCCCGCTTGCTGGCATCACCGGTGAGACAGTAGAAGGGGAACCCCTTGTCCGTGTGCTTGTCGACCAGATTCTCCTTCACCAGAGAATCCAGGGCTTCCTCTATATCCACCCTTCTCTTGCAGCCCAGTGCCCGGGCGATGATCCCTGCGGTGAACTTGGCGTAGGGGTACTTGCTCCAGAAATACAGCAGGTCCAGTTTGAGCCAGGTGTTGGCGTGTTGCCTGGCGAATTCGAGCACTCTGTTCTTGTCTTCCATCTCCGCCGACATGGGCCACCTCCGTTCGAATGGCCTTGTGGCCACTGCCGAGCTGTCCGGGGTTCTTACATCTTTTACCACAGCGCCCCATTCTATCCCACAGTTCACCCCATGTCAATACCCCAGCCCCACTTGTTGATGGCGCGAAGAAGTGCAGGAGAAGCTCCTGCCGGGAGTCTGAGGGTGTCCCTCAGGTTATCTTTTCTGGCCCCCCCAAGATCGAAGATCCGCCTCAGGAGGAGTGGGGCCCCAGGGGGTTGACTACACCCGATCAGGGGTTTCTTGACTAACCATGTTAGATGAGTCGATTCTGAAGACTGGGGCAGGTCGGAGCTCTTGTAGACAGGACAATTGGCAAGCAGTGTACAAGCAGTGTATACTTTACGACGCGGTTTTGATCTCACTTGCTTTGAAGGGGGTACCATATGAGGCTGTCATGTCTTCAAGAGAGATTGAGCGAGTGCCTTGGCATCGTTGGCCGAGCTGTGGCCACCAGAACCACTCTGCCGGTCACGAATAATGTATTGCTGGCAACGGAGGATTCGCGCCTTAAGCTATCGGCTACGAATCTGGAGATTGGCATCAGTTGCTGGCTGGGCTCCATGGTCGAGGAAGAAGGGGCCATCACCGTGCCGGCGAGGCTGCTCACCGAGTTCGTCAACTCGTTGCCCAGCGAAAAGATCAATCTGGCTCTGGCAGACCACACCCTGGAGTTGAAGTGCGCCCGGTTCGAGGCGCGCATCAGTGGCATTGACGCGGAGGATTTCCCGCCTATACCCAAGATCAGTGGTGGGATGACCTACCAGATTGAGCCGGAGGCCCTTCGCCTGGCAATCAACCAGGTGGTCTTCGCCACTGCTTCTGAGGACACGCGCCCGGTTCTCACAGGTGTTTGCGCGGAGTTTGAAGATGACACGCTGACCCTGGCTGCGGCTGATGGGTTCCGGCTGGCCGTCCACAAAGCACCGCTGGTCAGCCCGGCAAAAGAGAAGGTGGAGGTCATCATTCCTGGGCGATCCTTGTCAGAGCTCAATAGGCTGCTGCCAGAAGTGTATGAGCCGATAGAGATCGCCGTCAGCCAGAACAAGAGCCAGGTGCTCTTCCGCTTCAAGGTAGAGAAGAAGGTAAAGCTGGAATGGAGAGGGAAACCGGAAGACAAGAAGGTATTAGTCGCAGATGTGGAACTGGTGTCCCAGCTCATCCAGGGGACCTTCCCCAACTACAGGCAACTTATCCCTGCCAGCTACAGCACACGAGCTGTGATAAGCACACCGGAGTTTTTCCGGGCCACCAAGACGTCTGCCATATTCGCCAGGGATGGCAGTGGCATTGTGCGCCTCCAGATAACGCCCGACGGTGGGCCCTCTGGCAAAGTGAGCGTGTCGGCACGGTCGGAGCAGATTGGAGACAACGTCGGAGAAATCGATGCCAAAGTGGAAGGTGAAGCGGCGAAGATCGCCTTCAATGGTAAGTATCTGACGGATGTGCTCGGAGTCATTCATGAGGGAGAGATTGCCCTGGAGACCACGACACCCTCCAGTCCCGGGGTTATCCGGCCCCTCGGCGCGGACAACTACGTACACATCATCATGCCGATGTTTGTACAGTGGTGAGTAGGCACGGATCAAGGTAACCTTTGATGTCGGCACCTTCAGGTGTAGCCTTGACCTGCAGACCTAGATACGTGTAGGCATCTCTCTTGTCCTCATTGGAGCAGTGCTCCAGGTCTGGGACAATCCTGGAGCATAGGTCTTTCAGACTGGCTTCCATGTCCACCATCTTGCTCAGTTTCTCTTTTGTCTGAAGCAGGCCAGCGAGCCTCTTCTGATCCGATTCGCGCTCCACTTTCAACTGCCTCACTTCATCAAGAACAGCATCAGTCGTCATCTCTCCTACTCTGAACATATGGATCAGCTTCCGCTCTTGTCCGGCGTACCGCTTCACCTTGCGCGTAAGGTCCCTGATCTCCTGCCCAAAGGTGCTTGTTGACAGTTGGGCTTGTTGTGCCTCAGTCTGCTTCCGTACCTCAGCAAGCAGAACTTCAGGTCTACTGAGAACGCCCTTGACTGCCTCCCACACCGCGCTCTCAAGCCAATCAGCCTTGATGTACCGGGCCTCACATATCTTCTCCCTCGACCCGGTGGCATATGTGCCCCGGCAGTGATAGTAGCGATACCTCTTGCTCAGGCAGCTTCCCACCAGCGGACTCCCGCACAGCCCACAAATCGCGAATCCGCTCAAGGTGTACTCATGCGTTGCTTTCCCAGGATGCAACTCTCTAGACTTCGCCAGCCTAGCCTGCACCCGGTCAAACAGTTCCTTCTTGATGATGGCAGGTGTGGCATCTGGAAGAAACGTCCAGGCCTCTCGTGGTGTCTTCCTCTTGCCGTCGACAGTCGTCGTTTGCCCAAACAAGGTAAGGCCATAGTACGCGGGATTCCGCACCATGCGGCTCACTGTCTGGGCGGCCCATTTCTTCCCTGACTTCGTCGGTATTGAAGCCTCATTGAGAGTCCTGGCCACCCTGAAGCAACTATCGCCATCAGCCACCATCTCAAAAACACGCTGGACAACCTTGGCCTCATGCTCAAGCACCGTCCGCCTCTTTGATTCCTTGTCCCACTTGTAGCCATATATTCCGATCCCACTTCCCTGCGGAAGCCTGCCGCTTTGCAAGACCGCCAGCTTGCCGCGTCCGGTAGCATCCCGACGCCGTTCCGCATCGAGCTTGGCAGCATACCCTTTTATGTAGAAAACCAGCTTGCCAACTTCCGAAGTGTCAACGCTCTCGGTGGCAGCCTCAAGCGAAACCTTGTGCTTCTCCAATTCCTGCATGAGTATGACCCCATGCACAGGATCACGCGAGAAACGGTCCAGACTGTAGACGACCACTGAATCTATCTTCTCTGCCCTCACCAGTTCCCTCAACTCGGCCAGTCTCGGCCTCTCCAGCGATAATCCAGACCAAGCCTCACTGAACCTGTGGGCCACCTCATGACCCTTTTCCCGGCAATACTTCAGGCAGGCTTCGAGTTGACTCTGCAAACTCGTCCCGTCTTGTTCCTGTCCTTCGGTGGATACGCGGCAGTAGATGGCTGCTTTCATGACTTCTTGCCCCCCTCCCCTTTCGCTTGTTCCGGTACGGAGATGGGTACATTATAGCAATCGGTGTTCCCTTTTGTGCAATCGTCGTGCCAGTGCGTAACGTTGCTGGCGCGCCCTGGCGGGCTTGCTTCTTGTTCGCTACGGCGGACGCCGGAAAGGGAGAGAGCGTCTGCCTTCGCTCTCAAGACGGAGTCATTCCTGGTGGCTTTCGTCAAGTTCAATCGATTGGATTTTCCCACCCATGCCAAGCACCGCATCGACCAGGTGTGTCTGTTTCGGCACTCCCATTGCCATTACTCTCGCTTTTCGCTCTCTGACAGCCTGCGGGAAAGCCTCAGAGCCCAGCCATTCATGGATGTCCTTGGCAACCGAGAAGCACCCCTTCTCTACGCCGAGGCTGGCACTAGATACCGCTGCTGCTGACGCTAACACGCCCTTTGCCTGTTTCATCAGGCGCTCCTGCCTGAATTGATGCTGTTTGTTACGCAGAACGCCATATGCTTTGCCAAAGAGAGTGAAGCCACCCTGAACCACTTGCCACCAGTCAGCCAGCGGCCACCTGTAGCGGTGAGAGTCATTGTCTGGGACACGGATGCTCAGCCAGTCACCAGTACAGTACCGCCAGATGTCCGCCAGGCGTTCGCACAGGGTCAGGAACGAGTCAACCGAGATCTCTTTCAAGAACTTCCGCCGAGCTTGAAACTCCACCCGGATCACACTGCTTTCACCATCCCAACCATTAGCCGACCATATCGTCCGAAACCACTGCTTCTGAGTCACCGTAATCTCTAGCGCCTTATCATATACGCGGGCCATCAGTGCCCCCGACCCGATCCCATATCCCGTCAGACGCCGACCAGCAACGTGACGTTCGCATTTCTCGTAGTATTCCGTTTTGCGTCTCGCCCGTGTGACTGCCTCTCGCGCCAGGTCTATTAGTGGCATGTCCATCTGGATATCCATACACAAGTCGCACCGAGAGACCCTGTCTGCAGTGACGACTGCCCAGCTCTCCAGCCACTTTTGGAACTCACTCACAGCCCCAACGTGCCCCTCGCGCCAGAGGTAGTCCGCCCGGAAGGTCACGTAGACTTCGGGATAGACTCTCCCGCCCTGCGCTTGGCGGGCGATGCAGACGAGAACGTCGGCGTTTTCCAGTACAAACTCATATCCCTTGGTCCCACGTGCAGACACTGAGAAGTCTGTATCGTACCAGGTGACACTCGCACCTTTGCCGCCGAATAGCTTCTCACCCGCTTTCAGTTTGCCATCTTCCAGCGCCTGAAACGCCTCAGGATTCCTGTATTCGGCAATGCTGAAGCCTATGACCAGGCTGTCTACTCCTGAATTTACGACCTTAGCTTCCATGCCAGTCACTCAATGGTCTTTGCGACCCCCCTGTTAGTGAGTGAGGGGGGTCTGAAAACGCAGATGGCTGCCGCCGCCCGCCATCACCTTGCTCGTCTGAGTGCTCCGAGACTTCGTTCGGAGCACTCATCGCCGCAGTCAGACTTGAGCAAGCTCTCATGGTGAGCTTGCCAAAGAGCCTCTCGCCCGCCTCCGTCTGCGCCGGAGTGGCCACACGCGCTTCAACGCTGAACCTCACTTGTAAGGGATGCTTGCGCCCAGACATGGCCATATCGTTGCACAGTCTCTTCTAAGCTCGCATATACCTTTCTTGTACGCCTCAGATTCCGCCGCTGTACGCGCTCCGTACATAAACAAAAGAGCCACCCCTTTCAGGGTGGCTTTGCCTCTTGCGTTCTCTGTCAGTTCAAATCCGCGTTGGCCTACTCTCCCCTCGCATATCCGAGAGCGTCATCGTACGGCTTTATCGCCCTGCCCAAGTTTGACCAGTCCCAGAGGTCTTGTTCCGGGCTCCACTTGTTCTTCCAGAATTCCTCAGGGTTTGAATACACAACCCTGCTTTGATACCACCACCCCGCACCCCTCTTTATGATGTGATCGTGCTGCTGCCCATACCCCGCTTGCCTGTAACTCTTCGTCCAAAGCCGATGTCTTCGCGTCGTTGGCCTAACCGCCAACAATGTTGTCAGATCATAGGTTGTTCTGCCTATCCTGAATGCCTTCATCTCGCCGTGGTTCACGACCCCAACCCTTTTGTGCTCGGCAAATGCCCTCATGTGAATGGCAAAGAACAAGAACTGAGACCCCTCTGCCGTTACCTTATAGACACCCTTGTCTTGATCCGATTTCTTGTTGAACCCGACCCTAATGAGCTCATTTATCAATTCACACCAATGTCTGAAGTCCGGGCTGAGTATCTCCTCTCTCTCCAAGTTGAACCATTTATCGAACGCATATGAATATGCAGACGCTTTGTTGTTCAAACGGGCGAAGAAATCACCATCCGGGAGCAATACCCTCGGTTCTGCTTTGTTCTCCGGTTGCCTAATCCTCAAATCCTCCACGTTCTCTTTCCACATCGCCATTACTTCACCAGGTGGTAGCTCACATCTAAGCTTCCTGAACGCGGCTTCTATCTCTGGAAGCCGATAGCTTTCGACTATCTGAGCGTAGATGTCTCTTGCCTCTTTTGAGTTCTCTAGCACCACGCTCAGGCAAGCTGAGCAAAGCACCAATGGCATCGCCTCACGCATGTAGTACCGCGACAGAGGCCGTTTGTGGAATCTCCCTTTTCTCCGCCGCTGAGTCATGACGTTGTATTCTACATAGAGCTACGACGACAGTCCACCCATCTCACTATGCGTTGATTGCCAACTCGGCCGCTGTATCCAGGACGTAACCCTGTTCCTCGGTGCACCAGCTTGAACCTTTTGAATCTCTCGCGTAAGATAGGCATAACCAACGCAGTCTCAAGGAACCGCGAGCTGAATCGCCGAGCATGAAAACTACGCCTATCGATGTGTTCGTCAGCAGGCCCAATTCGCTTGCAGCCAATTTCCAGGGTGGCCTCGACAACTTCGTCAAGTTTCTGACAGGTCATGGCTTGAATCCACGAACGATTGGAGTGACGGATTCGGGAATAAAGGCACCGATGGACGAGGTCATTCGCCTCATGGACCAGTGCAGCGGAGTTGTCATCCTCGGCTACCCGCAGATTCTTGCGACCGCCGGAACTCTCAAGGGTAAGCCACTGGCACAGCATCTCACCCTGCCTACGGAGTGGAATCACATCGAGGCTGCACTTGGATACGCACGCGGTCTCCCGCTTCTCGTCATCCACCACCGCGGGGTCTCTCGCGGTGTCTTTGACCGCGGCGTAATACCAGCCCACATTTACGAGGTAGATCTTGAGAACGCTGATTGGTTTGTCAAGAACACAGTTGGTAACGCAATCATAGCGTGGAAGATGGAACTGCAGAGACCCCGCCCCTCTCACCGGAATCATGCGTCCGCTTCCACAGCCGATGATGTCGATTCCGCTTACGGCAGGGAGAGAGAAGGCAGTGCACGGCCACAAGGGCCTATAGCGACTTTCGAGGATTGCCGTGGCTGCGACGGACAAGGAAGGACACACGATCTACTACAAGGTTGGGCCAAACATGATATCTGCAGAGGCTTTGGGGAATTTGTACTCAATGATTATGCTGGCAGGCCCAAGGAAAGGCGGGTTTGCAGGTACTGTGATGGTGAAGGAACAATCAGCGATTTTTATGGGTTTGGAGATAATAGATGCCCGATATGCAGAGGCAAAGGCTTCAATATGGTATGACATAATGGTATACTTTGCGATGCTCTGCCCCTCTTCGTTTGAATCTTATGCTGGCGAAAAGTGACTTGCGGAAGATTTCGAAGGCGCGCCTCTCCGACGCTGCCGCACTCCGGCGCGCCAGGAAATATGACGGTGCGGTATATCTCTGTGGGTATGCCGTTGAGATCGCACTAAAGGCCAGGATCTGCAGGACTTTGCGGTGGAGCGGTTGGCCTGACTCGAAGGGTGAATGGGCATGTTGTGCGAGTCTCAAGACTCACTCGCTAGATGTGTTACTCAGGTTCTCCGGCGTCGAAGATAGAATCAAGACGGACTTCTTTGCCGAGTGGTCAGCAGTCGCTCAGTGGGATCCAGAGACCAGATACAAGGCAGTAGGTCATGCGACTAAGGAAGACGCCCTTCTGATGATTGCATCGGCCAGGAGACTTGTGAGAATACTGTGAAAGAACTTGTCCAGAAACTTGCTCCATTAGAACGTATGGTGTCTCAAGAGAAGGGAGACTTCTCTCTGTTCGGTCTGTTCTTGAAGGAGGACACGCCAGACAGGTGGGACTTGCTTGTGTCGGCACCTTGGGTGGAGGCAGACAAAGGTGCAGCCCTCAGGTACCTAGCAGATGCAATCAGAACACATCTGACGCCCGAAGAAGCGCGCTATCTATCTAGGATTGTGATCATAGACAGCAGGAACCCTGCGCTTCGGGCTATCAACAGAGCCCTAGGAGTGGAACACGGTCAAGCAGAGGTGCAAGACAGCGTCTTTTTCGGCCTGCTGATCAAGCATGCGTACATAATCACCTCCAAGGAAGCGAGTAGCGCAACCGATACAGGTCGCCGGGGTACCATCGGAGTTTGACCTTTGCTTCAGGACAATCCGCTACCCCGATCATGTCTACTGTTGTACGGTGGCCAACATAGATTCAGTCGAGGGGTATTCGCAGTTGCAACAGAACCGATATCTCTACTGCCGACCAGACTCGAAGTCACCTATCCATCTCGTGCTGCGTAAGCATGAAATGGCAGACATCCCGATGTCAGTCAGCCAGTGGTTCGGCCCCATCGAGGAGGAGTCAAGCGACGAGAAAGTGAGGAGAGGTTCTGTCTTTCGATGAGAACAGTCCACCATTCCGGACAATAGGCAGGAATCAGTGCCTCATGGAGTACCGCCAACCGCGGGTGGGGTCTTGCTCAGTGTAAATATCCGCCTTAACTCCTTGTCAAAGACTCTGTTGAGGAACTCCTCTCCTGCGATGTCTAGAATGTGAAAGCCTAGCGCATAGGCTTTATCTTGGTTAGAGAGTTCATTCGAATCCCGAGCCTCCTTGATCCTTCTGCCAAATTCCTTCAATTCCGCTTCACTCACGTTCTGCATGGAGTTTGTCATGAGAGTGGAAAGTGGTATTGCGGCTTTGGTGAAGTCAATGTCTTTCATAACTGTCTTGACCAGATCTGCCCGGTGATAGGCTCTGAGGCGGTCGATCTCTCTGTCAATGACAGCCAGGAAAGTATCAACCACATACTCAGGTCCTATGCTCACCTTCTCTCCAGCCTCTGTCTTGACGTTGAAGAGTTTTGATCTCAATAGGACCATTGCACCAAAACCTGCCAACAGGGCGTATGACAGCTTGTCCATGTTACCTGAGTCATTGCTGACAGTTCCTGAAGCAACAAGCACAGCGAAGGCAGCGACAGAGAGGAGCGCGTTGAAGATATAGTAAGCTGCGCTCCATGTACAGCGGATTACCTTCTTTGGTTCGTCTTTGTACCGAGATGCGATTTCGGCAGTACCGACGGCGAACCCGCAAAAGGCCGCAATTACGTAATACTGCACCATGCCACACCTCCCCAGTTCATGCTATCGAACGCCAAGACTAGTGACCCGTGCTTGCACTGGCTCTGCCTTGATCGGTTAGTGCTACTAGGTGATTGCCTCTTTCGCCCGGGGTTACTGACACCAATTTCAAGCCTGCCAACTGTTGGACCAGTTCTGCTGCTGTCTGGTTTGGCACAATCAAGAGTGACGAGATCTCGAACATGGTCATGGTCTGCGGTCCCGCTTTTGCAAGAAGGTCGATTACATCCTTGACTGTTTTCGTGGGGGTCTTCTGGGAGACCTCATCCTTGGCAGAGCTCTCCCCTCGGTAGCCCTGCAAGAAAGACTCCATCGGGTCTTTGGGCTTCATCTCACTGTGACTCCTTTCTCCCCCTGGGTTCTGAGTTGTCGAGGAATTGTTCTGAAGCGACCAACAGTCTACACTATTACGATAATAACGGTCAAGAGCCCAACTGATCAGCAGGATATGAGTTCGACTCTCTCGATTATCGGAATGGGCGGTACCTAGAATTAGCTGACCTTCGACGTGTACGCACGGAATGGCGGCAATCCCGACATTGGTGGAATGGTCAACTAGTCCGGCGACATGGCTAGGTTTCGGCAGACTCCAAATCTTTCTCCCCACCAACACTGATCGGATTGTTCGGAACACTCCGCAGCCGTACCACTGAACTGCCATATTGACAATCATGTCGAACACGGGCTAATATCTGGATCAATTCTATTCTAGTGCAACTGTACTTACAGGTAAGGGTCTGGCTAGTCTAAATGAACCAGGACCGCATACCTCGTGACACATATGGGACAGACGGATCTATTGTTGGGTTTGCCGAGTAAGACAGATACGATGGAATGTTGGGCCGCATATTGCCTGCTGGACCAAGAAGGAGGTGACACCGGTACAGGAAGCCAGATTGCGCTGAAGCGTTTGCCGTGAGAGCAATGCGATCTAGGAGTGAAAGAACAGATCAAACTAAGTTGAAGGGAGGTTGCCATGGCTATTGGGCAAGAATTGTCATCTATCGATTTTCAATCGATGATTGGCGGCCCGTTGAATGCCGTCGTGAAAGCGCAAGCGCAATCTGCACAAACATCTGTTGATTTCATCAAGAGTGTCGGATTCAATGCGGCGGATGCAGAGACTGATCCGGGCAAGCCAACGATGGTCACATTCACTTATGACAAACCTATTGAGAAGAAAGATGCCGATGGGGTTATCACTGTTACCGCTACACCGTTCAGCCTGACCGTCCCAATTCTTACAATGCTTCCCATTCCTTTCATAAGAGTGGAAGAGGTGACAATTGACTTCAACGCGAAGATCAATTCAATTGTGGAGTCAACAACGGCATCATCATCGGAGCTGAATACATCTCTGAAGGTTAAGGGCGGATGGGGTCCGGTATCTGCCGAATTGAAGTGCAGTTATAGCAACAAGAAATCTACATCCGCAACGGACAAGACGGAACGCACCTACAGCCTGATCATTCATGTTCGTGCGGTGCAGGATGAGCTTCCTGCGGGGATGGAGAAGCTCTTGGGTGTTCTGGAGAATAGTATCAAGGAAGTACCGGCACCGGCATAGGGCAATAGAAAGGATGCGGGTGAAGGAGTGACAGAAGTTGCTCCTTCACCCGCATGCCGCAGAATTTGGAGGAGACAGCATAATGGCAGACTTGGGCGACCTACTAGGGTCATTGATGTCCGGATTGGTTCGTGCGCGCCGCATGGCTGACGAGCAGACGGCAGCGCTGGCGGAATACTACAAGGACAACCCACTTCTCGAAGGTTTGTCGGTTCCTCGCATACGTATTGCTGAATTGACTATTGACATGCCGTTGCTGATCGAGAATCACGTGGGAGGAGAAGAGGGAGAGATGGAGGATCCCACAAAGATTGCAGATGCGGCAGAATCACAGATGAAAGACACCTTGGCCAGGAACAATATCAAGATCAGTCCGGCGTTTCAGAAAGCGTTTACGGGTAGGCTGACCGAGCAACTTGGTGTGGCAAGAGAGTCAGGTGCTCCCATCATGAAGGAAACCGTTGCGCGCTGCGTTCAAGGTGCCTTTGCGGACGCGCTCACCAAGACGAAGACCACTCTGACTCCTTCCCAAAAGGAAACCATAGCCAGAGATCTCAGGGACAAGATGGCAAAGGTCAGCATCGCCAAACAGCCAATCGCCTCAAGTGTTGTGGCCAACATCAAGACAGCTGATGTTAAGGAGCGGACATCGGCGACGAGCGTCGTGCGCCTGAGAATCACCCTGAAGGAAGAAGGGCTCGAATGGGCTACACAGGCGAGCGAAGCTGGTGGCGTAGCACGCACCTTGCAGCCGGAATGATTGAAGGAGGCCAATAGATGCAGTCGATTCTACGGGAAAAACTGCTTACGCAGGCGATGAAACTCACAGACGTCGGCAAAGTCTATCGTAGCCAAGCCCATAGTTTTGTGGATGCGTACTTCGCCTGGCTGGAGGAAGCCGCGAAGGAATTGTCCGGCCTACGATCGCCCATTGCCATATTGCTGCAGTCAGAAAGAAGTTGCTTGAATTCAGTCTCAGACGGTTATCTGCCCAACAACGTTCAGGGAGGAAGAGGCATAGGAAGAGTACAGCGAGCCGTCGCAGCGCACTCGTTGGACAGAGTATCGAGGGAACTGTATGCGCAGATAAACAACATCGATCAAACCTTTGATCAACTAAGCGAAAAGTTGTCTCACGCTGTCGCCGTCTTAGCGACCAAAGAGCCCGAGGTCTACGAGAAATGTGAATTGAGTCAGCAGGGAGTAGACGCAGTGATGGGTATGCTCGGTAGGACGCCGGAGACCATACCGATGTACAACTACTTTTGCGCAAAGCTCGCGTCCATCGATATGAGTTACTTGCTTATGGACATCATGGCGAAGATTGTCAGCAATAGGACTCAGGCCCTCGCCTCCAAGAACTCGCAATAATGAAGGGGCATGTGTGAAGAGAACCTGGGGGTCAGCCGTTTGACTTGGGAAACGAGAAGGAACGTATGCGCGAGCCCAAAAGGCCGCGAAGTCTTGATGTTGTTTCACCATCGCAATCATCTATGCGACCTTTGATGCGTAAGCATGGAATGGCAGACATCCCGATGTTTGTCCAATGGTAGTGAACGAATGATGGTTACCACTGGTTCGGTGGAAGGACAATCGTAACTACAACAGAGACGATATCCCGAAGATCATCCGCCCTTAACCCTCATGATTTGCGATAACCACCACTATCGGTAGCGATGAGGCCCCCCTCCCCCCGGTATCCACGCCGAGGTTGATCGTGATATGATATCGCCAGCGAACTCCACGTATAAGGGGGGCATATGAGAAACAGTAGAATCTTTGCCGCTGTTGCTTTGGTCTTAATGCTGGCGAGCCTAGTGTGTGGGACGGCGTGCACTGCAAAGGAGGAAGCGCCCCCGGCTCAGCCGCTCTTCAATCTCATTCGCACTGTACAGGTAACGCCCGACGCCACCTTCAACCGTGCCGGTTTTGCCCGTATTAACTATGTTCCCGCGACCGACCAGTTCGTGGTCACGTTCGGTACGATCGCCGAGAAGCAATCCGATAACTGCCAGGGGGCAGGGTATGCCTACAAGGGATACACCCTCGACATGCAGGAGACGGGCAAATCCGGGTACTTTCTCTTCTATCCGGAGGCGTGCAACGCGGGCGATTCGGGCTCAGTCATGGTGGACAATACGTACTACGGCGCTTTTGTGTCCCAGTTCCCGGGACTTCCCTATGGCTGGCACCTGGTCAAGTTCGATGCGGTGACGTGGATGCCGATCGCAGCGACAGACGTCTTGCTCGAGGCTCCACACGAAGCGGACATGGATCCCACCGTTGCCTACGTCAACGGTCAACTCGATATCAGCGACCAATACAACCCCGATGATATCTGGCAGGAAGGATCCGGTAGCCACCACAATTTCTACTCCACCGACCTTCAGCCCCTGGGCAAAGAGATCCTTGCTGATACTGCGCTCATCAGCGGGGGTTCCATGATCTATGCGGATGACACCTACTACATCATCACGGCCAACAACTTTGAAGGGGACCTGGTCGTGGCCAGCTATGACCGCGACTGGAAATACCTCGGAGTAAAGGAACTGCAAAAGCAAGCCCACTGGTCACAAGGAGTAGCTTTCGACGGCCAGCGGTTCTATGTTTCCTACCTGGATACAAGCCAAAGGGACACGGGTCCCTTTGTCGGACACTTCTATCCCAACGTGCACCTCGCCGCATTTGACCGTGACTGGAATCTCGTGGAAGACGTGGCCGTCACTAATTTTGTCCACGCGGATCACAAATTTCCGGGGAGGCCCTGGGTGATCCTTCATGACAATAGACTATATGTGTCCTACGATATGAATGAATTGGATCCCGACACTCACCAGGACCTTCTAGAGACGCAGCAGGCATTCGTCAGCATATACGAGCTCACGCAGAATCCATAGGATCCGGAAGACAAGGGCTGCAAACCACGTCGAGAAGGATCGCCCTATACCGACTCCGGGCGATTGAGAATTGGAGAGGAATTGTGATTGTTGTGCGTTGCCGTGGGTTGCGGTATTATGGTTGCGGCCGGTTCAGTTGAAGGGTATTCATAGGTGCAACAGAGACGATATCCCCAGGTTGGCGAGGTAGTAGTTCGCTCTCACTAGAAGAGGGGATCAGTGTAGGGGCCTGGTTGGATCTGGCGGATTAGCTCAGCACCCTTGGCCCGTAGTTTCTTGCAGATTGCGTTGAGCGCGTCAATCTCCTCCTTGGACAAGCAGGAGGTTGCAGTGCGGGCGGTTTTCTCAGACATTTGACGCTTGAACGCCTCCTCTCCCTTCTTCGTCAATGAGACTCTGACCCAGTTCTTCCTAGCTAGGTCATGGGTTGTCTTTACAAGGCCTTGAGCCTCCATCCGAGTCAACAACGCGGAGACGGTGTGAGGTTGTCGATTCATGCGTCGGGAGAGCTTCATAGGCGTCAGTGGCTCTTTGGACGTCTTCAGGAAGTATAAGACACCCGCTTGAGGTATGGTGAGGCCGACTCGAAGTAGCTCCAGCTCTCTCGCTCTTTGCAGGGTCATGTAGGTGATGGCCAGGTTCTCCCACGCTCTTTCATGCTCAGTCAACTCTATCGAGTCAGTCATCTTCATCTCCGTGTAACGTTTCTGTAACATATTCTACCCTGGATCAGGCCCTTGTCAAACTCAACCTGGATACATGGGGGGTGAGGATCTGGAGGGACTGGTGGGGTGAGAGGCAGGCAGTACAGCGTCCCGGCCGAGCCGGTCCCCTGAATGGGTCACTGTCTCTGGACATCCTCTGTTCAGTGCCACGCTTGTTCCGTGTCATTCTTCCACATCCAGTTTGGGAATGGTTGCCGAGTTAGCTCACTGCGGGATGGTAGTGTCAACATTCTTGTGTAAATTGGGGCAAGGGGTTCTCCTTCCAGTGTTGGTTCAGATGGCTTATCACGCCGTATATGATGCGATTGACGCTGTCAGTATTGGTAAAGCAG
>Ga0315291_10000369_pt1 | contig 58974 bp, 54 predicted proteins | sample YL17G12_20_MG_FD_203070 | JGI IMG/M metagenome (GOLD analysis project Ga0315291, IMG submission 203070) | Sediment microbial communities from Yellowstone Lake, YNP, Wyoming, USA - YL17G12_20 | ecosystem: Environmental > Aquatic > Freshwater > Lake > Sediment | place: USA: Wyoming | collected... | reverse complement strand
GAGGCGAAGAACGCGTTCCTGTCCAAGAGAACCAACATCCGCCTGAACCTGCCTGAGCAGGACCAGTGGGTGATGGCTGATTCATTCCTCGACGAGGCCACCTACAACCTTCTTACGAATGCCATCAAGTATGACGAGCATGAGGAGATCGTCATCGATGTGGATGCGGATGTTGTCGAGCTGGAGGGGAAGAAGTACGTCAGTGTCAGGATTACGGACCGCGGATGCGGCATCCCCGACGATCTCAAGGACAAGGTGTTCTCGCGCGAGTTCAGGAAACTCTACAAACCGGAGCGTGCAGCCGCGCAGAAAGCCAGGGGAGCAGGCATGGGCTTGTCCCTCGTGAAATCGCTCGTTGAAAGGTATGGCGGGAGGATATGGGTCGAGAGCAGGGTCTACGATGACCATACTCGCGGAAGCGTATTCTCGTTCATTCTGCCGAAGCCGTAAGTCCAGATTCTCGCGAAACGATTAATATCCACGTCCATCATCCGCCAGCTGGAAATAGAACATGCCACTGTCTGACGAGGTAGCCATTATCCAGAAGATGAGCGGCATAATCGGGCGCACGAAGGAGTTGGAGAAGTCCCTGGCCGCGATCCGTTCCCAGAAACACCTCATGATAGAGGGACCAGTCGGGGTAGGGAAGACCATATTGGCCGTCGCGGTCGCGAAGCATCTCGGGAAACCTGTCTTCCGTGTCGATGGTGACGAACGCTACACCGAGCAGAAGCTGTCAGGCTGGTTCGACCCTCCGCTCGTGATGGAACGGGGATATGTTCCCGACGCATTCATCGCAGGACCTCTGACGGCTGCGATGCGCGAGGGTGGAGTGCTGTTCATCAATGAGATGAACAGGATGCCCGAGGGAGTCCAGAACATACTCCTGCCGGCGATGGACGAGGGCATAATCGAGGTGCCGAAGATCGGCACGATCCGCGCGAAGCCGGGCTTTGTTGTGATCGGAACACAGAATCCACGGGAGTTCGTGGCCACGACCGCCTTATCTGAGGCGCTCTCGGACAGATTCGAGCTGCTCCTCCTTGACTATCAATCGGAACAGGAAGAGCTGGAGATCGTTCGGAAGAACCTTCCAGGCGTGTCGGAGGAGGTAATCGCCCGTTCCACCTGGATAGCCAGAAGGAGCAGGGATCACCCGAACATTCGGCGGGGCGCAAGCGTAAGGGCTGCGATGAGCATCGCCCAGCTCGCAGGGAGCTTTTCCAAGGATGTCTTTGAGGGGATCGGCAAGTCTGCCCACATGGCTCTGCCGACGAGGATCGAGATGAGGGAGGAGTCCAAGAAGACCGTTGATGAGGTCATAGATGAGATAGTCAACGAGTGTTTCGCTCTTGCGCCTCCTGAACCCGGACGGCCGCTCGAGGGAGCCGAGAGGAGAGAGGACGAGAGGCGAAAGACACGCGCAGAGGAACGCTCAATGAGGGCAGATGTCTCCGATCTTATCGGCGTTCTCGAGCAGAACGCACCAAATGACTTGGCGAGGAACAATGACATTGGCTGGGCGATTGCGCAGAACTATCCGCAACTGCGAGTGATGCTCAGGGATCAGAACCTGATCGAACTCGCGAAACGCATCGCAATCAAGGCAACTGTCCGGAGGGTGCTCCAGCTGCTGGGGCCAGTATCTATCCCGACCTACATATCAAGGGACGAGTACCGGCTTGGCGACGATTCGGAGATCGATGTGGAGTCGACTCTTGATTCCATGGTGGAGAAGGGACGGGTCGACATCTCAGATCTGATCGTCGAGAAGAGGGAACCCCGAAAGCTAGCGATCGCACTGATGCTCGATGCGAGCCTCTCGATGAGCGGCGACAAGCTCGCCATGGCGACTGCTTCGATCGCTGTCTTGGCATACCGGCTCAAGACCGTGGATTACCTCGTCATAACGTTCAACGACAGACCTTACGTTCTCAAGAGGATAGATCAGTTCAAGAACCTGGACGACCTCATCGCGGAGCTGCTCGATGCCCATGCGGTAGGATACACCAACATCGATGAAGCATTGGTCAGGGGCAGGGAGGAGCTCTCCCTGGCCACCTCGAGGAATCAGGTGGGCATCATGATAACCGATGGCAACTACACGGTTGGGAAAGATCCCGCGGATGCGGCTTCGAGGTATAAGAGGCTCTTCGTGATAATGACCGAGAGCCACGACTGCCAGCCAAGAATATGCGAGGACATGGCAAGAAGCGGCGGAGGGCACATGTACCCTGTCGCTAGCTTCGACGAGATCCCCAGGGTACTATACCGAGTTCTGAGGGTCGTATCACACGTTTCGCCCTCCGCGCGACGCTAAGACTGTTCTCCAATCGAGTCCCTGAGGACCTGACAAAGCGCGGCTCAGGCCGATGGCACACAGGAGCTATTTGAACCTGTCGTGAGGTCTGGGAAGGCCTCCAAGTGCCAAAACAAATGCTTATATATGGTTCGCAAGAGAAAGCCTTACTCACTATTCCCCCCTCTTTCTTTTTTCTGTTTCTTCTGATAGCCGAGAGGCCCTTTGCCGTGCACGAGGACTAGTATTATCAACTCACGAAGCGCAATACGAGTCTTCATGCGGATAATCCCGAAGAAACTGTTCTTCACCAAAGGAGTTGGCAGGCACAGGCACGAGCTTCAATCATTTGAGCTCGCACTGCGCGACGCGGGAATCGAGAAGTACAACCTCGTTTCAGTCTCCAGCATCCTGCCGCCGGGGTGCCCAATCGTCTCCAAGGACGAGGGGATGAAGGAGCTCTCCCCGGGACAGATAGTATTCTTGGTCATGGCTCGCAACTCGACGAGCGAGCCGAACCGCATGGTGGCCGCGTCGATAGGATGCGCTGTGCCAGCAGACGGGACTCACTACGGCTATCTCTCGGAGTACCATACCTTCGGGGTGAACGCGGAGTCAGCGGGGCATTACTCGGAGGATCTCGCGGCCACGATGCTCGCCACCGCGCTCGGGATACCGTTCGATGCAGAGCAAGACTGGGACGAGCGAGAGGACCAGTACAAGATGAGCGGGAAGATAGTGAAGTCCTTCAACGTGACGAAGACGGCCGAAGGCGACAAGAACGGGCTCTGGACTACGGTGATCGCGGCTGCGGTCTTCGTGGCGTCTGTGGAGATCAAGGAGGAGCCTGCTCCCGCGAAGCAGTGATATCTGCGCATTCCATTACGTTAGATTGAGCATTCCGAGGGGGTTGAACATGTCCAGGACCAAGGGTGGCATGAGGAAGGTCGGGGAGTTCCATGACGGCTTCAGTGACGGGTTGACACCTCTAGAACCGCTCGACCTGACGAGGTACGGGACCGTTTCAGACCTCGTCGCCGGAATGGCCAAGTGCAGCTTCGGAGCGCGGAGCGTCGGCGAAGCAGCCGAGGTGCTGCAGTCGATGGTCGAGGACAAGGATTGCTTCAAGGTCCTTACGCTCTCGGGTGCGATGACTCCTGCCAAGATGGGCCTGGTCGTCTGCGACATGATCGACTGGGGCATGACGGACGCCGTGGTCTCCACAGGTGCGATCATGGCACACGGGATGGTGGAGTCCACTGGCAGGGCGCACTTCAAGCACAGGGAGACGATGAACGATGTCGATCTATACAAACGCGGATACAACAGAATCTATGACACCATCGAGCTCGAGACCAGCCTCGACGACATGGAGCTCATCTTCAGGAAGGTCATCGAGGGCTACGGGGGAAAAGGGTCACTGGGCAGCTTCGAGCTCAACCGGTCCATCGGTAAGTATCTCGCGGAGAACACGAAACCCGACCAGCGCGGGATACTGAAGTCGGCGTTCCTCAGGGACGTACCGGTCTACGTCCCCGCCTTCACAGATTCCGAACTCGGGCTCGATTTCGGAGTGTACCTGCGGAGGATGAAGCTGGAGGGGAAGAGGGCGGTCTCGTACGACGCGTTCGCCGACCTCGAGGATTACACAGCCAGAATCCTGAGCGCGAAGAAGATCGGCGTTCTGACGATAGGAGGAGGCGTCCCGCGCAACTGGGCCCAGCAGGTCGGCCCTTACCTTGACATCATCCAGAAGCGGGTTGGCACCGGCGGCGGGTTCAAGAGGTTCGACTACGCGATAAGGATCTGCCCAGAACCGGTTCACTGGGGCGGGCTCTCAGGTTGCACCTACTCGGAAGGCGTCTCCTGGGGCAAGATCACCCCGAGGGCGGAAGGCGGGAGGTACGTCGAGGTTCTGTCGGATGCGACGATCGCCTGGCCGATTGTCGTGAAAGCCGTGATGGAGAGGCTCGGACAGGATTGGCCGAGAAAGCGACCGAAGAAAGGCAAGAAGAGCTAGCGGTCGGTCACCAATCCTCGACGGGGTTGTACCACATCGTCTTGGTACCGAGCCTGGAACGCATCTTCCACTTGAACGACTTCGGCTTGTTCTCGATGTGCGAGAGCATCCTGTCCACGCGCTGCCCGACGATCAACTTGTCATCCTGGGACAGCTGCGGGTACTCGTACGCGAACTTCTTGACCTTGTTCAGGTTCATCGTAGCGGTGTAGTACCAGCCCCAGTCGTTGAACATGTCCACGAAGTCGAACACGTTCATGTTGATTTTCTCGTGGTCGTCCTCCCCGAGGTCATGGGCGCGGATGAGGACGATCAGGTCCTTGATGTCCTTCTCGTTTATCTTGACGACCTGCAGCTTTTGCATCATCAGCTCGCCCGGAGGCAGGGTAGGGGAATCCTTCTCCAGCCTGCCGGCGTACGGAACCTTGTGGTTCATATCCAGCTGATCGTAGAATATCTCGATCATGGGCACACGCCCGCCGAAGAATATGTGCCTGGTCTTCCCGAACTGGTACAGGAACCTAGGGTCCGTCTTGTAGCCCCTACCCTGGACGAACTCGTAGAGCTCGTTCCTCTGCTTCCCGTAGGCGACGTAATCTATGTCCGTGAAGACCTTCGTGCCCAGGCGCGCAAGGTTCCTCCAGAGGGTTTCGTATTCCTTGCTGTGCATGTAGACGGCCATTCCGCCCATCACTCTCAGCAGGAGCCCCTTCTTGGCAGCCTCGTTGACGAGCGTGATCGCCTCGTCGATGAACACCTCTGGTTTCGGATAATCTTCAATCGGAATGTCAGCTGGCAAACGGACCGTCATAGCCTTCCCTCAAAGTTAAGCTCCATAGCGCCAAGTCAGTAGATTAACCTGATGTGAACACGTAGCTCTTCAGCTTCGTGTCGGCGAGCGTCAGGATGACTCCTCTGAGGACCCCCTCGCCGTATTCGCTTCCGGGGTTCACGCAGAACGTCCGCCCGATCTTTTGCGCGGCCCTCGACTCGTGGATGTGCCCGTGCAGGCCGAGGAACGGCTGGTATTGCTTTATCTTCTCGGCAACTGCCGTGCTCCCGACATGTTCGACCTCGCCCGCGGATTGCCTCATGTCCCTGAGCTTCGGGGCATAGTCCAGCATCGTGCCGTACGGAGGATCATGGAAGTTGAATATCGCCCGTTCCATGTCCTTGATCGTTTTGGCCTGGATGTCGATGTTCTTGGCCATATCCTCCTCCTTCCATTCCCTGGGTGTGTCCCAGGGCGTCGGGGAGGTGTGCGCGATTGTGATCATCTCGTAGCCGAGCACGTCGACATTCCTCATCGCGCATGGCTTCATGACCTTCGATTTCTCGAGGATTGCGTCCATCTCTAGGGGGTCGTCGTTTCCGGGCGCCATGAATATCAGGGACTTGCTGTCCTTCAGCTTCTCGTCCGCGAGCTCCACCCAGTGCTGGAGCCTCTCGTTAATGAGCCGGTGGAAGATCGTCATGACCTCATCCTGGTGGGCGTGAAGATGGTCGGCCTCCCTCTTGTTCGTGAGGTATGGATAGAAACCAATGGCGTTGATCTTGGTCAGCTGACCTTCGAGCTCGCTTTTGTTGTTCAGATGGATTTCCTGACCTAGGAAGTTGCAGTCGTAGCTCCCGTTGCCGGTGTCGAAGATGGGAACGACCATCTTGCCAGCGAGGTCGCCAAGCGCAATGGCGACATCCGCGTTGTACACTGAAATGGCACTGATGAATTTTCTAAAGCACAGCTCTGACCCATGCAAGTCAGTTACAAAGAATATCCGTATTGGGCGCAAGATCTACCCCTCATCTCTCCTGGTTCCTTGGAGATGTTGCGTAAACTGGTAGTCGCTATTTAACCGTATTGTCCAGCAGTTGGAAAAGTCATTTCCGCAAACATGCCGAGAACGGCGGGACACAAGAGCACACAATCATGTGATTGGCGGGCAGAATTGCACAACTCATGCGCGCAACGCGCGGAATTGCCATTGGAAATCTTCAGAAAGGTGACACAAACGCAGAATCGATGCGGGGCAAGTGGAGATAAACAAACGTCTGGCTGCACGTGCCAGACTGCTCGTCTCCTAGCAATCTTAATATCGGCTGTGCGCGGTAACGGTAGACGGGAGCAACGTACATTAGTACGATTCTCAAGGTTGGAGGGCTAGAATGGATTTAGGTCTGCCGGATTGGGTCGCTGACTGGGCGAGGAAAGTTCCGGATCTGAAGGTTGCGCCCCCGGGCCCAAAGAGCAAGGTGATAATCGAGAAGGACCGTAAGTACGTCTCTCACGCCTATGACCGGCTCTTTCAGTTCACGATGACAAGGGGGTCGGGCGCTGCGATAATGGATGCAGATGGAAACGTGTTCCTCGACTTCTCCGCTGGCATATCAGTTATGAATGCCGGCTGGGGCAACCCGCGCGTCGTTCAGGCGATCAAGGACCAGGCTGACCGATTGATCCACTCCCTGGCAAACGACGCCTACTACGACCTCGAGGCGGATTATGCCGAGTTGCTCGCCAAGATATCTCCTGGCGGAGCGCTCGAATCCACTTTCTTCGGCAACAGCGGGGCAGAGGCGGTGGAGGCGGCGATCAAGCTCTCCAGGTACTACACGAAGGGTTCGGAACATATCGCGTTCATGGGCGCGTACCACGGAAGGGTTGGGAACGCCCTCGCGATGGCGAGCCGGATCAAGTACAAGTACGGCCACGGGCCGTACGCGCCGGGCATATACTTCGCTCCATATCCGTACTGCTACAGGTGCTGGTTCAACCAGGAGTACCCGAGCTGCAACATGCTGTGCATCGACTATCTGGAGAAGGGCATACTGGAGTTCGGTGGCCCGAGCAACGACCTTGCATCAATTTTCGTAGAGCCGGTCCAGGGCGAGGGCGGATACATTGTCCCACCCAAGGAGTTCCTGCCCCGGATGCGGAAGCTCTGCGACGACAAGAAGTGTCTCCTCGTGATGGACGAGATCCAGTCCGGCCTTGCGAGGACAGGCGAGGTCTGGGAATGCAATTCCTTGGGCATCGTGCCAGATATTCTCCTCACGGGAAAGGCTTCGGGCGGTGGCGTGCCGTTCGGCGCGTGCATCGCGAAGCACAGTATAATGGACGTTTGGCGGCCAGGCTCGCACTCGTCGACCTTCGGAGGCAACGGAATGAGCGTCGCAGCTGGCCTTGCACATGTCAGGGAGATACTCGAAACTGACCTCATGACGAGGTCGAAAGTTCTCGGCGCGCATGCGATGAAGAGGCTGAACGAGCTCAAGGACAAGTACGAGATCGTCGGCGATGTCCGCGGTAAAGGTCTCATGATAGGGGTCGAGATAGTCAAGAGCAAGAAGACCAAGGAGCCGCTGTACGTCCCGCAGATCCAGGGGCTCGCCTGGAGAAAGGGCCTGATGATGATCACGGCAGGCATGTTCGGGAACGTGTTCAGGATAGCACCTCCTATCGTGATCTCCCAGGAACAGTTGGACATCGGGATCGACATCTTCGAGAACGCGATCAAAGAGACCCAGGCCAAGATGACCTGATTATCCTTGGCATCCTCGCCCAACCCTCCATTCTCCGCGCACATAGGCTAATAAACACGCTACTTCATTGCGACCACCTGCCCATGGATAAGGTGCATCTCCATGCCGAAGAGGAAGCAGAAGGACGAGGACCCGGAGACGTCACTCGCCAGGTGCATCGTGCTCCTCGATGACATAAGGGCATATCGACGGAAGGACGCCGAGCAGATCGAGGACCAGTTCTCTCGTCTAAAGAGGACAAGGTTCGCCGAGTTCTACGACATGTGGATCAAGGCGCGGCCGGCGGTCGAGAAGATAAATGACATGCCGATGAAGGTCAAGGGTGTCAAGGAGTCGATCAGCCGGTTGAGTTGGCTCAAGGTGGGGAACAGGGTCGCCCTCATCGTGCTCATACTCTTCATAGCGCTCCAAATCGTCCCGGTCTGGAGACGGGCGCTTGGTCACAATTTCCTGGGTGGGAACGGGATCCTCTACTCGGCGGTGTTCGTCATGGCGATTATTGTGTCATTGAACGTCGCGACCATCATTGACTACCTCATAAGGAAGAAGATAATCGCATACGAGGAAACGACCATGGACCAATACGCCTCTGCGAGGGACAAGATGAAGGAATGCGTGGGCAAGATGATGAAATCCCTCGCAAGGGAGGTGGCAAGGACCAAGGCGGATCCGAACTACTATGGCCTCGTCCTGTACTTCGACGACTACGCGAACATAGAAGTAGTGGACAAGTGGCGTCCGAAAGCCATGGGCTTCTTCCGGAAGTCCTACAACCACTACCAGGTCATCCCGAAACCCTAGGTTGCTTGCCGGTCTTGTCAGGACGACTGCATATTACTCGAGCTGTTCAGAAATCAGAAGGAAAAGTGATTGGGGAAAGGGTTTGTTGGGTCCATATCCCGATTACGCTGGCGGGAGCTGCTTCCACGCCAAGGACAGGTCGATCCCCTGCTTCTTCCAGTGCTTCACCCAGTATACGTACCAGATGATGCTGAAGGCCCACACCACAGAGTACACACCCGCTCCCCAGAGCGAGATGGCACCAAGCGCGGGCACGGTGAAGAAGTAGTAGATCAAGATGCCCACGAACGCTAGGTTGATCAGCGAAGATATCGTGAGCACATAGATTGGCCCGAACCTGAACTTGTACGGCGAGGCCTCCCAGATCGTCCTTGCCTTCTTCATGTACGGGAACAGCAGGCCGGATAGTGCCATCACGCCCCACGCGGACATAGCCTCCAGCGCGACGATCGCGATCGCGTCGAGCGCGGCTGCCCAATAGGCGTAGATCAGGATGCCGACCTCGCTCGCCACCAGCATGATGACGTTGTTCTTCACTGGCGAGTGATACTTGGGGTTCACGTCGGTGAACCACATCGGCCCCAGCCTGTCCATGCCCCACGCGAAACTCGCTCTGCTGAACGCGATGTACGATATGGGCATACACAGCAGGTCAAACAAGATGAACACCAGGCCTATCATCGCCTGCACGGGCGCGCTGTCCGTCAGCAGGGATATCATGCTGTAGGTGTTCGAGCCAACAGGCATTGCGTACGCGTCAAGCGACGCTGTCCCGAAGTCTTCCGCGCCTTCATTGTCTATGTAGGCCAAAGCTCCCAGGAAATCCTGCCCCATGACGTTCACGAGACCGACGGCGAACCACACGAGGAACACTGCAGGGATCACGGCCGCGAGGACCTGCCCGAGCACGATGTTCCTCTGGGGTCTTTTGACCTCACCGCAGATGAATGTGATCTGGTACCCATACGCAGTGGCCCATGCTATGGCCGGGAACAAAGCCAATGCGGCTCCGAGGTCCCAGCCTGGCTTCATGCCGTTGTTGAGAGCCCATCCATCGGTGTCCCGCACGGTAGTTATCGTGTCCGCATAGCTCATCGACCCGCTGTCTGCCGCCATCGCATCGTATGATGCCACGAAGTCGCTATGGCTGTGCGTCGAGAGCACGATGCCCGTCACGATCAGGCAGAAGAACGCTGCGAACATGATCACCCTTTGGTTCATGTTGTAGATCTTCAGCCCGGTGATGACGATGTAGAATCCCCACAGGTTGGTGATCGTCGCGATGAGCACGACGGCCCCAGGCGTCGTGAACCAGTCGATCGTTCCCTGGTCGGCTCTCATGCAGCTGAGAAGTGTGGTGATACCCGGGTCAGCGATGAACGGCGCCAGAGTCGCGATCCAGAACGTCATCACGAATCCCGCATTGGTCATCGACATCGCGATGCCGACCAGAGGATGTATGATCCTCGAGTTGGCAATGTAGTCACCTCCGCTCCTTGGCATCGAACCGCCTAGGAACCCCCAGACGATAGCTATGCCGAGTATGCACATGATCGATGCGAGCAGCGACCCAAGCAGCATGTTGCCGGTCGGAGAGATGTATAACCCCCAGCTGGCCATTGTCCAAATGCCCACTCCTAGTGTGTTGTTCATGAAGCCGATGCCGAACGTGTCAATCAGAGAGGCTTCACGGACAAGTCCACTAGCTTTCCTTGCAAATACTTCTCCCACTCTTTTGCACCCCCAAACCATGCCCGGGAGGAACACTCCCGGAAGCTCGGGGGAGTATCGTATTGAACGTATTTCAATTCATACGCACTGATGAAACACGCCGAATCCAGTGGAAACGAAGGTCGCGGATGGGCCGTTTCCCGCCGGTCTTTCGAAGGTGTTGCGAATCGGCAAGCATCCTGGGGATCCCCCTTGCGCCTCCGCAGACTCTTCATGGGACGAGGCGCTTGTGCCAACATCGGCGGATTCCAGAGAATCGTCCCCAAACGGTTGTCAAGATTATCTAGCACCCAATCGATTCCCTCCCTTGATGGAGCGACCATTCAGGGAATCTGAGAAGCTCGTGATCTTCGGGCTAACGCAGGACGCGCACCTCACGGATTCATCGCTGGCTCGTAAGTTCGGGATGAAGGAAAGCACCGTATCCTCGATTCGAAGGCGGCTGATGGATTCGAGGAACATCTACTTCGCCAATGTGCCCTCGTTCCACAAGCTGGGCTGCGAGATGTTCGTCCAGATGTACGGTTCTACGAACCCCGCAGTTCCCAAGGACATCAAGGACGTGTCCCACCTCACGTTCCTCGATGAGACGCCGGAGATATTCGACAGCGTCTCTGGAGAGGGCTTTATAATGATGAGCGCCGTGTTCCGTAACTTCTCCGACTACCTGAGCGCCCTCGACAGGTATGACAGACACTTCATGGGCGTGCGCGTTGCGGAGAAGGCCGACATAAGGTCGGTTTTCTTCCCGCTGGAGACATCGAAGCTGTGCTACGCTTACAACTTCGCCCCCGGCCTTCACAGGATATTAAATCTGGACGTCTCGAAGCCAGAGCCGAAGCGGCCGCATTCATATTCAGTCGAGATGGAGGATCTGTCAGTAATGGAGAAGCGCGCGCTCGTGAACCTGGCCGAGTACCCTCACGCGACTGACGCGCAAATCGCACAGCTCCTGGGCAAGTCCAGGCAGACGGTGACCAACATCAGGAAGCGGCTGGAGAAGAAGGAAATGTACACCAGAGTGTGCATACCGCTCCTGTTCACGTGGAACATCGATCTCATCGCCTTCGTTCATCTACGGTTCCGCCCGGATCTCGATGCCGATGCGCGAGCGGAGGTCTCCCGGAACGACTGGATCGACCTTTCGTGGTACACCCTCGAACGTGATTCCGAGGCGTACACCACGTACATGTTCAAGGACTACAAGGACTACGTGAGCGAGATGGAGCGGATGATGAGACCCCTGATAGAGGCGAAGGTCCTGAGGGCGGATCCGCACATCTCGCTCGTGTCGACCGCTGCTGCCAAGGAGCTCCGTGACTGCTTCTTCGCGCCAATGGTGAGGAAGTTCGTGGGCCTAGGCGACGAGATCAGGTATGTGAAGTATCCGAGGATCGGCCTCTGAGCATCGTCCTGCCGTCCACTGGTAACCCTAATCTACGGGGGAAGCGATACGTACGATGGTGGGGCTGCCCAATTGGAGTCGAGCGCTGAGCATCATCGCTGGATGAGCGTCAAGAACGCGATGACCAGGGAAGTGGTATCGATCAGGGCCTCAGACAAGGTCAAGGACGCCTGGTTCATCATGATGGAAGCGGGGATCTCCGGGGCGCCAGTGGTTGACGACTCCGGCAACCTGGTGGGCATACTCAGCATCACGGACATTCACCGTGAGGTCCTGGGAAGGATACAGAAAGCCAGGTCGCTCCGTGAAGCGATAGCACAAACATCCGATCCTGGAGCCGAGGAGAAGGAGGAGCTTCGGGAGCTCTCGCTCGCGATAAGGGCCGTCGCTGACGAGACTGTTTTGTCGACATTGCCGAAGGACCAGCACGTCCACAGCCTCGCGCCCGAGGACTCCCTCGACAGGGCAATCCGTCTGATGGCCGAGCATTCTGTGAACAGGCTCCCGGTCGTAAAGGACAACCACGTGGTAGGCATCATCACGCGCCAGGACGTCATCTGGGTGATCTCGGGCAGGCCGAAGCAGTCCGAGATCTAGAACACTACACCAAGAACAGGGAGATGACAGGGCATGGCTGGTTCAACCCTGCAGTCCCTTGATTATCCGCAGCGACTCCTCGATGTGCTTCTCAGCATTCAGCTGGGATGAGAACACGTGGCGCACGACGCCATCCTTGTCAATCACGAATGTGACTCTTCCAGGTATCAAGCCGAGAGAGGACGGCACGCCGTAAAGCTCCCTAATCTTGCCCACCTCGTCGCTGAGCAGCAGGAACGGGAGCCCCAGCTTGAGCGAGAACAGGCCGTGGGATTCCTCGCTGTCTGAGCTGACGCCTATCACCTCGGCCCCTGCGTCCTTGAAGGCCTCGTAACTGTCCCTGAAGGCGCACGCCTCCTTTGTGCATCCCGGGGAGTTGTCCTTTGGATAGAAGTACAGGACTACCGCCTTCTTGCCCTTGTAGTCGCTCAGGCGGACCATCTCGCCGGATTGCGAAGGCAGCCTGAAGTCAGGCGCTGGATCTCCAACCTCGGTCCTTTTCGTCAACTCTCTCCCCTGCAGGCGATTTCACTGGCATGAGGTCTTGGATAATAATATCATCCCCAAAAAGCAGGACCTCGGATAGGCAACGTCCTGTCGCTCATCGAAAGCATGGGACCGAACGGTCCCGCCCAGGCTCCTGCGACAGGAAAGACAGGCTTTTGTATGACATTGCAGATGCTGGCCTGGGCCCACAAAGCGAGGAGTTGCACATGAAGAACATCGACCGTTCCCGTATCAAGGAGCTGATGGTGAGAGAGGAGAGGCAGTTCGTCAAGGAACATCCGAAGTCGAAGGCGCTCTTCAAGCGGGCGAAGGCTTGCCTGCTCGCAGGCGTTCCCATGAACTGGATGGTCAGGTGGGCGGGCCCGTATCCCATATTCGCGAAAGAGGGACAGGGGACCTTCATCACGGATGTCGACGGCAATAGGTACCTCGACCTCTGCCTAGGCGACACGGGCTCGATGTTCGGCCATTCCCCGAAGGCGGTCGTGGACGCGGTCAAGAAGCAGATAACGAAGGGCATCACCATGATGCTACCGAGCGAGGAATCGATCTGGGTCGGTGAGGAGCTCGGGAGACGGTTCGGCCTGCCCTACTGGCAGATCGCCATGACCGCCACCGATGCCAACAGGTTCTCCATCAGGCTCGCGAGGGAGGTCACGCGCAGGCGCAAGATACTCGTCGTTTCGGGATGCTACCACGGCACCGTCGACGAGAGCCTCATAGCTCTCGAGAATGGCCGGGTCGTGCCGAGGAGTGGCAACATTGGTCCGCCAGTGGACCCTGAGGTGACCACCAAGGCAGTCGAATTCAACGACCTGCCGGCGCTGGAGAAGGCGCTCGCGCCGGGTGATGTTGCATGTGTTCTCGCGGAGCCCGCGATGACCAACAGGGGCATCATACTCCCCGACCCGGGGTATCATGACGCTCTCAGGGCCCTTACACGCAGGTACGGCTCGTTGCTCATCATAGACGAGACACACACCATCTGCTGCGGGATCGGTGGCTACACGCGCGAATACGGGCTCAAGCCGGACATCATCACCATGGGCAAGCCTTTGGCGAGCGGAGTCCCGGTCGCCGCCTACGGCATCAGCCAGTACGTGTCTGACAGGGTTATGGCGAGGATATTGGACGAGGGGACCGACGAGAGCGGCCTCGGGGGCACGCTCACGGGCAACGCGCTCGCGGTGGCCGCGATGCGCGCGACTCTAGAGAAGGTCATCACGCAGAAGGCCTTCGACAAGATGATGCCCCTCGCGGAACGCTTCGAGAAGGGCGTCGATGACATCATCAGAGCCTATCAGGTGCCCTGGAACGTCACCAGGCTCGGCGTAAGGATCGAGTACCACTTCATGCCGAGGCCGCCCAGAAACGGCGCGGAGGCAGATGCCGCGAAGGACTCCGAGCTGGAGAAGCTCATGCACTTGATGGCTCTGAATCGCGGGATACTGCTCACCCCGTTCCACAACATGGCCCTGATCTCGCCCTTCACGACCAGGGCGGACGTCGATAGGCACACAGAAGTGTTTGAGGAAAGCGTTATGCGACTTGTGAAATGATCTCGAAGAGGGGAAGATGAAGGGAGGGGAGTACCTCGACCTCTCGGACCAGCACCAGCCAGGAGCCTAAAGCGAAGTGATCTCTTCCCTGTACTCAACGCCCTTCTGCCGCAACCGTGCGAGGAAGCTCTCGGTCGGAAGCAGCTCCGGGATCACGAACCCCTTCTCCTTGACCTCACCATCGATGAGCATCTCGGTGGCGATTGCTCCGCCCGTGCCGACAAGGTACGCCCCAGCGTTCGTGTGGTACAGCTCCTGGGCCTTCTCATGGGACATTATCGTCCACATCCTAACCTTCGTCTTCCCGCCATTCTTCTCGCCTGTCACCTCGACACAGAAGCACGTATACCCCTTCACCTTCCCGGTGAAGTCAATGGGGTGCGGCAGCATCGAGGCGACAACGTCCAAGGGCCGGACCTTCACGCCTTTGACATCGACTAGCTCTTTGCTCAGCATACCCATCTTCCTGAGCATGATCGCCGCTCCGGCGAACCCGTCGTCTATGCCGATGTTGAATGAGGCGTTCCGCAGCGTCTTGATGACCATCGGCATGAAGTAGGTCTCGTCATGGTTTGTCTTGTACACGGGAAGGCGGCCCAGCGGCCGCGGGAATTCGTAGATTTGCCTCGAGCTCATCGGAGGGATGAACTCAATCTTGCCGTTCCTGAACACGGCTGCCGGAACGCTCGTCTCGTCGAGAAGGTCCACGGGCGACCATAGCGAGAAGAAATCGACCCCACCCACGGTCCCGTTGTCGCCATCGTATATGTGCGCCTCATCTGCTCTGTCCAACTTGCTGGCGGCGTGCCGGGCGAACACGTCCGAGATGCCGGGCTCCTCGCCCATGCCGATCAAGGCGGAGATGCCTGCGTCCATGCACATCTTGTCGAGCTTGTCGAACTCCGGTCCAGTGCTGTCCAAGGGCATCCCGAAATCCACATAGTCAGTCCCTACCTTCGCCGCGATTTCCAGAGGAAGACGGTTGAGTCGCCAGGGCATTGTGGCGACGACTATGTCGCAACCCTTTAGCAGAGCGGTCAAGGCCTTGGGGTCCGTGCCGTTGAGCTTTCTGACCGAAACCTTGTCGGCTCTCATGCGCTTCGCCGATGCCTCGGCCGCATCGACCTTCGCGTCAGCGAGGACCAAGCTGTCCACCTTGGGGTTCTTGGCAAGGTGTTCCGCGCACACAAGTCCGCAGACTCCACATCCAAGCTCGACTACTCTCATTCCCATAACACCCCTTCCCGGGATTTCATGACCAGCAGGCCGGTCACGACAGCGAATAGTGGTCCGGCACTTAAGACTAGCCTTCCTGCAGCGCGCGCATTCGTTGATTCACCAGACTGGCATTGTCGATACAAGCTTGTGGGCTGCCTGCAATACTTAAGCCCGGAAGTGCATTACTCGCGCGGTCAGGCATGTTGGGGAAACCCATGAAGACACTGGTTGTCTATGACTCGACATACGGGAATACGGAGATAGTCGCCAAAGCCATCGGCGCTGCCATTGGCGGCGATATGAAAGTTGTCCGTGCGGGCGAGGTGGGTTCTGCGGACCTAGGGACGATCGGTCTTCTCATCGTCGGCTCTCCGACACTTGGAGGCAGGCCGTCACCCGCGGTACGGGACTTCCTCGCCGGAATCTCGGAATCCGCGATCAGAGGTGTCACTGTGGCTGCGTTCGATACCAGATACTCGTCGAGGCTTGTCGGCGTCTTTGGCTACGCGGCGGATAAGATCGGCACCGGTCTGAAGACAAAGGGCGGCGCGCTCATCTTGCCTCCCGAGGGTTTCATCGTTAAAGGCAAGAAGGGGCCGCTCGAAGAGGGAGAACTGGAGCACGCTGCCAGTTGGGCAGCGGGAATCGTCAGGCAGACCTGCTCAACTGCTTCAACGAAAAGATAGGATGTGGACTGACCGGGTTCATTTCTCCCCGAGGTGGTCGACGTATGCATCGCTTGAGGTGCCAGGTGAAGGACATAAGCCCCTTCGTTCAGATTGGGAAAAAACCAAACAAGGGAAGGAAATCATCTTTCTACGATTTTCCAGTAGGAATCCTTCCTGACAACCTTGCCAGCTCTAAACTCGAAATGATCGATGCCACGAACTTCGATCCTTTCACCAGCCGGGGTGGTTCCTGTGAGAAGCCACTCTGAAAATCCCTTGTCTCCGACAACCCAATGGCGATCATCCCCATAATGGACATCGGGAAGACCCTTGAAACGGCTGTTGCAGCCTTCTCGGACCTGTTCCTTTCCAATCATTCGTTTGCCCCATGGGTCCGTGCCTCTTGGCAAATCCATTGTACAATCGTCGGCAAAGAACTCCATTATGGCATCAAGATCGTGTCGGTTGAAGGCTTCTAGAAAGGCTTTCAAAGCATGAGCAGTAACCATTCAAAGACCACCGATGAGGACTAGCGTCAACTGCATATATGATGCTTGAGCAACTGGTCTGGGCGACACAAGAAGACTTGCGTTGCCGATGAGGAAAAGGCCATAGGGAAGGGGTTTCGCAAGGTCGCCTTCTTCTACTTGCCAAGGGCCATCTTGATTGCATCCTCAATAGGTACTGCTGGATGGACCTCGTAGCACTCGAAGAAGTCCTTCTTCTCCCGTACCCAGTCAAGCCAGATCTTGACGGCATCTGCAGAGTCGGCGGACTTTGACTCGGTTATGGTCACACCTTTCCCGCCTGGACAAATGTAGAATCCGAGTATCTTCGTGTCTTTTGGCGGAAACAGTCCCTTTTCCATGAGTTTGACTGCAACTCTAGCAGCATCTTCTGCAGATACATTCGCGCCCATCTTCCAAAATGTCACCGAGATTGCCAATTCTTCACCCCCTCCTCGAACCATCCTCGAGGCTGCCACCCAAATCGACTTTGAAGTATTATGCATTCTTGTCTTCTTCTTCGGCAGTCGTCGTTCGCCTCGGAAAAGCCCTTAGGGGAGGAAAGGCGACCTGTCGGGCGGTCAGGTCCTTGTGATGCCTGAGACCATCGATTATCTGCAGCCTGATTCTCTCCTGCCGTTGGGCAATCGTCAATGCGACCAGATTACCCCCTCTGAATCAACGTTGCAGTCGCTTTCTACGGGGAGACAATAAGCCGGAATGGTGTGACAATAAAATGGTGGGCCGAGGTCGAGTCTGGGTTTTCGAACCCCGGTCCTGCTCGCCGAATTACTGTTCCACAGTGCGTTGCAGTAAGTGCCAGGTGAAGGACATAAGCCCCTGAACATCGGCAACCTCCAATCGGGGTCGTGGCTTGATTCGGTGATGCCCCACGGGCGAGGCTCGTATTGGTGAAGCTTGCCCGCGAGGTTATCAATAAACACCCAAGAGAGAGTTTGAACATCGGTCGCCTTTCCTCCAGAGATGGAGCTCGAGACACGGCATTGAGTGGCCAACCCCTTCACGAACGAGTCCCGCGAGTTCTGAAGCTGACTCCTAGCCGTAATCCTGTTTTATCTACTGGCCGGTCAATACCAGCCGAGGAGGAAGAGGGTTGAAGTTGTTCTCCAAGGCTGCTGACAAGGTTCCGATTCCGACCGACGCTGTGACTACCGACTTGGTCGTTGCCATCCTGTTGAGCGACATGGTTCTGATGGACGTCAGCGACCTCAGACGATACTACAAGGCTCTGTGGAAGACCAAACTAGACTGTACAGAAGTCCCATTAGCGAGGAAGGAGCTTGGGGAGTTCCAGCGTCTGAGGCTCGAAAGCGAAGGCCGGACCCTTTTCCTGAGTCTCCGATCAGGTCCTCTCCCGGGGAGCATGTTGGAGATGATGGGACGCATGACCGACGTGTCTGCCATGGGCATATCCCCGGAGCAGGGGCAGATTGATGCGATGAAGAATCACAAGGCCCACGCTGTCTTGGGCTGCACCACATACGACGACAAGTCCGACCCCCAGAAGGCCATCGACCGAGCCTGGCTGATTGTGGAGGCGCTCTGCACATTACTCGAGCACAGGAAGGAGTTCGTGGGCTACTCCCCCGTATCCGCCCAAGTCTACCGCCCGCGAGAGTGGATTATATCCAGGCTTGAGAGCAAGAACATCGGCCAGGACGAGCTCTTCATGTTGCTGTGCAATATTCGTTCCTTCCCGGGAGAGCAGGAGAACTGGATGCATACACTTGGGATGGAGCAGTTCTGTCAGCCTGACCTTGAGGTATGGTTCAAGGACCGGGACAAGGGGGACTACTACTTCGAGCTCCTAGTGAATGCCGCGATGCACTCGATTGCGGAGAGCGTGCTATCGCTGGGGAACACATTCAACATCCACGGCGACCCGGTGACCTACAAGCTCGTCGCTCCGAGGGAGGTCGCCAACCATAAATGGGGCAAGTTCGGAGCCATTTGCATGGAGCCGATTTCGAGCCCCTAAGTCAAGTAATTCCGGAGAACGATTAGCAGGAATATGATGGCCATGATTATCACTATGCGCAGCCATGGCCACTTCGGTCTGGAAGGATCCAATTTCCTAGGTTCTAGCCTTGGCGGCTCATTGGGCTCAGTGAATTCCTTGCAGGTCTCGCAGAACCATTTCTGCGCGTCAAGCCTGAGTGTCATTGGCATGCCGCATCTGCTGCACACCGGCCGTGGATAGGACTTGTCCGTCAGGTGAGTTCCCCTCGGCTCAGTTAATCCGCTTCATCTTCCCAGCGCCGATGCCCATGGCAGGGACCTTGTACTCATATCTTTGAACCTCCCCTTCATTTACTGACAGGTTCAGGGTTGCCACATTGCAGGCCTTCTTTACCGGATGAGGCCACTGGATGGTCACCTGATACGGCATCTTCGGGACCAACGGCACGAAGACTTCTTTGTCCCACTTCAGCTGGATCTTGTCGACGCTGTTCAGCACCGCGTAAGGCTCACCCATGAGCACTGACGAATTCCCCCAAGCGCTCAGACCCTGCTTGCACAAGACTGAGATTCCTTCGGCCAAATCCCCACGCCCCTTGGCATCATGATAACGGAGGAAGGACTTATCAAGATTTTGGAGGCTCGTTCTATGAATGGGCGCTCTTTCGTGCCTCTAATCCTTGAAACCTTTTCTACCTAGGATTATCAGGATGAGGCCGAAGACTCCGATGAAGAAGGCGCCGCCAAGGAGGGAGAAGATGCCTCCAACAATGGATAGCCTGAAGTTCTTGCGGAACAGAGGCAAGAAGCCGAAGACGATTGCGAATACGGCGAACATCGCCAGCATGATGTAAACAGCGAACTCCGTGGGATTCTCGGCGTAGGTGTCGACTTCCGGTAGTGCCAGAGATATGGTCGCAGCGAGGGAGATCAACCCTGCTATGATGACTATCATGCCTCCGGCCATTAGAACTGCACCAAGCCTTCTTCCCGGATCCTTCTCCGAGTTGTCTCGGAGACAGTACCTGCAAACAGGATCCCTTTTCGTAAGCGGGAGTCCACACCATCTGCATTTTGACTCAGGCCGGTCCGGAATCGGTGGCCTGTCTGGTGATCCCAATCTCAGCCTTCTGCCACAGCGCTCGCAGAATACTGCGGTATCATTGACCGGTGCTCCACAGAAAGGACAAATCATGACCTAGCAGCCTCGCATGTATCAGATTCTAACGGTAATGATTTTCGCTTGATTGCATGAACCACTGGTGGTGCTCATGATAACGCGACAAGATGACCCTTGAGATACGATCTCTCCTGGATGCGTCGCGGGGAATAGAATCCGATGAGTTCAACAGACTGGACACTTCAATCTCATTTCCCACCAGTCTATCGCCTTTCCTCCCCTAAGGGCTTTTCTGAATCTACTTGCGCTTTCCCGACGAAGAAACTAGTGACTAGATATTGCCGAGATCCACGACGCTGGTCGCATAGCCGATGTACCATGAGTGTCCGACTTCGAGCAAGCCGACAGTTACCTTTTCGTGATAGTAACCAAGTCCCGTGAGCCAGAAGTGGACATAACAATAGTCTTTCACAGTCAATGCGTAGTTGTTCTTCAGTAAGACGACGGCATCATCGGCAGCGCTCTTCTGAGCCGTATCAAGTTCTTGATTCGAAATCCTATGGATTGCTGATGCGTCGATGCCTGTACTACCTTGATACTGAACGAAGAAGTCCGAGTACCACTGTCTCGTTTCATTGTAGACTTCGCCACCAATTGCCTTGGCTATGGTCTTATCTGCAGTGCCTTCAGCATTGCCGAAGCCTGCACTGATCAACCACGAAAGGACAGTCCCATCGGGAGTTCGACGGTTTATGAAGAAGTAGAAGAATGACGCCACTGCCGCAACAACCAAGATGCCTACTACAAGGGTAACCACTGCCATTATCCAAATGCTTCGATTCGTCCTCGTAGATTGTGAGGGCAAGTTACTGAGCTGTTGAGGCTGAGAAGGTGCTTGTTTCTGCGTGGAAGACGCTGACAATCGAAAGGCACATCCCTGACAGAATATCGCTCCATCAGGATTGTTCGTTCCGCAATTCGGGCACTTCATCGCCAATTCCCCGGACCTTATCGCCTTTCCTCCCCTATGGGCTTTTCCTGCCAGGGAACATAAGTCTTCTTCTGTCCGCGACAGCTTTGAAAAGTAGTGCCAGGTGAAGGTTCGTAAGCCCCTTTCCTCAACTGAGCCAGTAAGCAGATTGTTGCCCATGGAGCAATTCCGTTCATACTGTGCACTTCTCTGCAAATGTCTATCCTCCATGTAGCTCGATTCTGTGGTCAGAACTGCTAAGCTTTGAAACGAGTTTTCGGCGTGTGTCATCTGAGAGTTTGCTGAAGAGAGCTGCTAGGTTGCTTGGTATCGTTTCATCATCATTTGGCCTAGGGTCGGGCAACGCTGGTTTGGTTGCCTTCTCGGGCTCTCTGAACGCTTCGTGCTTGTTGCTGTCGAAGACCATATCGTAGTCGTCCCTCACCTTTGGCTGGTTCATGTGGACATACTTAATGACTGTCTCCAACCTTTTGTGTCTGCTCTGAGCCTTAATCGAGAAGACATTGATATCCTTCTCAGCCATGCGGGTTATCCCGCTGTGGCGGAAGAGGTGTGGGAATACATTCTCCATACCTGCTCAGACGACCAATCTGGACGCTCGATTTCAAATGCGTTATATAGCAAGGACTCCAATACGAAATGGACCTTCTCAGGTCAGTTGAGCCATGCTGAGTGGAGGGACGAGTATGAGGAGTATCGGGGGAGCTACTCATGTGCTAGCCGTGCTGATAGTTGTGATGATGGGGTTCGCTGCATTGCCCACACTGATGTTCGGGCATCCAGCGACCGAGAATGCAGCGGGCATAGGCCCCAATGTCGTCAAGGTCGGTTGGCGAAGCGAGATCGTCATCTGGAACCCGATGACCATTGAAATGGTCGAAGACTACGTTGCGGCGTATCTCGTTTACAGCTGCTTGTTCACGTTCGATCAGGACTGGAACAACGTCGTGGGAGACCTTGCGAGGTCGTGGAACCAGACAGTCAATCCCGACGGCTCGATGGTCACATGGGTGAACATCACTCATAATGCGTATTTCAGGTCCAAAGCGAACCCGCTTGACACCACTCACAAACTGACAGCAAGGGACGTCGTGTTCACGTACGAGCTCATCCTGAACAACACGGGAGGATCCTGGAACTACTATCTGGAGAATGTCACTGACGTCATCGCGGTAGACGACTACACGGTCAGGATCGACACGGACTACTCGAAGGTGACGATTTTCGATGACCTCACGAACATTCCGATCGTTCCGGAGTACATATGGAACGATCCTGGAACCACCCAGGGCAGGAACCCGTACGGGGGCCTGAATCCGGGCGACAATGTCGGAAGCGGACCTTTCCTGTTCGACTCCTGGCTAAGGGGATCGTGGTATAAGTTCGCCACGGCGCCAAACTACCACGGGAATGAGATCGGAAGGACCGTGAAGATCGACGGAATACTCTATACCGTCTACGCGGACGCGTCCGCGTTGACTCTCGCCATGAACAGCGGCACAGAGGACACCATTGTCCTGACGGGGGATGTGAACGTCTTCAGGACCGTCCTGGGCGGCGCGGGCACGAAGGTCCACATCACGAAGGCGCCTGTCCAGGAGGCTGGTATCACGGACATCGCCATCAACGCGGTCCCGCTGGATTTCAGGACGACTGGCTACGATGACGGCTGGAACCAGAGAGACAAGGGAGGAAAGCTATTCCTCCTCGACCCGTTCGTGCGCAAAGCCATCATGATGACATTGAACAAGACCTACATCGTGGACAACATCTTGTTCGGCCTCGCGACAAAAGCGGACTCTGTCGTTCCACCCACCTATTGGCACAAGGTCATCGACAACCAGCTGCCCTTCGACCCGCCGGCTGCCAAACAGGTGTTGATCGATCACGGTTACATCGACACAAATGGCGATGGCATTCAGGAAGTGACGTCTGCCTCGATGGCCTATAAGGAAGGATGGGCGGCCATTGGAGACTCCCTGACGAACATACGATGCCAGGCGCCCAACACCGATTCCTCTTGGGGAGTCATCGCAGAGACCTGGGCGGGATGGGCTCATCAGGCTGGGCTCGGCTTCACGTCAACCGTGGATAACGAGGTCACGATGATAAACCAGGCTTGGTACAAAGCCTACTACGACATATGGGTCTGGCACTGGGGATGGAACCCTGAACCGCTGAACTACATCCTCGGAACCTGGAAGACCTCCGAGCTGTATTCCGGAGGCAACAACGTCCAAATGCCGATGGGCCCATGGTGGTACGGTCCCTCGAACCAGTCATCGTCGCCGACGGGCACGCCCTACTCGGCATTCGATGAGAACCTCACAGCAGCGCTCCACACGCTTGACAGGACGGACAGAAAGGTCATCGTCGACAAGCTCCAGCAATGGATTTATGACTCGTACACCGAGAACCCACCGGTCTACGACCTCGGTCTCTACGCATACACTAACTACAGGTATGACGGCTGGGGAGACTGGCAGGTGCATGTGGGAAGATCAGTCGCATCGACCCTGGTCTGGCTCTGGTTCGACCTCATGCCAGCCGCGAACCGATCACCGTTCTTCAACATCCCACCGGACGACGCGTACGACATACTCAAGGACTCGCCGAAGACGTTCTCCGTGACGGTCTCAGACCCTGACGGCGATCCTCTGTTGGTCAACTGGTCGTTCGGTGACGGGGGAACAGCCCAGAGCTCCGTCGGTGGTGACACCAAGGTGCCGCAGGTCGTCTCCGTCACGCATACATACACGGCCTTGGCAACGGGGCTGGGAATGAATGTGTCAGTCTGGGACCAGCAGCCGAGCCATGAGGTGAAAGTACCCTCGCGGGTAAACGTCGTGTCAACGCCCAACCTCGGACCTGTCATAGTCAGCACGTATTTCACGCCGCCTTCACCGGTCTACATAAATGTGCCCACGACCTGGAGCATCTCCGCACGTGACAATGAATCCGGCACGTCTCACTACGGTCTGCTGTTCACGATCGCGTGGGGGGACGGCACGTACGATGTCTACCGCAAGGACCCGCTGAAGGACAACGTCGTGTACAACTTCACGCGCCAACACACATGGACCACACCTGGCCTCTACAACGTGAGGGCGTCCGTATGGGACGGGTTCGATGTCGAGACGAACACGCTCCACAATGTCACATGGACCCAGGCGTATCGCGTGATCGAGAACACGCCCCCGAGCAATCCGGACATCTCCGCGATGGATGGCATTGAAGGCATTCCGATTCCGTGCCAGGCCCAGTCGACCGATGCTGACCCTGACGGGCTCAGATTCACGTGGAACTGGAGCGGTGCCAGCTATGACGTCCTGAACTACCCGCCCAATGCGGGCTCGCCGATAACTTCCACAGTCTTGCACACGTGGGCCACTCCGGGAGACTACACGGTCACTGTCTACGTTGACGACGGGCAGGGACACAATGTATCTTCGAGCAGAGTCGCCCACATACTACCCTCGGGATCGCCCGTACCTCCAGGATCCGTATCCCTTACGATGTATCCGGATCCAGGGAAAGCAGGCACTGAGGTCTGGGTGAATGTGAGCGCATCCGACGCGAACCAGGACCCACTCGAATTCTACCTCGACTTCGAGGACGGAGGAACTGCCCTGGCAACGACTCTCGGAGGCACGACCGGCCTGCAGTACGTGAACATATCGCACACGTACGGTGACGCGGGCACGTACACCATAACCGTGCACGTGAACGACAGCTTCGCGGACGGCACCCACAATGTCTCGTCGCTCTTCAACGTCGAGATACTCGTGGCCAACAGTCCGCCGACGTTCTCGCTCCAATCGTCCTACACGGCATTCTACAACCAGACCTTCGAGATCACCCCAATCACGATCTCAGACCCGGACGGCGACGCGCTGTCAGTCTGGTACACCTGGGGTGACAACAGCCCGCTCAGCCTGAGCAATAGCACCTACGGCGGGACACATGTCTACAACCGGACCGCCACATTCACGATGACCGTGGCGGTGGACGACGGCAACGGCCATAATGTCACCGCGACAGGGTCAGTGACTGTGATGGACGGGAACCTGAAACCGACGATCGAGACATGGCAGGTCGGCCCGCTCAAGGCGAAGTACGTGACGGACGAGACGGTCTGGTTCAACATGACGGTTAAGGACTACGAAGGAGACACCGTAAACATCACGATCGACTTCGGGGACGATTCTCCGGTCGAGGTCAAGGAAGTGGCGCTAACGCCTGACACAAACTCGAGCATACAGTCGTTCACGCACGCGTATTCAGTCGCAGACGCCAACGGATACTCGGTGCGCGTGACGGTCATGGACGGGAAGGACCACTCCAACATGACCTGGGCGACCAGCACTGCCAAGATCATCGTGGAGAAGAAGTCTGGCGGAGGGATCAGCATGGCCGCGATCGGCGCCATAGCCGCAATCGCGATACTCGCACTTATCGTGGCCGTCCTGCTCCTGACTAGACGAAAAAAGAAGCCTGAGGAGTCCGGCGCTGGAGGTATGGAAGGGATGGCCCCGCCGGAAGAACCACCGCCGCCCAAGAAATAGGTCGGACGAAACCCTTTGCCAAACCTCTTCATGCGATTTCCGAGCGCATCCAGCGGTCCGAATCTGAAGAATCGAGGATGTCTTGAAGTGTCTATCAACGACGATGTCGGGGAGGTGATGGCTTGGCGTCGTTCAGGCGCGTGTTGGCCAAGCGATTGATCAACGCAGCAATCACCATCATACTCATCATGGCGATGAACTACGTCCTTTTCAGAGTCATGCCGGGCGATCCGGTCAAGCTGCTCACCCCGAGGGACCCGACCACATCGAACGAGACGTATGAGAGGAACATCAAGGAGTTCGGACTGGATAAGTCGCCTTTGGAACAGGTGGTCATCTACTTCAAGGACACCTTTACTGGAAAGTGGGGGACATCATACATCTACAAACGTCCGGTCACGGAGGTGATGTCAGGTGCCATTGCCTGGACCGCGCTGCTCCTGGGATGTTCATCCCTCCTGACGTTCGTGATCGGTATCGCCCTGGGCAAGCTGGCAGCGTTCAAGAGGGGAAAGGCGACCGATGTGGCGATAACAGGCTTCGGCCTGTTTTTCTACGGGATGCCGGTGTTCTGGTTCGGTATAGTTCTGATGATGATCTTCGTGGGAATGCTGGACCTCTTCCCAGCAGGAGGATACATGACATCTGGGACATCGCCGTTCCCCCTGACCTTCCAGAAGATCGGAGACATGATCTGGCACATGTTCCTACCCATGGTAACCCTGTCAGTCGGCTCCTTGGCGGGTATCATCCTGATCCAAAGGAACGCGCTCAGCGACGTCATGACGGAGGACTACATCGTCACTGCATATGCGAAGGGCCTGACGGAACGGATGGTCATGAAGAACCATGCGACCCCGAACGCGAGGCTTCCTGTCGTGACGACGATCGCCATGGACACCGCGTTCATACTCGGCGGTGCCTTCCAGGTCGAGGTGGTGTTCAGCTATAAAGGGATTGGGTGGACCACCATAGAGGCCATCTACAAGCAGGACTTCCCGATTCTCCAGTTCATATTCCTGGTCGGCGGGGTGGCAGTCGTCGTTGCGAACCTGATAGCCGACCTGGTCATCGTCAAGCTGGACCCGAGAGTGCATATCGTGTGAGGAGGAGCGAGGGGTGAAGTTCGAGAAGGTGTTTGAGAGGGGCGCGCGGAGGCTCTTCAGCTTCCGCCCCATCCTCGCGGACAAGGTGGCTCTCTGGGCCAGAGGAGCCGGAAAGACCACCGACCTCTTCCTGAAGACATGGATGGGTGTCACGGGCGTCGCGATCATCCTGTTTTTCGTAGTGGTCCTCCTCCTCTCGACATTCGTGTGGACATACCACAGGACCGATGTGTCCCCCGACAGGCTGGAGAATCCTTCGTGGGAACACCCGTTCGGGACGGACCAGGCTGGAAGAGATGTCCTCCTGAGAACCATGGGAGGGACTAAGGCGTCGTTGATTGTCGGCTTCGTCGCGATGGGTCTATCGATGGGCATAGGCACGATCGTGGGGCTGGCGTCCGGCTACTGGGGCGGCTGGAGGGATGAAGTGATCATGAGGTTCAACGACATGTTCCTGTCGATACCGTGGCTCGTGCTCATGATCGTCGTCGCAGCGATCTTCCACTCACAGAGCCTGGGGTCCGTGGTGCTCGTCATCGGTCTGACCGGCTGGTCGACGACGGCCAGGATCGTGCGGTCGCAGGTGCTCTCGATCAAGTCGCTTCAGTTCGTGGAAAGGGCGAGGGCGATAGGGTCCGGGGAATGGCACATCATCAAGAGGCACATCTTCCCCAACGTCGTGCCGCTGATATTCGCGAACGCGATCCTGACGATCGCCATATCGATCCTATCGGAGAGCACCCTCAGCTTCCTGAAGCTGGGACCGCAGGACGTTGAGACATGGGGAAGGATCCTGGAGGACGCGTACGCCAGCAGCGCCGCGCTCGCTGGCCCTTACCCGTTCATCATAGTTCCCGGGCTTTGCATCGTGACGGTTGTGCTGGGGTTCACATTCATCGGGTTCGCCATGGACGAGGTCCTGAACCCGCGCCTCAGGAAGAGATGAGACGCCAAGATACCTACGCATTCGGTCACTGTTTCTTCGGCGACCATGAATATGTCTTGATTCTACAGCATTCCTTGAAACCCATTCTTTTGTAGACAGGGAACCCACTCTCGCTGGCTGTCAGCACTGCGAAATCGTGGCCCATATCATTGGCACGGAGGAGCAGCTCACGAGTCATGGCTGTTCCTATTCCCTGTCCTCGTGCCTCTTTCAGAGTCGCCACATGTCATGCAACGGCCAGTCCGCCACGAAGAACTAGGAGCGAAACAGCAACGGGCTTCCCCTCCTGAATCCCCAGGAACCATCGCTTTGTGGAGCCTATTCCGAAGCCCTTGTAGGCATCGCAGAAGAGTTGCCTGGCTGCATCCTCGAAGTCGTACGCCCTTGCAGCGATGTCAACGCATGACTGCAGGGAATCCATATCTCTGATCGGGTGAATTGCCAGCCCAGCTGGCAACTGCTGGCGTTGGACAATTCCCAGGTCTATGGCCATCCCTGGAAGTGCCCAACCTGCCACCAATCCCTGCCGCTGAAGATACTCACCCAACTCTGGTGGTGTGCTCGACGGGCCCACGAACCAAGTCATCGGGAGATTCTTCTCTCTGAAGTGTGAAAGTATCCTCCGTAGCATGAGCTAACTCTATATCCGAATGTTTCACAGCCATTCCCCTGAGATCCCGAATCGCTCTGTTCATTCATGGGTTTTTCCTCCTAACCGAGGCCCGTGCCTCTCGGCGGGCGTTGCAAGTCCTTTTTCGAACGAGACATAAATCTCCGATGATGTGACAGAAATAGGGAGGGCTGAGGAGGAGTCTGGGTCTCCGAACCTCAGTCTCTGCTCGCAGTTTCATGTCACACAGAGCGTTGCATAAAGTGCCAGGTGAAGGACATAAGCCCCTTTCTGTTCGCCCGTTTCCGGGTTGATGGCATTCGACTATTGCACTCTACCCGCCGACGATGAGAGATCGATACGGCCGTTTGAGCTTGCTCCAGTGGGGAGTCGCCGTTTCACCAAATCCCTGGGAGACTTCATCCACAGAGGAATCATCACGTTATCCCGGGGCTGTGTCGTTTCTGCGCCCTTGCCAGGACTCTCGCCCTGCTGCTCTGGCAGCCCACTTTCTCATGGAGAGGGGACTTTCCTCAGCCGGCCCGCGACGAGCGCGGACCTACCGTCAGCCATCCGCCTTCTCCTGGCGACTCATTATCAGGTAGCAGCAACTACAAAAGCCTTTCTGGGCGAATGCTAGCTCAGATCACCTTGGTCGGGGCGAACGCGGTATCCACCCTGACTCGGCCAGTCTCCGTGTCGAGGTATGCTGACCTGCCCCTGTTGCCTTCCGTGTCATGTGCTACTACATGTATTCCCAACTGCCTGAGGGTTCTCCTCGCTTCCCAGCAGTTGTGCTTCCCGATGTCTGCTATCGATAGGTTGAGGTTTGGAAACATTTGAGCTCCACCTACGAGCTTAGCAACAATCTTTTCCTTTTTCGCGCCCCGAGCAATCAGTTCGTTGAGGAGTTTCTTCGTGCCAGTGTCGGCATACTTCTCCTCGATGGTGCACGGGTTGGGCGCTTTCGGCAACAGCACATGCACGAGCCCGCCGATCTTTGACAACGGGTCGTAGAGTATGACAGCTACACAGGAGCCGAGACCCAAGCATGCTATCTGCTCAGGGGCGTGGCCTACCGCAATCTGTCCTATCCCAACGACCCGGAGCTCTCTCATTTTCCAGTGTCTCCCATCTTATCTAATATCAGCTTCAGGGTCGACTCCTCGGGTAGCAGCAAGAAGTAGCCCTCGAAATTCCCGTCCAGCGCCTTGAAGGAGGTGTGGACCGCGATCACCGTGTCGACCTTGGCTCCGAGGCTTGCTAGGGGTATGTCCAGCACTGCACCGAGCATGTCGACGGTCGCATCCGGTGGCGCTGGTATCATGTCAACATCGATCATCCTCGAGACCGCGATCAGGTACCAGCAGAGGCATATGTTGCCGACCTCTTTCAATGCGGAGAGCTGGATTCGATTGATCGAGCCTAGGCTGACCTTCTCCTTGGTCAGATGTTCCAGGAGCATGATCGCCGATTCTGAGGGCAGGACCACAAGCACGCCGCACCTCAGGTCGCCGCATAGGTATGTGTAGGTGCCTGCCACGATCTGGTTCGGCCCGCCAAGCCATTCTGGGACCTTGGACATCGGCAGGATGCTGCACGATGTGACCTCATTCATGAGCTCCATGTCCAAGAGCGAGGACAGGGCTGTTGCAGCGTTTCCAGCGCCGATGCTGGCGAACTCCTTGATTATTCCCAGTACCTTACCTTCGTGTTCGTCTGTCATCCGAATCATTCTCCGATTATTGAGTCAACATCGAGGATGAGTGCGATCTTGCCGCTGCCGAGTATCGTCCCACCGGAAATCCCTTTGACACCCCTCAACCGTTTGTCCAGTGCCTTGACAACAATCTGCTGATGACCCAGCAGGTCATCCACCTCGAGCGCCGCCCTCCTGTCCCGGCTCTGAACGACCAAGCAGTCCATCGAGTCCTTCTTCTTGTCCTCCTTGACGCCGAAGAACTCGTGCATCCTGATCAGCGGGAGCACCTCGCCCCTAAGCTGTACCACCTCGCGGCTCCTGATCAGCTTCACTTCCGACTCTTCGAACTTGTGGGATTCGATCATCGTGCCCATGGGCACGGCATAGGCCTGGTCGGCGATTTCTATCAGCATCGCCTCGATGATGGCCAGCGTGAACGGCAGCCAGAGCGAGAAGGTCGTTCCGGCACCCTTGGTGGTGTTGACTATTACGGAGCCACCGAGCTCCTGCACCCTGCTCTTGACTATGTCCAGCCCGACGCCCCTTCCTGAGACTTCTGTGACTTCGGTCTTGGTGGAGAAACCTGGCCTGAAGAGCAGGTCGATAACCTCCCTGCCGAGGGCTGCCTCTGCCTGAGCTTGCGTTAGCACCCCCTTCCTGATAGCAGCTTTCTTGACCTCCTCGAGGTCTATTCCACGACCGTCATCAGAGACCTCGATTAGCACGTGGTCCTGCTGCTTGGATGCGACTATCCTGATGAGGCCTTTCGGCCTCTTGCCAGCCTTCTCCCTCGCCGCAACGCTTTCGATTCCATGGTCAACGCAGTTCCTGAGCAGATGCATCATCGGTTCAGTAATCTTGTCTATGACCGTTCTGTCGAGCTCGATCCCGCCACCTTCGACGACCAGCTCGACCTCCTTGTCTTGGCTCTTTGCGAGGTCCCTCACCATTCGGGGAAACCTGCTCATCACGATATCGAGCGGGATCATCCTGATCCCGAGCACCTTGGACTGTATCTGGGATGTCAGTTTGTCAATAAGGGTCGTGATATCCTGCAGCTCGTAGTCGTCAGCTGCAGCAGCTTTTTCAAGCAGCCTGCTCCTGCCTATGACGAGTTCGCCCACGTCGTCCAAGAGGTCATCGAGTTTGTCCATTCCGACCTTGACGGTGTGCGCCGGCGCGGCCTCCGTGACCGCGCCAGGAGCTACACCTTCCTTGTCGGAGACCTTCTTCCAGGAGCTACGGGGCTCGTTCGTGCCGCCGACGTGCACTTCCTCGACATCGGTCATTCCCGCAATGCGCCGGACGGACTCCTGGAACCTGGCTCCTGGCTCCACCTCAACTGTCAGTTCCTCGAACATCTCCTCGTGCTCGATCTCCTCCTCGCCGGGCGTCGATGAGACCACAATCGAGGTCTTGCCAAGCTCCTTCAGGATAACCATCGCGCGGGCCGACGGGAGAGCACAACGCCTCCCCAGCTTGATGCCTATCGAAACATTGCCCGCCTTGGCCTCCGCAGGCTCAACGGGAGCATCCTTCTTCTTCTCCGGGGCCGGAGTTGTGGATTCGGACATTAGTCCTTGGAGGGCGATGATCAGTTTGGGGTCCTCGGGGATGAGCTCGGACTTCTCCACGGAAGTGACCATCGCTTCGAGCGCGTCAAGGCCTTTGAACAATCCTTCGATGATGTTACCCCTGGGTTCTAGCCTCCCATCCCTGACGGCCGCCAATATGTCCTCGATCGCGTGCGCGGTGTCCGTTACGGTCTCGATGTTCATCATGCCTGCCATGCCTTTTATCGTGTGGCAGTTTCTGAAGATCTGGTCGACGAGGTCCTTCCTAGAAGGATCCTTCTCGAGCTCGAGCATTGCGTCGTTTGACACCTTGAGCGCTTCTCGCGCCTCGGAGACGAATAGCTTGGAGTACTTCTTAGTGTCAAACTCTTTCGGCATGTCTTACCCCTCCTCCAGGAACTCCATTATGGCTCTGGGGATTTCCTCCAGCGACAACACCTCGTTTGCAGCCCCGAGCTCTATGACCGACCTTGGCATGCCGAACACAACAGAGCTCTGCTCGTCCTGGACTATGACTCGCCCACCAGCCTGTCTCAGCACATGCGCACCCATTGCGCCGTCCGAGCCCATGCCTGTAAGCACGATTGCGAGAGTGCTCTCCGGGGCCACCTCTGAGGCGCTCATGAACAAGAAATCTGCGGACGGCTTCACGAAGTTGACTGGATCGCCGTCATTGAGCTTCGTGGTGAGTGTTGTTGCCCCTTTCCACGCAATCCCCAGATGCTTGCCCCCTGGGGCGAGGTATGCCTGTCCCTTTTCAACCTTGAGACCGTCCGATGCCAGCATGACTCTAGGCCCTTGGGCTGAGTCGAGCCTCTTTGAGAATGAAACGGAGAAGTTCTCGGGGATGTGCTGAACGATGAACAGTGAGGCGGACAGGTCTCTCGGGAGTGCCGCGAAGATCGCCTCGAGCGCTCTCGGTCCGCCCGTGGATGCGGCAATCATTATGAGTTTGAGGCTCTTGGCCGTCTGCTTTTTGATGACCGAGATCCTCTTCGGGAGCGGTTCCCTGGCCTTCTTCAGAGCCTCTATCCTTGCGCCCGCGGCTCCCTTTACAATGCCGTTTATCTTGTCGGAGAAGTTTATGATGTCAATCGAGACGGGGCCGCTGGGCTTCGATATGAAATCCACCGCACCCAACTCCAACGCCCTCAGGGGCAGCTGGTCATCCTTCTTGTCCATTGCGGACAGCATGATGACTCTCGTCGGACACTCTCTCATGATGCGCTGGAGTGTTGCGATTCCATCCATTCTAGGCATCTGGATGTCCAGCAGGACCACGTCCGGAGAGAGTGCCTTGACCTTCTCGACCGCCTCCAAGCCGTCCTTGGCGGCGCCTGCGACTTCTATGGCCGGGTCTGTCTCAAGCATATCCTTGAGCACGACCCGCATGTAGGCGCTGTCGTCCACGATCAGGGCCCTAATCTTCTCCGGCATCAGCCCGACCTCAGGCATCCATGCCGAGAACGGCGTTCACAGATTCCAGGACGTCGTCTGCGGTGAAAGGCTTGATTATGAAGTCGACGGCGCCCGCCTCGAGAGACCGCATCACCGTTTTCTGATGGCCTAAGGCAGAGATCATGATGATCTTGGCGGACTTCTTGACCCCCTTCAACTGCTTCACGGCCTCGATGCCGTCCTTGTCAGGCATTACAATGTCCATTGTTATGATGTCGGCGCCTTCCTTGGAGAACCTCTCGATGGCTTCGTCGGCGTTCCTGGCCTCGATGACCTTGTGTCCTCCGGCCTCGAGTATGTTCCTCAGCACCTTCCGCATGAACTCGGAGTCATCCACAACCATTATCTTAGCCATGCTTGGTCCTCCCTGGGCCGCTGTCGGCGTCGCATGATAGTTCCAGAACCTTGAACGGATCGATGATGGTGATGAGTCGATCCTCGTGCTTTGCGATGCCCATCAAGTACTCGGACTCAATCCCCTTGGTCACATACGATGGTGCGGGCTCAATCGCCTCCTTCCCCACGCGCGCGACCTCGGTCACTTCATCCACGATGAACCCGACTGGTGCATCAGGCGCGTCGATGACGATGATCTTCGTGTTCTCAGTGCTCGGAATCGCCTCCATACCGAAGCGTTTCCGGAGGTTGACAACAGTCACGAGTTTGCCTCTGAGGTTCATCACGCCCTCAATGTAGGATGCGCTTCTGTGGACGGTGGAGATGTTATCGATGTCGTGTATCTCCCTAACTGAGCCAACATCGAAGCCGTAGACCTCCTTGCCGAGCCGGAACACGACGAACTGGTAGCTGTCGGAATCGAGCATGCTAATCACGGCTCCTCAGGGACTGCCGCCATTCCTCTTTGTGAGATTCGCATGGGAATCACTCGCCTCGGTCTGCTTGGTAATGTCGTTGAGCTTCTTCGCGAGGTCAGCGAGCTCGTGGGCTGACGCAGTCAACTCTTCCATGCCTGCAGCAAGCTCCTCCGACGAGACCGAGACGTTCTCGGCGGATGATGCTGTCTCTCTGGCGACTGTCGCAACCTCGTCAAGTGACTTGGCGATGTTTTCTGTCAAAGCCTTCTGCTCCTCAGTTGACGCGCTGATCTCCTCGACCATCGCTGCAGTCTCCTCAATCGTTGCGGCGATGTCCTCGAGCGACTTCAGCGACTCCGAGATCGTACGAGAGCTCTCCGAGGCGTCCGCCATCGTGTGCTCCATCTTCTGGGTGGTGTCATCGATGTCGTGCTCGACGAGCTCTATCAATTGCTGTATCTGGCTGGCTGCCTTCCGCGAGCCCTCGGCCAGTTTCCTGACCTCGTCGGCAACGACGGCAAAGCCCCTACCCTGCTCGCCCGCCCTGGCCGCTTCAATGGCTGCGTTGAGTGATAGCAGGTTCGTCTGGTTGGATATGTTCGTGATTATGCTCACGATCTGAGATATCTCCTTTGACTTCCTCGACAGAAGCTTCATGGCGTCAGCTGTGTCCTCAACATTCCGAAGGAGTGAGCTCATTCGTTCTAGGGCGTTCTGAGCAGATTTGCTGCCGTTCTGCGCCACCTCGCTGGCGTTGGCAGAAGCTCCAGCGGCGTTCTGGGCGCTCTGAACGACATCGTAGATGGCTTTTGTCTGCTCGGACAGCATCTTGACCATCTCGTCTATCCTGTTCGCCTCGCTCTGGGCTCCTTTCGAGGCCTGGGTCATGGACGAGGACACGTGCTGCGTGCTCTGCGTCATCTGGCCGATGGTATCCGCGAGAGATGATGAGGACTCCTTGAGTGATTCGGAAGCGGTCCTCAACTCGTCCGTTAGCCTCGCCAAGTTGAATTTCATCTTCTTGAATGCCTGGACGAGTTTTGCCATGTCGCCCTTTCCCTCGACATTGATGTCCTTGGAGAAGTCACCAGCTGCAATGGCTTGCGCACTCTCCGTTAGTTCGATCAAGGGTTCGGAGATGTTTCCTATCAGCAGGTTCATTGATTTGACGAGGTCACCAATCTCGTCGTCACCTGTCTTGATCTCCAACCTGGTGCGGAAGTTGCCTTCAGCAATTGTCTTGACCGCTCTTGACACAGTAGCTATTGGCTTCGTCTCTCTGGAAGACAGGACAAGAGCTACCATGACCACGGCGCCTGCAACTGCTCCTACACTGGTCATTGTCCAGAAGATGCTCCTCTGGAGCGACGATCTCACCACGCTGTCCATCAGGTCTGCAGATTCGGAGTAGTAGCTCATGAGGTCCGCCATGTTGTTGTTGATTGTCTCGACGTAAAGCGAGGCATTCTCGGCGGAAGCGTAGCTTTCAGTCGTCAGGTTCGCCGCGAGCAAACTTTGCGTGGCAAGAGTCGTCGTCTCATATGAGTCATAGTTCGAGTGAATTGTATTGTATGCGCTTGTTGCGAGAGCTACGAGCTCTTCCCGTCCTGCGGACGTTACAATTTCCGTCAGCCTAGGCAGCACTTCGAATGCGTATTTGGTGCTGTAAGTTGTCAGGAACTGACGGAAACTGGCCTGGCTGGTCACCATATCATTGAGGTTCCTGCTGGCTTCAGGGGTGCCATAGCCAAGCACATAGATCATGTATGATTCGTGCGCGGCAGCCAGGTCACTCGTACCATTGGCAATCTCCTGCACGGCTGCCAGGCAGTCGGTGTTCAGGATTCCGACATCTGAACGCACCTCGTTGATTCCATTGATTGAGACATAGCTTATGATCCCGATCGGTCCAAGGGACAATGCCAGCATTATCGCGACGAGCTTCGTCGTCAGAGATATTCTCAACTTATCACCTGACTGTTTCTACTTTGCTGCTACGGCCTTTCGGCTGGCAACGAATGTCCAGCATCATCTGCCGTTGCAGTGTCAAAATCAGTCCTGCACCTTATTAATATATGCCGCTATCAATTTCAAACTTGGTAATGACCCTGCCAGGCGAACGCATTCCCTTGCCAAGGCATATCTATCCCCATCTGCATCCCTCGGGAGTATGGAACTGACTGAGGATCAATTCCTGGCCCAGCTGATGAGGCACCTCCTCAAGTCGAGAGGCGTCGATCTGTCTGGCTACTCCCCATCATTCGTGTTGCGGGCCATCAAGAAGCGCGTTGGCAGGTCAGGCGCCTTGGACCAGAGCGACTACCTGAAGAAACTGCTTAGGAGCGAGAACGAGACGAACGAGCTCCTCAACGCCCTTTCAATCAATGTTACGGAGTTTTTCAGGGACCAAGGCGCCTTCGAGTCATTCTCCGCCAAGGTTATCCGCCCTCTTATGGCGGAGAGAGTGTCCGCGGGCGGAGGCGTCCTCCGGATTTGGAGCGCTGGATGCGCGAGTGGCCAGGAGACCTATACCCTGGCAATATGTCTGAGCGAGGAGATGAAGAGGTTTCCTGAGAGCGGTAAGCTGATAATGTCCATCACTGGCACTGACATCTCTGTTTCTGCGATTGCCAAGGCCAAGTCAGGCATCTATTCGATCGAGGAACTCAAAGGTCTCCCAGACAATCACTTGTCTGAGTATTTCGTCGAGGGCCCGGATGGCTTCGAGGTCATCGATCGGCTCCGGAAACGTGTGAGGTTCGCCAAGGAGAATCTCCTTGTGAGACCGGGTGCCAGGTTCTATGACGCCATCGTCTGCAGGAATGTCCTGATATACTTCTCCCGCCAGACCCACGAGGTCGTCCTCAAGAACCTGCACGAAGCGCTTCGCCTGGACGGCTACTTGATGCTGGGCCGGACAGAAGCTCTCATGGGGGCACTCAGAAGCAACTTCGACGTGGTCGACCAGGAGAACCGAATTCTGCGCAAGAAGCGCTGATGCCCGCTGCGGAGCGTTCAGAACAGGAGGGGTTCTGTTAGTACCTCGTCTGACGCTTCTTCCTCAAGATCGTCAATCTGGAGGTCGTCATCGGCCATGATCTCCTCGAGGCTGGGTATGTCGATTCCGCTCATGAAGTGGGCAATGCTACCAGAACTGTTCCCCATCTCCAATGCGATTTCGGACTGTGCCCTTGCCATGTCCTCTTCGGACATCGTCCTTGCGATGACTGAGGCTAAAGTGACTCCTTCCTTCTCCGCCTGGCTCACAAGATTCATCAGTAGGGAGAGCCCCATCTCATTCCCATCCTTTTCGTATGACAATCGTCAGACAAAGAATGGGACCCAGGACTATATAAGACTTGCCTTGGGCGAGTTTCACTTCACCGGGCTAAGCCATTTGGCGTAGTTCTTCTCCTTGCCGTTGACGACATCAAGGAACTTGGTCTGGAGCGCCCTTGTGATGGGGCCCGGCTCGCCGTCTCCAACAGCCCTTCTGTCGACCTCCCGTATCGGAGTCACTTCGGCTGCAGTGCCCGTGAAGAACAGCTCGTCCGCGAAGTAAAGCTCGCTCCGCGCGAAGTTCTGCTCTACAACCTCGTACCCCATGTCCCTGGCGATCTTGATTACGGAGTCTCTGGTGATGCCAGGAAGTATGCCGGCATTGAACGGAGGTGTCAGGATCTTGCCTTCTCTGACCATGAAGATGTTCTCGCCGGACCCTTCGGCTACCATGTGAAGCTCGTTCAACATTATCGTTTCGTCAAACCCGTTCAGCTTCGCCTCCATGACCGCAAGCGCGCCGTTCAGGTAGTCGCCACATACCTTGGCCGTGGCGGGCACCGACCCGTTCGTGATCCTGTGCCAAGACGAAGTATGCACCCTGATGCCATTCCTGAGTCCCTCGTCGCCGAGATACGCTCCCATGGAGAAAGCCGCTATGAACACTTCCACAGGGTAGCCTATCGGGTTCACGCCTATCCCCGATACTCCGAAGAACGCAATCGGCCGGATGTAGCACGCCTCCAGCTTGTTCGCCCTCACCGTGTCCTTGGCTGCCTTGCAGAGGTCGTCGACCGAGTACGCGAGCTTCATGTTGATGGCCTTGGCTGAGTTCAGAAGCCTTTCCATGTGCTCCTCGAGCCTGAAGACGGCCGGGCCGCTCACAGTGCTATAGCACCTGATCCCTTCGAACGCGCCGGTCCCATAGTGAAGTCCATGAGTCAGGACATGGACTGTCGCGTCCTTCCAGTCTATGAGCCTGCCGTTCTTCCATATCTTCTCGGTCGGTTGGATTTGCATGCTCTTCCGTCTCCTCCTTGGTTCATTGCCTTTTTACTACTTGGTTTCTCAGGCATCCGACTCCGTCAAGCTCCACCTCGATGACGTCGCCGTGCTTCATCGGCGAGATGCCTGACGGAGTCCCGGTCGCTATGATATCCCCGGGCTCTAGAGTCATCACAGTAGATATGTACTTGACCAGTTCGGCGTCGCCGAAGACCCTGTCCGATAGCAGCTGGTCCTGAACCACCATTCCATTCAATCTTGTGGTCACCTTTGTTGGGCAGCGCATTGATATGAATGGGCCCACTGGCGCGAACGTATCAAACCCCTTGGCTCTCGTCCAGTCAGGGTCGATCTTCTGAAGGTCCCTCGCCGTCACGTCGTTCAGGCAAGTGTAGCCGAAGATGAAGCGGCTGCCGTCCGAGACGTTCCTCGCCCTCTTCCCCATGATCAGGGCGGATTCCCCTTCGTAGTCGACCCGGGACGAAGCAGCCGGGAGCAAGATGTCGTCGCCAGGGCCGATGATCGCGGAAGACGGCTTCGTGAAGATCAGTGGGTCAACAGGCATCTTCGCCCCCATCTCGCGTATGTGGCTCCGGTAGTTCAGACCGACGCAGATTATCTTCGTCGGCCTCTCCACTGGGGCTAGAACCCTCAGCTCAGCCAACCGGTGGCTCTTGTCCTTGACCTTGATGCCATCGAGGATCGCTTCCATCATCGTCGTCGCGCTCGTCTCGAGCACGCGGTCGCCGATGACGGAACCCACGATCACCTTCTTGCCGCTGGCGAACCGGCCAAGCTTCATCTCGCCACATCTGGAACGTGCCATGATTCCGACTCCTCGGACGATCTTGATTGAAGGTTCGGTATCCATTTCTTCTCGCGCCTATCGATGCGGCGCGTGGTTTGACTACGCGAACATCTTCCGGATGGAGCGCCCAACGACCTCTATCTTGGACTTCTCACCCTCTTCTCTGAGCTTTCTCAGCTTCGGCATGCCGGCCTCGTACTCCTCGACCCACTCCTTGGCGAACCTGCCCGACTGGATGTCCTTCAGGATGCTTTTCATCTCTTGCTTCGTGCGCTCGTCCACGATCCTCCCTCCTCGGGTCCTGCCACCGTATTCCGCGGTGTTCGACACGCCGTCCCACATCCCTTCGATCCCGCCCTTCTGGACGAGGTCGATGATGAGCTTGAGCTCGTGGAGCACTTCGAAGTATGCGATTTCAGGCTGGTACCCCTCCTCGACAAGCACATCGAACGACGACCTGATGAGCGCACTTGCGCCACCACACAGGTCTACCTGCTCGCCAAAGAGGTCGGTCTCGGTCTCTTCCGTGAATGTGGTCTCTATGACTCCCCTGGTCGTAGCTTTCAGGCCCTTGGCGATTGCGAGTGCGACCTTCTTCGCCTTGCCCGAGTGGTCCTGGTGCACTGCTATGAGCGCGGGCACCCCGATGCCATCAAGGTATGTCTCCCTGACCAATGCGCCGGGGCCCTTCGGTGCCACCATTATGACATCGATGTCCTTCGGTGGTACGATTCGCCTGAAGTGAATGTTGAACCCGTGGGCGAAGTCGAGCACCATGCCCTCTCGCAGGTACGGTGCGACGTCCGCATCATAGACCTTCTTCTGTACCTCGTCAGGTATCAGCATCATCACGATGTCTGCGCTCTTGACGGCATCCGGTATGCTCATGATCCTCATCTTATCGGCTTTTGCCCTCTTCCAGGTCTCGTCCTTGATGTTCAGACCCAGGACGACCTCAACTCCGCTGTCGCGCAGGTTCAGCGACTGCGCTCGGCCCTGTATCCCGTATCCTATCACCGCAACCCGCTTGCCCTTCAGGACATTCAGGTTGGCGTCCTTGTTGTAGTATATCCTTGCCATTCTAGCACACTCTCCAATCGATCAGATCGCGTTCATAGCCATGATGTACTTCTCTGGCTGGCTTTTCTTGATTATCGTGTCCACTTCCTGGACGGTCCCGGTCAGTCTGCAGACGCCCTCCTTGCTCTCCAGCAAGGCGTAGGCCTCGTGCTTCGAAGCATCGACGAGGTCGACTTCAATAACCTCCTGCAAGGCTCGCAGGTGTTCTGTCACGCTAAGGGCCTTCTCTTTGTCCTCTATGGAGAGGACGATTCTCGCCCTGTCAGGCACCTCGCATTTGCCTACGACTATGGTCTCGACATTGATCCGCTTCCTGTTGAACTCGCCCATGACCCGCTGCATCACGCCCGGCTGGTCGTAGACCAGCATCATCATCACTTCCACCCAGCTCACCCTCCTTTCCACAAACACCTGCCTTTGATGCATTCTGTCGTGCTCATCCCTGGAGGCGTCATCGGAAGGACGTCCTCTTCGGGGTCGATTATGAAGTCAAGCAATATCGGCACATCAGCCTTCGTGCCCGCCTTGATAGCGTCCGCGACTTCCGAGTGCTTTTCCACCTTGATCGCCTCGGCACCGTAGGCTTCCGCAAGCTTGACGAAATCGGGCGACCCGCCAAGCTTCGTGGCCATGTACCGGGATCCGTAGAACAGCTTCTGCCACTGCTTCACCATTCCGAGCCAGCCATTGTTCAGCAGGCAGACCATTATGGGTATGTCGTTCTCAACTGCGGTTGCGAACTCCTGCGAGACCATCTGAAGGCTGCCGTCGCCCGCGATGTCGGCCACGACGCTTTCCGGCCTTGCGATTTTCGCCCCCAATGCCGCCGGGAACCCGAATCCCATGGTGCCTAGTCCCCCAGACGTGATGAACATGCGCTTGCCATAGCACTTGAAGAAGTGAGATGCCCACATCTGGTTCTGGCCCACCTCCGTGGTGACAATGGCGTCGTCCGGGAGCAGCCTGGACATCTCGTAGATGACTTTCTGGGGCTTGATGGGATCTGACCTGAGGTCATAGTCGCACGAGCATTCCTTGTTCAGCTCGATGATCCTCTCCTTCCAGGTTGCCGCCTTCGGCCTTTTCTGAAGCCCGGCAATCAGTGCGTGGACGACCGTCCATGCGTCTCCCACGAGGCCCACACGGCCCTTGACGTTCTTGCCGATCTCTGACGAATCAATGTCCACATGAACGACCTTCGTCTTGGCGCCGAACTCGCTGAGCTTGCCTGTGACACGATCGCTGAACCTAGTGCCTATTGCCAGGAGCACGTCGCAGTTGTTCAGCGCATAGTTCGCAACTTGCCTCCCGTGCATGCCGCAGACGCCGAGCACGAGGGGATGGTTCTCCGGCACTGAGCCCTTGGCCATTAGCGTGGTGACTATGGGCGCCATGAGCATCTCGGATAACCGGACGATCTCCGGCCCGGCCCGGGACCACGTGACGCCGCCTCCGACCATTATGGTCGGCCGCTCTGCCTTCTCGAGAAGCTTGATAGCATCGAGCAGGCCCGAGAGGTTGCGCTTCGGCTTCGGTATCTTTGCCTCCTTGTTCATCTGCTCGTCTGTGATGTCCGCATACAATATGTCCACCGGAATGTCCACGTGGACAGGACCATACCTTCCAGTGGTTGCGATGAGAAACGCTTTCTTCATCGTCTCCGGGAATAGCTTCGGGTCTGTGACCCTGAAGTTGTGCTTCGTGATGGGCATCATGAGGCTGAACGAGTCCGCCTCCTGGAACGCATCGTTGCCGAGCACGCCCGTGGCCACCTGACCCGTGATCGCGACCATCGGGGAGGAGTCCATGAACGCTGTCGCAACACCCGTCACCAGGTTCGTTGCGCCCGGGCCTGAGGTCGCGATGCAGACTCCCGCCTTCTTCGACACCCTTGCATAGCCGTCAGCCATGTGGCCCGCGCATTGCTCGTGCCGGACAAGTATATGCCTTATGTCCGACTGCACGAGTTCATCATAGAATGGAAGTAGGACTCCGCCTGGTATGCCGAACATCACCTGCACGTTCTGTCTTTTCAGCAACTCCACGGCGGCCTTCGCACCTTTCATCATTCACACTCTCCCAATCATCGCCCGCACGGACACACCTCCAAGGCCGTATGTCCATTACAGGCGCAAGTCACGCAGGTCGATAAGGACCTTTAGGCCTCTAAGAACAAGGACGATGTCACTGTGGCCAGCGGACTTGCGCATTGGGAGTCGCAATGGCCCAACCGATATTAAAATCTTGGCTGGAAGATGAGCCATTCGACTTCTGGTGGACAAAGATGTACAATTGGCTCGGACTTGGAATCTCAGCCGAAATGGCCTCTGCCAGTGATCACGGCAACGAACAAATGGTTCTTCGAGTCGAGCTTGGTGATGCCCCATACCGCCCCCGCGGATGCGGGCAGAACATCGAGATCCTCCTCTTTCATGACTAGTTGCGCTGCCTTCACGAGATCCTCGTCCGGAACTTCAACCCCTGTCCCGTTCGAGTCGAGCATGGCGCCAATCGCCTCTTGGGGATCGGTCAGGAAATTGCCCGACAGTGGTTCGTTGATTTCCGTGACCCTCAGGTCGGGAACGTCAACTGGCGTCTTCGATTTGCACACGACTCCATGCACAGCTGAGTTGTTGTTCGACACACCAAGCATCCTGGGCTTCATGCTCATCCCACGGAAGCCCTGCCAGATGCCGCCGATGCAGGAGCCGTTGCCCACGGGCACGGATGCCCAGTCTGGCTGTCGGCCCAGTGATTGAGCAATCTCCTTTGCGATGTAGGTGTACGCGAACAGGTCCATTTCCCTGTTCTCGCCGCCAGGGTTGGAGTTGTACCAGTGGTTCTTGGCCGCGTCCTCCAGTGATTTCCTCAGAGCGAATTCGTAGTCCCCTTCAGCATCGACGACTTCCCCACCTTGGCGTTCTATTTCCACGCGCCTAGGCGCCGCGAAGTCCTTCGGGATGTATACGTAGCAGCCCATGTTCAGCTTGTCGCAGACATACGCCAAGGCGGCGCCATAGTTCCCGCAGCTGACTGCAGTGAGGGCCTTGAACCCCTTCTTCCTCGCGTCGAGGGCGTGCAGAAGAGCCGCTCGATCCTTATGCGTTCCTGAAGGATTCTCGCCCTCCAGCTTAAGGTGCAGCCTACGGATGCTCAGCCTCTTCTCGAGCTTCTGGGCACGACGAAGCGACGTGTTGCCTATCCTCAGCTCCTTCATCTGCATCTCGAATTCGCGAATCAGTTCCAAAGGAATCAATTTTGGCCACTCCATCCGAAATAGAATGCAGGCGGGTGGTTCCGCCACACTCGTTTGACGTTGCGCGTCGGTTCGATCAGTCCAGGCCGTGAGACCTTATGTCCTTGTCGGCCTGCTTCAAGATCGATTCGAACTCCTTGGCGGCTTCGGGTGGCACGGGCGCAACCTGGTGCTCTTTCAGTATCTTGCTGACCTTGTCGCGTGCCCTGTCGACCACGCTCTTCCTTCCATCGGAATCCCACTTGTCGCCAGTCCTCCTATCTGTAAGGTCCGTTATGAAGTGCTCCTTGTTCAGCCACTGCATTGTGTGTCTCTCTGCGAGGTAGCTGCCTCCAGGGCCAACTTTCTTGATCAGGTCCACTGCGAGGTGATCATCATCGACGGTGACACCAAACGCGATCCTTGCCATTATCCTTGCCATTTCATCGTCGATTGCCATCTGCTCGTATGAGAGCATTGTGACGTCATCGAGCAACCCAAGTCCCGCGATCATGTCACATCCAGCGTAGAACTGGGGCATGCCGCTCGACATCTTCTCGTAGCACGCCTGCGGCCCAGGCACCTTTGCCGATGTGACGATCCCGCCGCAGAGTATTGCGAAGCCGTAGTGGTGAGCGAGCTCTCCCGCGCCTGCGGATATGAGCGCCCTCTCCGGTCCGCCTCCGGCCCAGGTCATCGTCTTCATGTCGAATGCTGCGCCACCAGTGCCGTACATGAACGGCGAGCCTGGAGCCGCCAGCTGGGCCATTGTGAGCCCCGCAAGCACCTCGGCATTGTTGACGATGATTGAGCCTGCGAGCGTTACCGGGCCAGTTGCTCCCGCCTGTGGCATTCCATAGAATGAGATTGGCACTCCGGCTCTAGCGAGAACTAGTGCGCCCTCTGTCGACCCTCCGTCCAATTGCAAGGGCGAGAACGGACAGTGCATGGACGAGAATATCGGCCTTATCCTCAGCGCCTTCTCCCCGCCGGCCAAGGCGGCACCGGTCTCAACGAGCCACTTTGCCTCTCTTCGATGACTGGTAGTCTCCACCTGGACGTGCTTCTCGATACTCGATAACGCTACCTTGAGGTCCACCACATGCCTGAGGTAGTCCGGGACATCCTGACTGCTGATGCAGGGCCAGAAGATGTGCGCTGAGTCCAGAGCGTTGGCCACCTTGCCTACCATCGCGAGGTCGGCACTGGTCGACATCCTGCGCTGGCCCGTATGGAAGTCCATGACGCTCGTGCCGTTTCCGTCCGTCGTGCAAAAGATCCTTCTGCCGTCGAGCACCACGTCGTACTTCGGGTTCCTAGCACACAGGGTGATGTTCTTCTTCGCCTTGCGAATGGATTCCTCGACGAGATTGCCGGGGATTCTTGCCCTGCTGTCTTTGAAGTCGACTGTGCAACCCGCATTCTCGAGAATGGTCAGACACTCCTTGCTGAATACCCTTATACCTGCGTTCTCAAGCACATCCAACGTTCCCCAGTGGAGGGATTTCAAGTCCTCCTTCTGGAACATATGAAACGCGACTTTTCCTTTCGGAAATCCGATCATACCTCTCTCTCCCTCGTCCTCAGTGCATCGTGCATTTAAGATACTGATTCTAGTTCCGGTATTGATATCGCATATTTATCTAGTGGGAATGTAGTGGGAAGGATGTAGCGGCCGCGAGGCTTGGTTTGCCCAGTTCCGAGCATGAGTCTCCTTCGATGCTGCCATATGCAGACTCCCCGAAAGGCTTTAATCAAAAAACGCGTATGGGCCGCTATCCAGCAAATCCCAAGCGGGGGTAGCCAAGCCCGGTCAACGGCGCCAGATTGAGGGTCTGGTCTCGCAGGAGTCCCTGAGTTCAAATCTCAGCCCCCGCACCACCTTTTCCCGGTTTCAAGACCGCGACTCGATTTCGCTCATTGCCGTTCCGTATCATCCAAAGAGGTCTTCTGTGCCCGCAAAAACAAAATATATGGGGTGCCGACATCTCATCCCAAGCAGAGCCAAACCGTTGGTGACGAATGCTTGCATTGACACACCTGATTGTCAGCCTTCTGCTGATTCAGCTTCTGACTCTTGACAGGAACGATGCGTTCGTTGGCCTGCTCTTCGGGGTGTTCATTGATGTCGACCACTTGATCGGGCTGAAGGACTACACTCAGACCAACGGCTATGCTGCCGTTTTCGATTTGGACTCGATCACCAACCCTGGTGGCCACTGGAAATCGCTCTTCCACAGCCCAGTGGCTGTCGCCGTGGTTGGGCCGCTTTCGGTGGCGTCCAGATTCGCGATACCTCTCGTGTTCTGGGGAATCCACGTTGCTATGGACTTCGTGGAGGAGACATTCCTCGGTAACTTCTCTGGGGTGGAGGCGATGCTTTTCGCCATGGTCGGGATTGCGTTTGTCTCCCTCCGCTACGCGAAGTACCTTGAGTCTTATGCCCGGGGAACACTAGGGCAGTACTTCAGAGTCGAGATGGAAGGGATTAAGAGACTGTTCTCGCCCGCAATCTAGTCAGGCTTAGCGGAATTCAAGGTTGGAGATATTCTCCACCACATGGTCCGTGAACGATTTCGACCCGTGCCTTCCACCAAGATCGTACGTGAGATGTCCTGAGGCGTATGCATTGCCAACTCCCCGCTCTACCGCCTTCGCCTCGCTGGGTAGTCCGAGGTGCTTGAGCATCATGGCGCCGGCAAGAATTGTTGCGACGGGGTTGGCGATGCCCCGGCCTGCGATGTCCGGCGCTGATCCATGTGCCGGCTCGAAGACAGAGTATTTCGGGCCGATGTTCCCTGATGGCGCGAAACCAAGACCGCCCGCGACTCCAGCCGCTACATCTGAGAGTATGTCTCCGTAGAGGTTAAGGGTGACAATTACATCGAATATCTTGGGGCTCGTGACCAGCTTCATTGCGGCAGAATCCACCAGTTGTTGCTCGGCGATCAAGCCCTTGCCTGCCTGATCCATCTCCTCCCTGAAAGTGCGGAGAAATAGGCCGTCTGAAGCCCTTAGCACGTTCGCCTTGTGGACGCATGTCACCTTCGACCGGCCGTTCGTGAGGGCGTAGTTGATCGCGAAGTCCACGATCCTTTTCGAGGCCTTCCTCGTGACCCTGCGCAGTGTAGTCACGCCCTCGTCGTCGTACTCCTCCCGCTGCGTGTACATGCCTTCCGAATTCTCCCTGATGATCACGACATCGATGGGCATCGTCTGCGAGGTTCGAACAAGTGTCCTTACCGGGCGTATGTTCGCGTATAGGTCGAGCAACTTCCTGAAGGCGAGGACTGGAGACACGTACTCCGAGCTTTCCAACGATGTGACCGCGCCGAAGAGACAACTGTCGGACTTGGTCATTAGGTCCAGCGTGTTCTCGGGGAGATAGCTACCATGCCTCGAGAAAGCCGCCTGACCAATGTCTGCCTGTACGAACTCCAACTGGTCAGAAACCTCCTTGAGGACCCTCACGGCACATTCGGTCACTTCGGGACCAATGCCATCTCCTGGGAGTATGCAGATTCGCTTCATGTCGCCTACTCTTGCACGAGCTTCGAGAAATCTACGAAGTGCTTCTCAATGCGTGCGATCCTCTTGCGACTGTCGTGGAGGTCTTTCTCCATCCTGGCAGCCATCTTGCGCATCTCCTCGACGAGGTTCTCCGCCTCTTTCTCGAGGGCGTTTATCTTCGATTCGTGCGAGAGGGCCTTGGTAGTGTGCTCCTCGATCCTGCGTTCGAGGTCCGCTTGCCTCTCCTTCTCCGCGGACTTCGAGAAATAGCTCTCGACCTTCGAGTTGAGCATCGTCAGGATGTTGGAAACCTTCTCCAGCTGTTTCTCGAGGCGTTCGACCCGTTCTCCTTGGTCTGCAACCCTAGATGCGAAGTCTGGCGCCTGGGCCATCTTCTCGATCTCGAACATCCTGTTCTCGACCATGTCTATCTTGCCTTCGAGAGTGGCTAGATTCTTGATCCCTTCTGAGATTTCCTCGAGAAGCTCCTTCTCGGGGAACTCGATGGTCACGCTCTCAGCGCCGGGCGTGAAGGCCTTGAGCGACTGCAGGCCGGCGATCGCATCGACCGTCGGGAAACCCCCCTTCGCCTTGCCCTCGAGGCTCCTGAGGGTGGTGATCATCTCAGTGCCTGACTTCGCAAGCCAGGGGTTCGCCTTCACCATCTTGGTGATGTTGTCAATCATGATATCGAGCTCTGCGCCGCTCTTGCCCAGGTCCGACTTGTCCATGAGCCTCAGGTCCTTTAGCGCATCCCTCTTGCCCCTCTTGTTCCAGTCTCCCAGTGAGCGCCCCTCGAACGGGAAGAACCCGGCGAAGTGGTCCACACCCTTGACGATGACGTCCTGGACCTCGTCCCAGTCCTTGTTGCCCCCCTCGACCTTGAGCTCCTGGTACGAGTTGAATATCATGCATACGCATCCGTTCGGGAGCAGAAAGCACCTTATGTTGTACGGGGCCTCCTGCGCGAACTTAGGGTAGGTCTGAGGTTTCTTCTCCTCGACAGCGTCCATATATGACTTGTAGTACTCCTTCGCGAACGCAACCAGGTCCTGCGTTGACGGTATCTCAGGTCCAATATCCTTCGGGGTCATGGTCTCGTCTCTCGTGATGCATCAGTATTTTCCTACTGGATATTAATGTCTTCCCGGTCTGCTTTCGCCCAGCACGGAGCTGGCCAGGATTGGGAGGGTAATCGTGGCATCCCCCTCTACAGTGACGTACGGGGCAGTCTCCTTCACCTTCCCCCAGCTGACGGCTTCCCGCATCCTGGCTCCTGAGAGCGACCCGTCCCATTCCTCAGCGGTCGTGAGATAGACCGCGTAGTCGAGGCCGCTCCGGAACTGATTCCACCAGATCACGTGGTGCTTCGAGATACCCCCGCCTATCATTATCGCACCGGTCTTCTTCGCCGAGAAGACGATGTCCGAGAGCTCTTGCTCATCCTTCATTATGTCGACATTGAAATCCATGTGTTGCTGCTTGAAGAGCCAGAGCTGCGACCCGAATGCGCCGTCCATGATGCCGGGGATGTATATCGGAATATCGTTCTTGGCCGCCCAGTAGAGTATGGATTTCTTGTCGGATATCCTAGAGCCGAACTCGTACGCTAGTTGTCTGCTAGACATGACCTTCTTGCCCTCCTTGTACAGGTCTTCCAGCATCGGCTGCATCTTCTGCTCCAGTACGATGCCGTAGCTGTCGTTCGGGATCAGTATGTTTCCCAGTCGGTTGATCCCTTTCCTGTGCAAGTCCGCGTCATCCATCAGGAAGTCTCCGTGGTAGTATTTCCTCCATACACGGGCGAGGTCATGGTCTAGCGTGCCGCAGGTGGTGACTATGACGTCGACCAAATTCTCCTCGACGAGCTTTCTGATGACGCCCCTCGTACCTGTCGATATGATGCACGCGGGGAACGAAAGGAATATCGTGCATTGCTTCTCGCGAAACATCTTACGCACGATATTGCAGGCATAGCCGAGCTTCTTTGCAGTGAACCCACCCGATGCCAGCATCTGTCCCGTCAGGTCCTTGACCTTGATCTCCGCGTCGATCTCTATGTCGGCTATCGGTTTGAGTTTCATGGACATTGCGTTCACACCTGGATACTCGTGCTCACTAAGTGAACCGGCCGAAAACATTTAACATTGTCGATTCAGGCATCCTTAATGCTGCTGGCTATGCGGAGCGCTCTGAAGTCATCGTTCTTGCCTGTCCCCCAATCCTGCGCCTTCGGGCGCAGGCTCTTTCACTTTTTCGTCTCCGAGGCAGAGCCGATTCCCCTTGAATGAGTAGATGGGAAGACCTAAAGATGCGGAATGGAAATCGCCTCCCTAGGTGGTCAATATCTCAGCTTCGTACCTAGATTTGCTCAAAGTCCCCGTGATATCTCCATGCTATGGGTACTTCGATCTGACACGAGACGGGAAGACACTCCTCTATTCTTCGAACCGGACGGGGAATCTCGAACTCTATCTCCAGCGCGCAAAGCCAGGATCAAAGCCTGTTCGGTTGACCAAAAGCACAGATCCATTGGATTTGGGGCTTCTATCTCCGAACGGCCGCGATATTGTCTTCCCCAAAGACCTCGATGGAAACCAAACCTTTCACATGTATCTGCTGCCGACAGAGGGTGGAAGGCCGCGGAAGATGACCAAGACTCCCGAGAGAATGTGGGGATTCTTCGATTGGAATCCGAACGGAAAGGAAGTCACCCGGCCAGTTTCCAAAATGGAGTCTTGCGGCCTGGAGACGATCGAAGTTGCAACCGGCGAGTGTTTCATGTTGAAGGAACCGACTCCCCCGATTTACACGGTGGCTTATTCTCATGATAGCAAATACATCGCGTGCGGCGCCTTGACGACACCTAAGAGGGAAGAGATCCTAGTCATCAGGAGAGACGACCCTTCGGACACGACTACTTACGGGGTCAAGGAAGACTCGAGAGATAATTCGCCTTCCTTCTCGCCTGATGACAAGAGGCTCGCCTTCGTAAGTGACGCCAAGGGGGTACGCCAGGTTGTCATTAAGGATTTGCGTGGACACTCGCGACAGTTCCTCGGCCTCGCGAGCGGTGAAGAGGTGATGGGGGGACCAGTCTGGGGACCTCAGGGCGACAGGGTTTTCTATATCGTCAACAAGCACAGTCACACTGTCGTCCGTGAACACAAGCTGACTCAGAAGAGAGGCAAGAATCTTCCATTTCCTGAAGGCACGGTCTCATACATCAGGGTTAGCTCAGACGGATCAGTGGCTGCGCTTCATTCGTCGTTGGTCTCGCCGCCTGCAATCTATCTGCACATAAAGGGCGCCAAGTCCCCAGTTGCTTTGACATCGCAGAAATATGGTTTTGACCTGTCCACGCTAGTTGCTCCTAGATCTGTCTGGTACAAATCCTATGACGGACGCAGGATTCATGCATGGTACTTGCCCTCGGCAGGCAAGGCAAAACCAAGCCCCGCGGTGGTTTATGTGCACGGTGGTCCTACCTGGCAGGTTTTTGGTGATTGGGAGTCTGGACAGGTCTTCAACGCCTTTTCGTTGAGTGGCGTTGCAGTTATCGCTCCGAATTTCAGGGGCTCGACAGGGTACGGAGCCGAGTTCAGGAAACTGAATGTTGGGGACCTCGGTGGAGGTGACTTGGAGGATGTCGTGAGTGCAGCCGAATGGCTTCGCAGGCTGAAAGGCATTCATCATGCGAAGATAGCCATTGCCGGCGTCTCCTACGGCGGATACATGACCTTGATAGCATTGACAACAAGGCCGAACACATTTGCCGCAGGCTTCGCAGGGATTCCGATCACCGACTGGGTCGAATTGATAAAGTATGAGGATGCGGCATTTGTCGCTATTGATGAAGAACTCTGGGGAGGGTCGGTCGCACTGAAAGAAGAGCTCCTTCGCAGTAGGTCCCCCATTACTCACATATCAAGAATCAAGGCTCCAGTCATGGTCATGGGTGGAAAGACAGATGCAAATTGCGATATACGACCGGTACTGAAGTTTGTCCAGAAACTGAAAGAGATGGACCACCCTCACGAATTCATTCTTCTAGACAAAGCCGGGCACATATCCTCATGGTGCGACCGGAGCGGAAGAGCTCGCGAGATCAAGAGTATGATCGATTTCCTCAAGAAGAACATGGTATAGGCGGGTTCAAACTTCGGTCTCCGAAGCAGGGTAGATTTCTCGTCGGTGAGTAGAATGTCCTTTCCTTCTGAATTGAACTTTCCAATGACATCGCCAAACATTTATAGCTTTCCAGTTGATGTTCACCGGGAAACAATGCTGAAGGTCAGAGAGGTCATGACGAAGTCCGTAACGACAGTCACGCCAGACACGTTGGTGAAGGATGCGGCGGCGCTTCTCGCGGAGAAGAACATTTCCGGGGTTCCAGTGGTAGACGGAGACAAGATTGTGGGCGTATTCAGTGAGGAGGATGTTCTCCGGTCCATCAAGACGACCAAGAAGGACCTCAGGCTCATCTACCCCTCCATATCATCCCTCGGGATAGCCTTCCAGGAGCAGGTCACGCAGCGTGAGATCATCGATGCATATGAGGAAATAGGCCATATGCCCGTGAAGGATGTCATGTCAAAGGACTTCATGGTAATCGAAGCTGACATGCCCTTGAACGAGGCAATCGCCAAGATGGTAAGGAAGGGCGTCAACAGGCTGCCAGTGGTTGAGAAGAACGCTCTGGCCGGCATAGTCACGCGCGGGGATGTCATCCGCGGGCTTGCGAAGGAGCACAACGAGAAAGACAAGACCTAGTAGCGCTCAGCTACCAGCGCGGGAGCCACCGTTTCTTCTTCTCCTTGTCCTCTGCCTTGGTCCTTGATTGAATCGGTTGTGCTTCAGCCGGTTGCTGAGGCATTCCCGGAACCACATCGGATGGTCCGGCTTGGTCCGGGGCTTGCTGCGCTGTCTCCTTGACTTTTGCTGGCAAGGGTTCGACGGGCATCACAAATGAATGTCCGCACTCGAGGCATTTCTGTCTCGAGCCTGGATACAAGTAAAGTGATTCCTGACCGCATTTCCCGCACTTTGCGTCATCAACGTGCGTGATGATCCTTAGCTCTAGGCGTTTTTGATCGAGTGCCCTCTCCAATGTGTCCGCCATCTCCTTGGCTTTCCTCACGGCCTTCGCGGCCGCTACGAGGTCTCTCTGTCCGAGGGAACGTTTCGCATTGACTATCTGTATCAATCCATCCTGAATGTCCATGCCGTATGAAGACGCCTCAAGGAGGACAGGTTCGCAGAAAGCCAATGACCCCTGGATCTTGTCGAGCTGGCGAGCCTCAATCTCTCTCTTGGACCTGATCTGCTCAAGGTGCGCCAAATCGACAGCTCTCTCGACTGACAATAGGAGCTCAAGCGCCTGCCTGAATGCTCCATCGTCGAACGCTTTCCTCGCACTCTTGATGTTCGCCTCTGCCGCAGCAGTCTCAGCGCCAACATCGTGAGCCTCAGCAGCTGCTATTCTGACCATTCCAAAAGCTGCATCAATTTCTTTCACTCTTGCGTCCTTCGCCCGTTCCGCGCTCTCCCTGGCCGTATTCAGAAATCTCGAGTACTCTTGAGTGTTGTATTCCCGTTTTGCCTGGGTTGCGATCTCGAGGTACTTTCGGGACTCATCGGTTCTTGCACCGAAGGATTCGTAATCTGCCAGCAGGCCCAGTAGTTCGGCTTCCCCTTTTTCGGTATTCTCAAAGAAAGCCTTGTAGGCCTTGGTCGCCAGTGTCTCGAGGTTCTCTAGGGCCTCCTCTCTGCGCCTGGGATTGCCATCGATGAACGCCTTCTTCGCCTCGGCCAGAGCCGTGAGAAGCGTCGAATTGATGTGGCCTTTGTTGTCCTTGAGCTTCGCGAACAGTTCATCGGCAGCTCTTATTGAAACCGCCGCAGAGTAGACCTGGTAAGCGCTGAAAGACTCAAGGCATTTGATTCTGGCATCACTGTTGACGCTCAGTGCTTCCGCATAGTCTCCCATGATCATCCTGTTATGCGCAGCCTCTGTTCTGGAGTCAATCTCGAACATTGAGGGTTTCATCATTAGCGCTTCGTCAATGTGTCGCTCAATCACGTTTGCCTCATCCTGCAGGAGCACTTCTTGTGTTCTGGACGGGGCGGCGATGGATTCGATGTCCTTCTTGATCGCCTTGATTTCGGCCACATCCTCATCCTTCTCGTTCTGCTTTGAGGCCTTGGATTCTCTTGTCTTCTCTAGCGCGGCCCTGACCCGTTCTTCGGTCAGTTTCTTAGAGGTGATCTTCATGACGTAGTCTCTCTTGTACTTGCATGATGACACGTCTATGTTGAGCTCGTTGGCGACTGCCTTGAGCTTCCAAATCGTTAGCTCGTTCAGGAAACTGGCGGCATCACCGGCCATTCAAATTCCTCAGGATCGGTATTCGCCCTATTCGAGTAAGCAGAGATAATGATTTCGCACGCCAGTCACCGCGCCGTTAGCGCAACAAAACCTAAGTACTGGCGTTCGTATCGAACCCGTCTATGGACGCGGCCCGAGAGAAGATCGCCATTGCGAGGCTCTCCGTCTACTCGAACAGTGCCTTAGTGATAATGAAGGTGCTCGTTGGGTTCTTGATGGGCTCAGTGGCAGTCCTTTCTGAGGCGATTCATTCCGGCATAGATCTCGTAGCCGCGCTCATCGCTAGATACTCGGTCAAGATGTCTGCTGAGCCCGCAGACAAGGAGCACAGGTACGGGCACGGCAAGTATGAGAATCTCTCCGGGATGGTCGAAGGGTCGCTGATATTCATTGCAGCGGCCCTGATCATATACGAGGCTTCGCTGCGGCTGTTCGGGGATTTCGAGGTTGAACTACTCACCGCGGGCGTGGTGGTCATGGGGGTCTCGGTCGTAGTCAACTTCTTTGTGTCCAGGAAACTCACTGAAGTCGCGAAAAGGACGGACTCGCTCGCCCTCGAGGCCGATGCGTATCACCTCAAGACGGATGTATGGACTTCGCTCGGGGTCCTTGTCGCCCTCGTTTTGATCCAGATCACCAACATTCACTTGCTCGACCCTGCCGTCGCGATGGTGGTCGCAGCGTTCATAATCCACGCGGCATACGACATAACGAGGCGCTCTGCCGAGGGGCTCGTTGACAAAAGCCTGCCAGAGGCCGAGATCAAGCTTATCGAAAGGATCATCAAGGAGCATGAGTCCATGGTCCTGAATTTCCACAAGCTGAGAGCGCGCAAGATGGGGTCCGAGAGGCAGATCGACCTTCATATGATAATCCCAAGGGATCTCAGCATCAAAGAAGGGCACGACCTGGTCGACCAACTTGAGCACGACATAAGGAAAGAGCTCCCAAAGAGCGTCATCGTCATCCACATCGAGCCTTGCGATGCAAACTGCGATAGGTGCAAGCTGAACCCGCCTCCGGAACCGTTCACGGGAGCTGGCAGGACGGAGGGCGTGTCAGACTGCAGGCCGAAGCACTAGCCTCTCCATCAGCAATCTCTCGACATCCTTGAAGGGCCTCTCTCCGTCCTCACTGTTATCTATGATGACCCATTCGTTCGCCACGAGCGACTTCACGACTGCTCTGACCTCAGTGAGCTTCCGTCTGGATTCGAACATCTCGGGTCTGTCCCCTCGCTCCGCAATTCTACGTGCCGCCACCTCCGGCTCTATGTCTATCAGGAAGGCGATCTCGGGGAAAGGCAGCAGCTTGCGGAGCAACTCATATCCTATTGGGGCTAAGGACTCTGGCAGATACGCCGTGCCAAGGAGGTATCTCACGAATATTGCCGTGCCGGAGGCTTGTCGCTTGAACCAACGCACGGACACGAGGACATCCGCAGTGAAGAACACGGTCGCGAACAATCTCGCACCCGGCCCTGACTTCTCCAAAGAGCGTTTTGAGAGCCGGCCGAAGAGGCGCCTCGAAGGGTGGGAGAGGACCACAACTCTCTCTCCCTGAGCCTCGAGCAGCCTCTGGATGTTCTCCGCGTGGGTATCCTTGCCACAACCGTCGAGGCCATCAACCACGATGAGCCTCAGCCTTCAGACCCCCATCATGTGAAGGAACCCGCCGATGAACAGGGGTATCACAAGGTTGTCTATCGCGCCCGGGGTGATGGCCTCGAGGAATGCTACGAACACGGCTACCATCAGCGCGAACATGAGAAGAAACGCCGGGGCAGTCCCCCCGGCATATCCCACTAGATCGAAGTAGAACCAGTTCAACACGATGACGCTCACCAAGGTGGCGACGAGCACAGCAAGGCTCCCTTCGACGGTCCTGTTAGGCATGTATCGCCTCCTTCCATACCGCCTTCCGATGAACTCTCCCATGCCGTCCCCGAAGGACATCGCTGCTATCGCTATCGATGCGGCGAAAAGATCCTCGAACATGAAATAGGCAATTGTGGTCCAAGATATCGCATACAAGACAAGCCCATACGGATGTCCCTCGGATGACCTCGCCCCCAGCGGGCTGTTCTTCAAGAATGTCACTGGAGAGCGTGGCGTTGCCAATAGCAGTATGATCACAAACGGGAAGGCCGCAAGCCCTGCCATGATGATTTGGGTGTCGAAGCTCCACCAGAAGAATACTATGCCGCCCGTCAGTATGTGGACGACTTTTCTCAGGTTCTCGACTCGCCCGCGAAGCAGGTAGCAGAGAACCAGGACACAGAGCACGTAGCCATACACACCCGCCAGGCCCAGAATGTCCCCCTGAGTTGGAGCGTCCACGGCCATCGGATTGTCCCTGGAGCATCAATATACTTTTTGTCTCCGACAGCATGCCGAGGAGGTTACGTTCTTCCGCGTTTCTTCTTGAGCTCCTGGATCACTTCCTGCGCTCTGTCCATCCGGATCTTCTTCTCGGCAACAATGATCCCCACGACCTCATCGACGAGTTCAGGAGGGCAACCGACGCTGTTGACTATGTTCTTGGCGTGCAGGGACATGTGTCCTTTCTGAATACCTACCGTGGCAAGCGCCCTAAGTGCGGCAAAGTTCTGCGCCAGGCCGACGGCTGCCGCGACCTCCCCGAGCTCGTTTGCCGTCTTGACTCCGAGCAGTTTGACGCACGCCCTCGCGGTCGGATGAACCTTCGTCGCCCCACCTACCAGACCAACCGCCATGGGCAACTCGATTGTTCCTACCAGATCGCCCTCAGGCGTCTTTTCGAATGTCGTCAAGGGCTTGTATGATCCGGATCGTGCGGCATATGAGTGCGCCCCTGCTTCGATTGCGCGCGTATCATTGCCGGTGGCCATGACTATGGCATCTATGCCATTCATGATTCCCTTGTTGTGCGTCGCACACCTGTAAGGGTCCGCTTCAGCGAACAAGTAGGCTTCAATCACGCCGTCGACCACATCCTCGCTGCCGATGGCATCTTTCGCCCAGACGGCTCGCGCCCTTGTCAGCCTATGTGTGGCCAGGTTCGAGAGTATCCGCAAATAGACCTTGCCACCTGCAATCTCCTCGACGAACGGGGCGACCGCCTCCGCCATCGTGTTCACAGCGTTCGCACCCATTGCGTCCCGAACGTCGACTAACAGATGAACGATAACGTTCGGCCCCCTGAGGGTGTCTATGACTCTGACCTCGAGGTCCTTTGCGCCCCCTCCTAGCTTGACTAGCATCGGGTCCTGCTTGTTCGCAATTTCAATAAGCTCCTGCTTCTTCTCGAGGATCATGTGTTTGACACGGCTTGGATCACTTATTCCGGTCAGCTGAACCTGACCTATCATGACCGGGGGCGTGCTGCTAGTCCAGAACCCACCTTTCTCGCGTGCCATCTTCGCCGCGTTACTCGCGGCAGCGATTACCGACGGTTCCTCGACGGCCATCGGGATCAGGTAATCTTTGCCATTGATCAGGAAATTGACCGCTATCCCAAGAGGCATCTGGAAGGAGCCGATTGCGTTCTCCACCATTCTGTCAGAGATCGTTGGATCCAAACCCCCGATGCCGGAGAGCGCCATGGCTTCCTCGTCGGTGAGGTTGCCAAATTCCTTGACAAATCTGAGCCGGTCAGCCATGTGCATCTTATAGAATCCCTCGACCCTGGAAGTGCGTGCCATGAACACACCTGAAACTGGTGGCAAACTCCGTAGCGCGGTCTTAATCTTTTTGCACGGCATATCGACAAATAGCGTTTTCGTTGCATCTGGCCTAGCATTTGCCCGGATGCAAAAAGATATATTCGGATTCGAGTCTGGAGGGAGAAGATGTCTAAGTGCTCAGCACCGGGCAAGATGATACTCTTCGGCGAACATGCGGTCGTGTTCGGCAAACCCGCTCTAGCCTTGGCAATACACCTGAGGATATCCTCGGCCGTGACTTCTTCAAACGAATATTCCGTCAACGGATTTCGGATGCGGAAGAAACCTCACGCATACATCTCGGCAGCCTTAGACCAGACCTGGGACGGCCCCCCGATCAACATAGACACCGTTTCCGAAATACCGTCTGGGTCAGGTCTCGGCTCATCTGCGGCCGTGACGGTCTCATGCGTCGGGGCGATGATGGCGACCAAAGGGAAGCTCGAACCCGAGAAGGTTGCCAGGAAGGCCTTCGAGGTAGAGTTGTTGGTCCAGGGGCGGGCCAGCCCGACAGATACCTCGACCTCGAGCCACGGGCATGGCGTGATGGTGCACCCGAACAAGATGGACAACCTCCTGTGGACGATTGAGAAAGGGGAGACGAAATGGAACATTCACCACTGCGATGTCCCTCCGCTCAAGTTCGTCGTCGGCTACACCGGGATACACGCCTCGACTGGCCCCCTTGTCGCCAAGGTCAAGAAGCTGGTCGACTCGGACGCGGAAGCGAAGAAAGCAATCGACCGAATAGGGGAAATCGTCTTGGAAGGCGCTGAAGCGATAAGATTGAAGGACAAGAAGCGTCTGGGGCGTCTGATGTCAGAGAACCATACGCTGCTAAACCACCTCGGAGTCGGCCACCCTGCACTCGAAAAGCTCGTCGAGGCGTGCAATGGAGTGTCGTATGGCGCGAAGTTGACGGGCGCAGGCGGAGGAGGCAGCATGATCGCGCTCGTGGACAACCCTGACGAGGCTGCCGAGGCAATCGTCAAGGCGGGTGGGACGCCGATAATAGTCGAGGTGGGGGTGGAGGGTGTGAGGCTTGAACGCTGACGGCTCTCACAGTGAGGAAAGGCTAAATTCGCGCACAACCTCACCAGGAGTGGTGAGCTGATGGTCGAACGAATTCCTCAGCACAGGCACTGCAAGAACTGCGACAAGGCGATCCAGGTCAAGGACGAATTCTGCGATAAGGGCTGCGAGAAGTCCTGGAAAGACAAGATGCAGGGCAAGAGACGGCAACTGATATACTTCTACATGCTAATGGTTGCGATAATGATAATGGCCATCTCGTTGCTCTATTTGGGGTGAGACTGATGAGGGTCGGTCTCGGAGGCACTTTCAACGTAATACACAAAGGGCATGAGCTGCTATTCGAGACTGCGTTCACTGTCGGCGATTCTGTCGAGGCGGGTCTGACCTCCGACGAGTTTGCGAAAAGCATCAAGTCAGTACCTGTCTCCCCATATGTCATCAGGAAAAAGGCGCTCGCCAAGTTCCTGGAGAGATATGGCAAACCGTTCGATATCGTCATGATATCAGACATGAAGGGCACCGCGGCAACATCAGAAACGCTAGATGCTCTGGTGGTGTCTCCAGAAACACAGGGGCAAGCCGAAGAGATCAACGAACTGAGACGGAGGAACGGCCTGAAGCCGCTCAAGGTGTTCCGCATCAACGAGGTACGGGCGGATGACACGCAAGTGATCAGCTCGTCCCGTATCCTGAGGGGAGAGATTGACAAAGATGGCAGGCTCCTTAGGCCGTTGAAGGTCGCGGTCGGGTCAACGAACAAGGTTAAGGTGGATGCTGTCAGGAACATCTTCACACAGGCGTTCGGGCTTGTCGAAGTCGTCAGCATCGAGCCAGAGACCAAGTCTGAGAAGCAACCGTTGGAGGAGCGGACAATCGAAGGTGCCATCAACAGGGCGAAAGCGGCGGTCGAGACATCGGGCGGGGACTACGGGGTGGGCATAGAGGCGGGGCTCTTCTTCAACAAGAGGTTGGGGAAGCATATTGACATACAATACTGCGCGATTCTCGATTCTGGTGGGAAGATGACTGTTGGGCATGGACCTGGCTTCGAGTACCCGCCAGAAGTGATCAAGGCCGTACTCGAGGGAGGATCCGTGGGGGAAATGATGAGCAAGATCACGCAAATCGACAAGATAGGTCACAAGATGGGGTCGATCGGCTACCTCTCAGATGGAATGATCGACAGGACCTCTCTCACCGAAATTGCAGTTCT
>Ga0315291_10000368_pt1 | contig 59079 bp, 46 predicted proteins | sample YL17G12_20_MG_FD_203070 | JGI IMG/M metagenome (GOLD analysis project Ga0315291, IMG submission 203070) | Sediment microbial communities from Yellowstone Lake, YNP, Wyoming, USA - YL17G12_20 | ecosystem: Environmental > Aquatic > Freshwater > Lake > Sediment | place: USA: Wyoming | collected... | reverse complement strand
AGGGATGACATACTCCTGGCCGTGGCCGTTGAGCAGAATCTGCTTGCGGAACCCCATGTTCCACAGCCCCGCTATCACCGCCTTCAACTGCCCGATGAAGACCTCCTCGGGGACGATGATGGTTCCCGGCATTCCCATATGGTGGTAGGGGTGCGAGCCGTACCAGACAGGCTGCGCGACGGTACAGCCCGTTTTCTGCGCGACGGCCTCCGCCATGCGCGTCACCAGAAACGTGTCTTCGCCGAGACAGGCGTGCGGCCCGTGCGCTTCGGTGGAGCCGACGGGGACGATGATGAGGTCATTCTTCTCCAACCGCTGTTCAACCTGCTTCCAGGTCATATTCTGGAGGTACACCTGCGTGGGCAGGTCCATGTGCCCTTTTTCGGGGGGCAATTGCCATTTTCCCTGAGTCATGTGCGATCTCCTTTCGCTTCAGTGATGCGAAGCATTTGCCCGCGATGTCCCGCGCAGACTTCCGAAGTCTCGGAGACTTCGGAAGTCTGCGCGGGCAAACATTTCATCTCTACAATCGTTTCGCCATCAGGGTGTGATGACGGCCTTGATGCCTTCTCCGGCGCGCAGTGCGGCGATCCCTTCGTGGATGCGCGCCAGCGGAAGGTTGTGCGTGGTCAACGCCGAGGGCTTGACGACGCCGCTTTCCAACATGCGGATCGCCCTGGGGAACGTGTTGATGCCGATGTATGTCCCCATGAGGGTGAGTTCTTTGCGCGTGATGTCAAACTGGCGCACCTGCCCCTGAGCCTGTTGATTCATGCCAAACAGCACGATCTTCCCTCCGACCGTCGCCTGTTCAATCGCCTGCGGGAGCAGGGTTCCGACCGCGTCCACCACAACATCTACGCCCCGCCCTTGTGTTGCTTCGTGCGTGGCGGCCATGGGGTCCTGTTTCTTGACATTCACGACCAAGTCCGCGCCAAGTTTCTGTGCGTATTCTAGCCGATAGGGGGCTATGTCTGTCATGATGATTTTGCCCGCGCCTGCCGCTTTGAACACCAGTTCAAACATGAGGCCAACGGGGCCTGCCCCCAGGATGGCGACGGTTTCTCCTGGTTGCAGGCGCACCTTTTCCGTGCCCCCAATGATGCAGGAAAGCAACTCTGTGTACACCGCCTCGCCAGGAGGGAGCGTCCGCGAAATCTTGAAGAGGGCGCTTTCCGGCGCAACGTTGTATCTGGCGAACCCTCCGTGCAGAAAAATGCCCAGCGTGGTGAAGTGCTCGCACTGGTTCGGCCTCCCGCTGGCGCACGGCCCGCAGATGCCGCAATACAGATTCGGAGCCACGACAACGCGGTCTCCGGGCCGGAGAGACTGGACGCCGCTGCCGATTTCCAGCACGCGCCCGACGTACTCGTGCCCCAGAATGGAGCCGGGTGTCGCGGGGTGGCCGGGCGGGACATCCAGGATGTGCAGGTCTGTCCCGCAAATGCCTGCCGCCTCCACCTCAAGGAGCACCTGGTCTGGCTTCTCAATCTTCGGAACAGGGACTTCCTTCAGAGCCAGTTTCCCCTGGCCCTCAAACACTGCTGCCAGCATTGTCTTTTGCATGTTGATTCCCCTCCGTGTGCTCTGTGGTGAACCTGCTTTTGGATTAGATGCGCACCATAATCTTGCCGTCTTGCCTCATCGTGGATTGCTTGATGGCGTCCACCACGTCGTCCAGGCTGTAGCGCGCCGTGACGATTCGGGTCATGTCAATCAGCCCCGAAGCCATCAGCCGGATCACATTTGGAAATGTGCCGTTCCCGGAATGTCCCTGAGCGCCGAAGACCTGGGCGTGGTGAGTCTGGAAGTGCTCAAGGTACATGGGCACGCGCTCGGCGGCGCGGCCAATTTGGACAATCCTGGCATTCACGGCCATGGAAGTTTCCATCTCAGGGAGCGTCTTGGATGGCGCTCCGGCAGCCTCCACATGGAAGTCCGCGCCCTCACCGCCGGTGAGCTCCAGCACCACTTCGCTGGCCTTGACCTTGCGAGGATCATACACGTGGTCTGCGCCAACCTTCTTGGCTAGTTCTCGCCGCGACTCCGAGACCTCAAAGGCGATTACCTTGCTCGCGCCCGCCGCTTTGCACAGAGCGATGGAGGCCAGTCCGATGGGCCCCGCGCCGTATACGGCCACGTAGCCGCCGGGCCGGAATCCGCCCGCGCGCTCAAAAATGCCGTTGTACGCGACTGAAGTGGGTTCTACCACCGCGCCGGCCTCAAAGATTTTGTCATCGTCGTATCGGTCGCGCAGGGCATTCAGCTTCCAACAGTACTTCGCTCCAACGGCGATGTATTCCGCAAACGCCCCGTCAATCGTGAAGCCAATCTCCTCTAGATTCCTACACTGGTTGGGGAATCCGTCGCGGCAGGGGCGGCAGTGGCCGCACCAGATCATCTCCTCGGCAGTGACGAAATCGCCTTTCTGGAAATCCGTGACGGCGGGGCCGACCTCCACGATCTCGCCGGAGAACTCGTGCCCCAGGATGGAGGGGAACTTGGTAAGGCCGGGGTAGAGGATGTAGTTGTCCTTGTCCGTTTCATAGAAGTGCATGTCCGAGCCGCACACTCCGCAGGCCCGCACGCGAATCAGCACCTGGTCGGGGGCGATCTTGGGCATGGCCACTTCTTTGACGGTCAGCTTCGGGTTGCGCCACACGGCGCTGCCGGTCACTGCTTTCCCTGTTGACTTCTCAAAATCGGTGAGGACATAGTCGGATCTGGGTTCCCACTTGGCCGTGAGTACAAGCGCCTTCACTTCAACACCTCCTTGTGTCTGAGAGATTCTGCCTGATGGATTCAGGTGCAGGGTTGGTAGATGCCAATCTTTGCACACGTGTGCAATTGGATTATATCATGCTGAGGGCCACTTGTCAAAGAGGCGTTCGGTATTAATCCCAGGACTGTACCGTAGGCCAGTGCATCAGTCGGCGAACCCTGCTATAATGGATGGTGAAGGCTTCGTTGGACTTTGGGCATGGAAGCCCAGTTTCTTCGTTTTCAATGATCTCTCAAAGGAGGAGAACATGAAGACAGCGAACTATATCTGGGACTACCGAGACCCTCATGAGTGGATGACGCGGGTGAGAACTTCAAGCCTGCCGCCCATGATCGTAACGTGCGCAATCACCGGCGGGGTGCAGGGCAAGGAGGCGAATCCCAACCTGCCTGAGACGCCTGCGGAACAGGTTGAGCAGACCTATGAGGCCTACCGCGCGGGGGCCTCTATGGTGCACATCCACGTGCGCGACCCCAAGAAACGGTACGATTGTTCGGGGTCTGCGGAGGACTACAGGCTCGTGAACGGCATGATCCGCGAGAAGTGCCCGGACCTCATCATCAACAACACCACCGGCGGGTCGTGGGGGATGACCATTGAGGAGCGGCTGACCGTGCTTGACGCCAACCCCGAAGTGGCGACGCTGAACATGGGGCCGGATATGGTCAAGATGACGCTCAAGGAACGCAAAGCCCCCCTGGAGCATCCCCGGCCTGAGGTGCATCTGGATACCTGCTTCCCCACCAGTTTTGCGGACATCACGGCATTTGCGACCGGGATGAAGCAGCGCGGGATCAAGCCGGAGGTGGAGTTGTACAATACGGGCCAGTATTGGGGAATAGACGACCTGTTCGCGCAGGGGTTGCTTGAGCCGCCCTACATGGTCCAATTCGTCACAGGATACCCGTCCGGCACTTACCCGACTCCCGCGAACCTTCTCTCGTGGGTGAGCGAACTTCCGCATCAGTCCATCTACTTCGTGGCAGGCGTTGGCCCATTCCAACTGCCCATGGTGGCGATGGGCATCGTGCTGGGCGGGCATGTGCGCGTCGGGATGGAAGACAATGTCTACGCCCGGCGCGGCCAGTTGCTCAAGAGCAATGCCGAGATTGTAGAGCGGGTTGTGCGCCTGGCGCGCGATATGAACCGCGAGATCGCCACGCCTGCTCAGGCCCGTCAGATGCTTGGGCTTTCGCCCGTGCCAAGCAAGTACTAGGAAACCCCGTCAAGGTCTAACAGCTGTCCCCACATCTGGGGGCGAAGCATTTGCCCGCACAGACTTCCGAAGTCTCCGAAACTTCGGAAGTCTGTGCGGGACATCGCGGGCAAATGCTTCGCCCCTGCCGCGAACATGCCTCCCTGTCAAACGACCCTGCAACAGGCCCAGTGTCAAACCCGGCTCGGTTCCGAAGTGTGTTGGGGTATGTCATTGCGAGGAGCGGAGCGACCAAGCAATCCCTGTGTAGGCGTGAGATTGCTTCGCTTCTCTCGCAATGACAGAAGATGGCAATTCCGATAGGCTCACCAACACAATCTGGAACCGAGTCTCAAACCGGGCTCGGTTCCAAAGTCTGTTGGTGACTGTCATTGCGAGGGACGAAGTCCCGAAGCAACCTCTGTGTGAGCGCGGGATTGCTTCGCTTCGCTCGCAATGACAGAAGATGGCAATTCCGATAGGCTCACCAACACAATCTGGAACCGAGTCTCAAACCGCCTGTGTTTGACTGGGCGATTCTCAATCTGTATAATGGGCATGATAGTTGGTGCTTGACGGTTCATGCCTCCTGAGGCTGCGCTCCTGCGGCGGAAAGAGCGGAATTGCTTGTTGGGGGGATTGGTTTGGCCGAGAAGATCATTGAAGCGTCTGGCGGCGGTTCCACCAATATGGTTGCCCTCCTGAAGTCCATCACCGGATGGGCGGTTGACATCCTCAAGGTGGACACCGGTGAGATTTACCTCTACGACCCGGAGCAGGAGGCATTGGTTCTGCGTGTTGCGTCCGGTTTCTCCGTGGAGCGGCATCTGGGAATCGTGCTCAAGCCAGGAGAAGGGCTGGCCGGCAGGGTGTTTGAGTCCGGCACGGCGACGATTGTGGACGACTACCGCGTCTGGGAAGGCAGGGCCGCAGTCTTCCAAGACCCCGTATCCTGCTCCGAGTTGGCGGTACCCCTGGTGTTTGAGGCACACATCATCGGCGTGCTGATCTTCGCCACGGATGCTGACAAGCGCAGCTTCAGCCAGGAGGATATCCGCCTCTCCACTCTGTGCGCGAACCTGGCGGCTGTAGCCATAGAGAACGCGAGACTGTTTGACCAACTTCACGCTTCCATCGTAAGACTCAGGCGCACGCTAGAGGAAGAAGTCTCCGAGCGGATGTCCGAACTGGCTCGGCGGGCGATAGACCTCGGAAATGGCTCGCCGACAGAAGGGGACAGCGCATCGGCTCCGACCATAGATGAACTGCTGGGCAGGGTGGTGGAACTAAAGATCACTCGCAAAGTCTTGGATGAAGTGACCCGTCTTCCTCTGGAATCGACTTCGGTGGATGAATTCACGCCGCGCGAAGTTGAAATACTCACCCTTGTTGCTAAAGGTTTCACCAACAAGGAAATCGCCCGCCACCTTAGCATTGCCTTGAGCACGGTCAAGTTCCACGTCAGCAGCATTCTTGGCAAACTGCACATCGGTGACCGCACACGGGCGGCGCTGTGGGCTGTGAATCAGGGACTTGTGAAGGCTGACGAGGTGCATTTGCTGGATGACGAAGCCCTGAGCATGTAAGCGGGGATTCACACAGGGGCGAGACATTTGCCCGCGCAGCACTCGCTGTGCAGCGTGCTACATTGGACAAATGCCTCGCCCCTATCACTTTGTCCTATTGAGCGAATCGGGGATCCGCAAAGTAGCGCAGGAAGGGCAGTGCCCTTTCTGCACTTGCAAAGACGGGCACACCCAGTTCAATGATTTTGCGCTTCTCCACAGCCTCCACGTCGCCACCGCCGGAGAATTCCACGATAACTGGTTTGTTTGATCTCTCCCTGAAAGCGCGGACTATCTCGGAGGCGCGTTCCACCGGGTCGGCGAAGATGAGCCAGATCAGGTCGTAGTGGTCAAAGACCAGCCGCTCTGCGCAGTGGATGAAGGTATCAGCGCCGATTGCGGCGATGTCCAGTGGGTTGCTGACGACCGCGTGGGGTGCCACCACCTGTCTCAGTTCCTCTTTGTTGCTTTCTACCAGGCCCGGCAGTTCAAGGCCGGCGCGGTCCACCTGGTCCGACGCGATGATGCCTACTCCACCGGACGTCTCCGCAATGAGCACCCGCTTGCCGCTGACCCGGCCCAGGCAGACAAGCGCTTTGGACAGGTCATAGAACTCCTCGCTGGTTTCCGCCTGGAAGACCTTATGCTGCTTGAGCACGCCCGCCATGACCTTGATGTTGGCGGCCAGCGCGGCGGTGTGCGATTTCGCCACCTTCTCGCCGAGTTTGGTGCGCCCCGTCTTGAAGATGACGATGGGCTTGGTGGCCGTGCGGATGGCCTCCAGGAATCGCGGGCCGTTGTAGAATCCTTCCAACTGAGCGGCGATCACCGTGATGGATGGATCGTTGTCCAGGAAGCGAATAAAATCGGCCTCGTCGCTGTCCATCTTGTTGCCGGTGGGAATGAGCAGGGTGAACCCGACGCCGTCTTCGCCCGCGCTTTGCAGAAAGGCCGATGCCACGGATCCGCTCTGAGTGATGAGGCCGATGCCGCCTTTCTTGAACTTGGGAACCAGCGTTTCAATGGCAAAAGCTGCGTAGAGGCTGCACTCTGTGTTCAAGAGGCCCATCATGTTGGGGCCGACGATTCTCATGTTGGGGTATTGCCTGAGGACAGCGGCCAATTCCTCTCCACGCGCTTTTCCAGCGGGCCCCAATTCATCGTAGCCGCCGGAGGTGACAGCGAGCCCTTTGACGCCCTTTTCGCCGCACTCCCTGACGGACTGAAGGACGTGCTCAAACGGAACGCAGATAACGGCGAGGTCTACATCCCCTGGGACATCCAGGATGCTCTTGTAGGCAGGCAGGCCCAAGATTTCCGGCGCGCGGGGGTTGATGGGATACACCTTGCCGGTGTATCCGCCCGCCAGAATGTTCCTGACCAATAGATAGCCGAACTTCTCCGGGCTGCTGGATGCCCCGACTACGGCGACGCTGCTCGGATAGAAGAGAGGCCTCAGGGAAGTAGGTTCGTGTATGGGCCGGGTTGGCTTGGTCACTGCGCCGTCTTTCTTCAGGAGCTTCGCGTCAACCACGCAAAGCCCCTCGCCCCGCACGATCACCGGGTTCAAGTCCAGTTGCTCGATGACGTCCCCATGATCCATACCCAGTTCCGACACCTTGACCAGCAGGTCAATGATGGCTTCCCTATCCACCTTTTGGCCTCTGAAACCCTCCAATACCTTGCGGGCTTTGAGTTCGCTCAACATCTGCTCGGCATCTTCGCGGGAAATGGGCAGCGCGCGGAAGGAGACGTCCTCCAGCACTTCGGTGAAAATCCCCCCCAGGCCGAACATGATGCACGGGCCGAAGGTGGGGTCGTGGATCAATCCGACGATGACCTCCAGACCGCTCTCTTCCATTGTTTCAGCCAGGAACGGCTCTCTTGGAAATTTGACTCTCATCTCACGAAAGACTTCGGTCAGCGTTTTGCGGTCCTGGATGCCAAGCCGCACGCCGCCCACCTCGGTCTTGTGCAGGATGTTCGGCGAACACACCTTGAGCGCGACAGGGTATCCAAATGGCAGGCGGGCGATGCCTGCCTCGCTGGTGACGAGGGCAAACTTGGGCGTCGGGATGCCATACTCATTGAGGAGGCTTTTGACTTTGTCTTCGGTCAGGACTTTCCCGTCGGAGGCGAGGGTCGCTTTCGCTGGTTTCATGATCTGTGCACTCCCATGAGAGCGTAGTTGGCTCTGCTGCAGACTGGGTTTCAGCGCCTAGGATTCACCGAGGTAGGCTTTGCGCACCCGTTCGGTGCGGAGCAGCTCTTCAGCCGTGCCGGATAACGTGATCTTGCCCGTTTCAAACACGTAGGCCCGGTGTGCCAGTCGTAGGGCAGCGCGCGCGTTTTGCTCAACGAGGAGCACGGTCACGCCCCCCTGGTTGATTTCGCGGATCGTTTCAAAGATGGCGCGGATAAGCACGGGAGCCAGGCCCAGCGAGGGTTCGTCCAGCATCAGCAGTTTTGGGGTGCTCATCAACGCCCGCCCGATGGCGAGCATCTGCTGCTCGCCACCCGATAGTGTGCCTGCCAACTGCTTGCGCCGCTCGGCGAGACGCGGGAACAGGCGGAACACGCGCTCGCGGCTTTTCTCAATCCCTTCTTTGTCGTTGCGCGTAAATGCGCCCATATTGAGATTCTCTTGCACCGTGAGGGTGGAGAAAACCTTGCGCCCCTCGGGAGCAAGGGAGATGCCCGCGCTGACGATCTTGTGGGCTGGCACGTTGTTCAAAAGGGTGCCCTGGAAATGCACTTCGCCCTGGCGAGGCTTCCGGAGCCCAGAGATGGTGCGCAGCGTGGTACTTTTTCCCGCGCCGTTGGCCCCAAGTAGGGTCACGATTTCGCCCTCTTCAACCGTAAGGCTGATGCCTTTCAGCGCATGAACATTGCCGTAGTACACGTGAAGGTCTTGCACTGTGAGTATGGACATGGCTATTCCGTTTCCTTTCCCAGATAGGCCTCAATGACGTGGGGGTTGCCCTGAATCTCAGCCGCCGTTCCTTCCGCTATCTTCTGCCCATTGTCCAGCACAACGATGCGGTCCGAGATGCCCATGACCACCCTCATGTCATGTTCAATCAGGAAGATGGTGATCCCGGAGTCCCTGATCTGTCGTATGGTCTGCATCAGTTCCAGGCTTTCCTCTTCGTTGAGGCCGGCCGCAGGCTCATCCAGCGTGAGCAGGCGCGGCTGGGTGGCCAATGCACGTGCGATCTCCAATCGCCGCTGGAAGCCGTAGGGGAGGTTGCGCGCCAGTTCGTCGCGGTAGTCGTAGAGGCCCATGAGGCGCAGGAGCTTCTCGGTCTCGCTGTTTATGTGGGCTTCTTCCTTACGTTGGCTCGGCGGGCGGAAGATAGCCCCAAAGAAACCGGCGCGCGTGCGGCAGTGCAAGCCCGCCATGACATTTTGCGACGAGGTGAGGGCGGGGAAGAGCCGGATCGTCTGGAAGGTGCGGCCGATGCCCAGTTCGGTGACCCGGTGAGGCCGCAGGCCTACCAGTTTGTGCCCATTGAACTGAATGGTGCCCGTTGTCGGTTTGTAGATGCCGGTGATCATGTTGAAAACGGTCGTTTTGCCAGCGCCGTTGGGGCCAATCATGCTGAGTATCTCGCCCTTGTTCACGTCAAAGTCGAGATTGAGCACGGCTACCAGGCCGCCGAATCTCTTCGTCATACCACGCACGTCCAAAAGGGCCACAGTCTCCTCCTTGACCAGTTCGGATTATCAACCCGTATGACAGCGACAGCCGATGTCGCTGTCAATCTCCCCCAGCAGTGGCTCCGGCGGCAAGAGGCGGTGCTTCCGCCTCCTGGATTTCAAGCTTGGCTTGGCGGCTCGGAAGGAGACCCGCCGGGCGCAGGATCATCATGAGTGCCATCGCAAGCCCGATCAAGCCGTCCCGCCAGTTCCATGCCGCTCGGAATGCTTCTGGGATGAGAACCATGCCCATCGTACCCACGACGACGCCAGGAATAGAGCCGACTCCGCCAAGTACGACGATGCAGAACATGATAACCGACTCCATGAGGGTGAAGCTTTCTGGGGCCGCGATGAGGTAGCGGCTGGCGAAGAGCACCCCCGCAAGACCCGCCCAGGCGGCACCAAACACGAATGCGATCACCTTGACGCGGGTGGTGTCAATGCCCATGGCCTCTGCGGCCAGTTCGTCCTCGCGCACATACATCCAGGCGCGCCCGAGCCTGGAATGTTCCAATCGGATCACAATGAATATGGTCAGAAGCACAAAGGCCAGCACCAGGTAGTAGAAGTGAGTGGGCTGGTTGAACACGAATCCGAACAACTTAGGCCTGTCAAAGCCCCCAATGCCATTTGGCCCACCCGTTAGGCGGAAAATGTCATTTCGCACCGTCATGCGGAAGATCTCGCCAAAGGCTATGGTGGCAATACACAAATAGTCCCCGCGGAGCGACAGAATTGGCCGGCTCAGGGCAAGACCAATGAGGCCTGCGACCAGAGCGCCTATCGGCATCAAGGCGAACATCGGGATGTCGAAACGCAGGTTGAGGATCGCCGCGGTGTAGCAGCCGATGCCATAGAATGCCGCATGCCCGATGTGGAACAGCCCGGCGTATCCCACGACAACATTCAGGCTTAGACCCAGCATGATGTACAGGCCCGCCACCACGGCGACGGATGTCAGGTAATCATCTATTGCCAGCGGCAGCAACAGAATCAGCGCCATCAGTCCGGCATAGTAATAGACTGGCTTGACACTGCGCAGACGGCTCAGAAACTGGCTCATAGTGTCCTATCTCCCGGCATAGTCTCGCACTAGAACTTTTCCGCGATGGTCTCGCCCAGAATACCTGTCGGACGAACCATCAGGATCAGGATGAGTACCGTAAAGGCAATGACATCTTTCCATTGCCCGGATATGTATCCGGCACCCATCGCCTCAATGAATCCCAATAGCATCCCACCAACGAGCGCCCCTGGGATGTTTCCGATACCGCCCAGAATGGCAGCGGTGAACGCTTTCATGCCGAACATCCAGCCGAGCGTGAAGTCAAAGGAGCCGTAGTACATGACGAGGAGCACTGCGCCGCCAGCGCCTAGCAGGGGGCCGAGGAAGAAAGTGGCGCTGATAATCCGGTCCACGTTGATCCCCATGAGCTCAGATGTGTCTCGATCCAGCGACACGGCGCGGATCGCTGTGCCAATCTTGGTGCGCTGCACCAACAGATACAATCCCAACATGAGAGCCAAAGAGACGAGCAACACCACACCTTGCAGCAGAGTGACGCTCACACCGCCGAAGATCTTCCACTTGATATTGAAAAGCACCTGCCGAGGGTATACCTGGTAGGCTGCCCCGTAGACGTTCCGTGCGAGGCTCTCCAGGACGAAGGCAACACCCAAAGCTGAGACGACCGGGACGAGTCTGGAGCCTTTGCGCGTCGGTCGATACACGAGTCGCTCAACGATCACTCCTATCACGGCCATCGTGAGCATGGCGATGAAGAACGCGGGAATCAGGTACAGCGGCCCGCCGCGCCCCAACCATGCTATCAGCAGATTGATGATGGTCATGCCCAAGTAAGCGCCCCACATGGATAGGTCTCCGTGCGCGAAGTTGATCATCTTGAGCACGCCGTAGACCAGCGTGTAGCCGAGCGCGCACAGCGCATAGAACGTGCCGATGGTGACGCCGTTAACGATGTGCTGGAGGAATTCCTGCATTTGCATCCCTCTCTCACGAGTCTGTATTCAGACGAATGCGGTTTCAAACAACCAGAGAGGCTCAGGCCCGACCTGTGTGGGCCGGACCTGAGCCCGTGTGGAACCGAAATCCTAATCTTCGAGCTGTTGCTCAGACATCACCTGTGCGCCGTCCTTGTCCACAGTGTACATCATGAACCCGGTACGGTCCGCCTCACCGGTCTGATCCCATCCCGCGATGGGGCCGTACACGCCATTGTAGTTCTTGAGGTTGTTTTTGATCCAGTCGGCTATCGTCTTGCCGTCAAAGGACTTGGAGCCCTCAACGCCTGCCTTCAGCACGTAGAACCCATCTGCCGCGATGGGCCACACCAAGTACTCGGGATATTGGCCGTACTTGGCCTTCCAGAGTTCGTTGAAGACCTTGGACTCAGGATAGGGAAGGTCCGTCGGCATGGGCTCTGTCAGAATCTGTACGCCTTGCAGGGCGTCTGCGCCGGCGATCTTGACGACTTCCTGGTTGAATTCGTCGCACAGCACCCACTGCCAGGTCGTGTCCAGGTCAAAGCCTTGCTTGGTCAGCAACCCCATCTGAGCGTAGTAGGACATGATGACCACGACCTCGGCGCCTTCGCCCTTGAGTTTGGTCAGGGTCGGCGTGAAGTCCTTGTCCGCGGGGTTGATTTGCTCCACACTAACGCTCAGCCCGCGTTCGGCTGCGAACTTCACGTAGGCATCTGTCCAGCCTTTGGGGAATGCCGTGCCGTCGTGAAGCACCCACAACTTCTTGTTGGGCCAGTACTTCTTGACATAGTCCGCAAAGTATACTGCCTGCGCGTCATCATTCCAGACCGTGCGGATGAAGTACGTGTTGTACCCTTTCTTCGTCAGGCGGGTGGCTGTGCCGGTGGGGTCGATTTGCAGGATGCCCGCCTCTTGATAGATCGGCTGGGCTGCTTCTACCGTCACAGAGCTGTAGGGGCCAATCACGGCGTGGGGCTTCTTGGCCTTGATGCGGTCGGCGACCAGGGCAGCCTCTTTGGGATCGCCCTTGTCGTCCTCGTAGAAGACCTCAATCTTCTTGCCCAGGAACCCGCCCTTGGCGTTTTGATTCTCAATCACCAGGTCATAGGTCTTCTTCATGCCCTCGCCGGTGTACGCCATCTCACCAGTCAGGGGCAATTGGATGCCGAGCCTGTAGGTGTCTTCAGCCTTCTTGGCGCAGCCGGGCACGAGCGTGACCAGGGTCGCCAGTAGCACGACCAGGATGAGCAAACGCTTCTTCTCCATAGGTTTTTCTCCTGTTCTTTCTTCTACACATTTGGCTAATCGTCACGGGTCGAAACGAGCGGACAATCCGGTGCCGGACTCTTTCCGAAACTTACCTCCTTTCTGTGGGCTGAACCCTGTTTTTCAAAGAATCACTTGCTCCACAACCGTCAACCGATAGCAGTACCTGCTCACAACGGGACCGGAAACTCCTACTTCAAAACGTAGTGGAACTCCGAAACTGGGTCGCCTCGCTCCAGCAGGCGCGGAATGGTCACCGCGATGCCGGGATTGTATGCCTTCGCCTGCGCAGGCAGCGCCTCTTCCCAGAGAATGGCGGCCCGCCGCCCGGTCGCCAGCTTGACAAACCAATCAAACCAGGGCGACTTAGTGATTGTAATATGGTATTCATTGGGCGTCAACCGCACGTTCTGAGCGAGCCAGGCCTCCCCTGCTGATGGATCATCATAATAGGTGATGAAGGTTTTGATGTCAAGCGGCCATCCCTTGTCCAGGTGCACCTGCCGCATCTCCCTGCCGCGATAAGCGCCCCACTCGGCCATCGCGCGGCGCAGCACTTCGTCTGTTTGCGCTGGTCCGACCGCGTCCAGGAGGGTGTCGGCGAAGAAGTGGTAGATGATCGCGATCTGGCGTACGACCAGACTGTATGCCGACGTTAAGTTATCCAGGGCGCGCGGTTCATCTTTCTTGGTGGCCCGTCGCGCGGCTTTCTCCGCCTCATCGGGCGGGATTCTCATCCGGAAGCGACAGCGGGCCTCGCCGCGCGGCATCAGCGAAGGGAGCCAGAACTCCATCGCTGGGTTGTATGCCTTGAAGGCGGCGGTGTGCATGGCCTCGCAGTGCGGCCCTCGCAGTTCGGGGTCGTAGGCAACTCCGTAGACCTCAGCGAACGCGCAGTTGGATACTTCAAAACTGTTGAAATCGGGGGACAAATCGTCATTCTCACGCTCTTCATCGCGAGCATCTGTGACGGGCAAGTCCCACCATTTCCACATGTTGGGGATATCCAGCGCGAGTCCCTTGGATTCCACGGTGCGACGGATGCACTCGCCGCGATAGCGGCCATACTGCGTTGCGGCTTCCTGCACCATCTCCTTCGCTCGCTCGCCAAAGGTGGCCTTGATTTCGTTGCCCAGGTGCGCTATCATGCTGGCCTCCAATCTGACCAGGGCGAGCCAGCTGGTCGACGGTGTGGCTTCCCATCGCCCGCCCTGGCCGATCTTGAGCGGCTCGCTCAGCACTTCGTTCAGAATAGGCCCGTAGAAAGCGGGTATGTGTGCCATTTCTGTCACCTCCGAGTTGTGATCTCACATCTTGGCGGCAAGAGGTTCAACGATGGTAAGCCCGCCGTCAAGGCTTTGCCAGCCATGATTTGTAGAGAATCTCAAACATGACCCCGCCCACTCGTCTTGTGTCAAAGCAGCAGGCGCGCAGCCACCCGTTGTACTTCTTGGAAAACGACTCCACACGCAAAACAGTCTGGAATCCGGCCTCCTTGATCCCGGCGCAGATCACATCGTAGTCCGCTTCCGCTACGTTGAAGCCGAGATGGTTCAGGCCTTCCCCTTCGGTTTCAAGGAATTCATGGTAGATCGATTCGCCCTCCAGAGGCTGCACGAGTTCCAGTTCAATGCTGCCCAACATGGCCTTTCCCTGCTTCTGTCGCATGTGCGCCGGTTTCTCGTGGTGCCAGTAGTGGTCAGGCGAAAACTCGTAAATGGTGAAAGGCCCGATGCCGAAGTTGGAGGAGTAGAACTCCGCCGTTCTGTCCACATCGCGGACGACGACTCCAATCTGGCTCACAGGCGGCAGCATGAATCTCCTGGCGAGAGCCTCAACGCCTGTCATCCTCGCAACCCCCTCCGGTTGTGCCTTAAGCGCACGATCTTCATCGGGCCTCTCGGTCTGGCTAGGATCAATTGTGGCGCAGCACCTTGCCGGACTTCACGCCGGTGTGCTGCTTGCCTTCATAGGCGATCTGGCCGTTGACGATCACGAACTCCATGCCGTCCGTCGGCAGGGCAGGCTCCGCAAAGGTTCCGGTCATGCGAATCCTGTTGAAGTCAAACACAATGAGGTCGGCAAAGGCCCCTTCGCGGATGACGCCGCGATCCTTAACCTTGGCGATATACTGAAGCGGCTGGTAGCAGGCTCTGTGGATGGCTTCTTCCAGGGTCAGGATAGGTTTCTGTTTCACATACTTGTCAATGAAGAGCGGGAATCCTCCATAGAACAGTGGAGCCTGCGCCATATCGGGTGGCGCTTTTGCAGGTATAGAAAGACTGTCAATCATCGGGAAAGCCGCCGGATGCTTAAAGAAGACTTCCAGCGTTGTGTCGGTGAAGCGCTTGTCCAGGATGAACTCCCAGGTGGCGACTGGATCCTCCACGAGGATGTCAAACACGGCCTCCACGGCCTGGTTGTAGACGGCGTCCATGGCGCGGTGTGGGCTGCGCATCCGCGCGATCTCGCCCATTGTTTTGCCTTCGTACTCCTTGATCTTGCAGTCTGCGACGCGGAAGCAATCTACCCAGTAGGGATCGGTGCCGGGCGGGATCATTCCAAACTTGAACGTGCCGGAGAAGGCGTACTCCTTGAGATGATCCCTGAATGCGCGGAACTTCATCCGTTCCACGAGAAGCCCTCGCGGGGTAGTTCTGATCCATTCCGGGATGTTCAGCAGGGAATTGTAGAACGAGTTGATGATCTGGGTGCGATATCCGAACGCCATTGCCATGTCGTTGAAGGAGATGTCAACGCCCTGGGAGCGCGGCTTGTCCACGAGTTCGTCCAGCGTGGCCCTGGCGGCGGCTTCCTCCAGATAGGCTGGATGTGGCTGGAAGATCGCATAGGCGATCGGGAAGTGGGCAATGTGGGTGCGAATCTTGTTCGCAAGCGTGGCGGTCTCCACCGCCTCCAAGACGCCGTGGTAGCGGCCCAGCCAGGCGTCTTCCTTGTGCAGGTGCGACCGACCATAGCCGAAATCCTCTGGGTCAGGAACCCACACGCGATAGTCCAGGTTCCGCGTGTGGGGCGCGTAGATGCCGTCGCGCTCCTGCACGATTTTGAGCAGTTCCACGATCTCGGCATCCGGGTCGGCAAGTTCGCCTTCGTAGTCCATTCCGGCGGACATTCCGAATGCCCCGCTGTCCAGGGCCTCCTTGACGTGGGCTTTCATCTTTTTGATCTCTTCTGGCGTGGCGGGGCGCTTGAAGTCCTCGCTCATCACGGCCAAACGGATGGCGCCATGGCCGACGAGCGGAATGAAGTTGACGGACAGGCCGGTCCTCTTCACTTTGTCCAAGAACTCGCCGAATGTCCTCCAGTCGGGCTCCACACATTGAACGGGGCCAGCGCCAATGTACTCCGCCCACCTGGATGCGTAGGCCGTGTTGTGCAGCGGCGCCCGGCAGTGTCCGCAATTGCCGCCGATGAATGTCGTTATGCCCTGCATGATGAGGTTTTCGGCAAGCGGGAACTGCAGGATGTTGAGTTCGGCGTGCGAGTGCGGCTCCGCGAAGCCTGGAGAGAGCACCAGCCCTTCGGCGTTGATGAGGCGCTTTGCGCCGCCGGTCAGATTGCCGACAGCGGCGATCTTCTCGCCGATGATGCCCACGTCGCCTTTGAACCTGGGTTGGCCTGTGCCATCAACGATCTGAGCGCCTTTGATCAGAATGTCATAGTGTTCAGGCATGCGAATCTCCCTTGGTTCTTCTGCGTGATCAGAGCGGCAGCCAGGTGCCGATCCCCATGCGCACTGCGCGCTGGTACACGAGCGGAGCAACCGCCATGTCATCCATCGCCAGGCCGAGATTGGCTGTCATGGTGCGTTCGGCGCTCGTCTGGCGGCCAGGTTTTTGCCCGGTGGCCAGTTCGCCCAAGTCGGCATAGACGGGCGGAATCTCCTTGAAGTACCCGATTGTCTGGTAGTGACGGAGTTGCGGCAGGTCGTCGGTGCAGAACTTGTCCGTTTCGCGTATGGCATCCGGGTGCCAGTAGGAGTCAAAGTCCACCAGCGAGGCGAAGGCTCCTTCGTCCAGCCAGCCTGCCTGGATGGTGCGATGGGGTGTTTTCAGGATGGGGCCTGCGGTGATGACGATGTCGCAGCCGGTCACGGCTTGCTGCGGCTTATCCACGGGGACGACTTCCAGGCTCAGTCGCGCGCTGACCTCGTCGGCATAGCGGCGCGCCGCCTTCGCGTCCAGATCGTAGGCCATGACCCGTTTCAGTGGGAACAGTGCTTTCATCGCCTCCACGTTGCTCCGCCCCTGCACCCCGCAGCCCAACACCCCGACAATGGAAGATTCGGGGCGGGCCAGGTGTTTGGCCGCTACAGCGGTGGCCGCGCCTGTGCGCATGGCGGTGATCCAGACGCAATCCATGACCGAGATGGGAATTCCGGTTTCCGGGTCGTTGAGGATGAGGAGGCCGGTGATGTAGGGCAGCCCGCGCTTCTGATTGGCCGGGAACCCGCTGACCCACTTGATGCCAACCGCCCCCAGAGCCGGGATGTAGGCAGGCATGGCATGGATGAAATTGTCGCCGCCAGGGTGGACGCCAGGCTTGGGAGGCATCTCCACACGGCCCTGCCCCTTTTCGCGGAACGCGGCATCCACCGCCTCAATGGTCTCGGCCATAGTGAGCCCGACGGCCTTGACCTCGGCCTGGGAGAGGTAGAGAAGTTTACGTTCCTGCGCGAACCCTGACAAGGTGCATTCTCTCCTTGTCACGCACCGCCTTGCTCAGCGCGGGTGAATGGCATAGGATCGACGACGCAAATGGTCTGGGTGATGCAGTCTCATCGCGGGCATGGCCAAATTCACGGCGACCGTTAACGCTTATCAGACAGTATACCACATTTGGGCCCTCTCCACATCCACCTGGGGTAGGGTATGGGTATTAATACCCCTGCTGTTCTGCGGGCTAGTGTGAACGCCTTGCTATTGCGTTATAATGTAAGGGATGGTTCCATGCTCGCAGCACACGGCAGGGGCGCGAAGTGGCCCACTCGGATGTCAGTTCCTGCCCAAGGCTCTCTGAAATGTGTCCCTACAACCCAATAAACGTCAAGGAGGACAGCAATGGTAGCGAAAGGCAAAATCCAAACGGTTCTTGGCCCGATTGACCCCAAGGAACTGGGTTGGACGATCACCCACGAGCACTTGATACAGAGCGCCAGTACCAGTGTTCTCTCTCCTGCTACAAGCGCCGCCGATGCCTTGCACTGGGATGAGCCCCTCACCCTGGCCAATCATTACGAAGCGCGCCGCGAGATCTTCTTCTACAAGGACAACATGGTATTGTTGAGCGAGGAAGAGGCCATTGATGAGTGCAAGCGCTTCAGGGAGAACGGCGGGGACTGCATTGTGGACGCCACGCCCTTCTGGGCCTACGGGCGCGATCCGCTCGCTTTACGCCGCATTTCCATCAACTCCGGCGTGCGCGTGGTGATGGGCACGGGCTACTATGTCTATGCGTATCACCCGCCGGAGATGGCTTCGTGGGATGCGGGCCGAGTGTGCGAGGGGATCCTCAAGGACGTTGAACTCGGATACGAGAAGGCCAACGTGGACACTTCCACCTATAGTAGGTTCTCTGGCGGTACGGCCGGAGGCGACAGCACCACGGGTGGCAAGAAGGCGGAGACTATTGCCCGCGACCACACTGTCAAGCCGGGAATCGTGGGCGAGATTGGCTTGACCTGGCCGGTGCATTCCAGCGAGCGCAAGAGCCTTGAAGGCAGCGTGCAGGCATCCTTGAAGAGCGGTCTTCCGCTGATGGTTCATCCGGGTCGCAGCCAGGATGCGCCGCTGAACGCTGCTCGGCTCGTGGAAGAGTTCAAGGGTGACCTGTCGCGCACGATCATCTGTCACATTGACCTGCGCGTGGGCGACGTCCAGAGAATGCTGGCTCTCGCCAAGATGGGATGTTACCTGGAGTTTGATGCCTTTGGATGGGAAGAGGCCTATTACCCGCTTAGCACTTTCCTTCTCCCGAACGACGCGCAGCGCGTGCACTATCTGCAAACCCTGATGGAGCACGGATTTGCAGATCAGATACTGGTCTCGCACGACATTGACGTCAAGGCGCGCACGGACAAGTACGGTGGCGAGGGACGCCAGCACATCGTCAAGCGTGTGGTGCCTCTGATGCGGCAGATGGGCATGAGTTGGCAGGAGATTGACCACATCCTTATTGACAATCCGGCACGTATACTCACGATCAAGTGAGATCGGAGCATAAGGAGCCTGAGGCGGAAACGGCTTGACCTTTGCAAGTATGCAGATTACCTTTGAGGAGGACAAGTACAAGATGGCAAAGACGTTGATTCGCAATGGTTTGGTTCTGACGATGGATACGAAGTTGGGAACGCTGTATGGCGCGGACGTTCTCATTGAGGACGACAAGATTGCTGCCGTTGGCAAGAAATTGCCGGCCAAGGGAGCCGAGGTCATTGACGCCACTGACATGATCGTGATGCCCGGTTTCGTGGAAGGGCATCGGCACATGTATGCGGGTATGCTGCGTGGTACTGGCAACGATGACTACAAAGACTTCTTCCCAAAGGTTGTCCTCGGCATTGGAGGGTCCTACACACCGGAGGATACCTATATCTCGTCAAAACTGGGTGCACTGGAATCCATAGACACAGGCATCACAACGCTGCACGCATGGGACCACAACATGATCACCCCCGCGCATGCCGATGCGTCGCTCAGGGCGATGCGAGAGTCGGGGCTGCGCCTGCGCTTCTCGTATGGCCCGGACAACAAAATCATGAGGCTGAACCACAAAGACGTCCTACGGATGCGCGACCAGGTGTTCACGCGCCACGAAGGCGGCAAGTACTGGACCCCGGACGGCAATACGTTCTTGGGGATTGCCACCCGCGGCATTGAGAACAACGATCGCGAAGTGTATCTGGCCGACTACGAGTTTGCTCGCAAAAATGGCCTGCCCATCACGGCGCACTTCATGGAAAAGAACGTTGAGCAAACGATGGGCGATAACGTGCTGGGGCCAGATGTGTTGCCGATCCACCTGAACGGCATCTCATCTGAAGATATGGCCCATGTAGCCAAGTCTGGCAGCCCGGTCGTGGTTGCGCCCGTCGCGCTGGCGCGTGTGGGCGAGGAGCCGTCCGACATCCCTGCGCTGGTGAAGGCGGGTATCAAGGTTGGCATTTCGGTGGACTCGGTCGCCGGGGCCGACTCCTGTGACTTCTTCGCTCAGATGAAGTTCGCTCTGTGCCAGTGGCGCTCCAACTATCGCAACGCGATGATCATCCAGCCGCTGGATATATTGCGCATGGCGACGAGTCAGGGCGCAGAGGTGGTTGGTCTGGGCGATGTGACGGGCACCCTTACGCCGGGAAAGAAGGCCGACCTCATCCTGCTGCGAACGACTGATATCAATTTCGCGCCGGTGAACAACCCCGTGATGCAGATAGTCATGTCCGGCCAGCCTCGGAACGTGGACACAGTCTTCATTGACGGTGTCTGTCGGAAGAGAGCGGGCGAGTTGGTCGGGGTGGACGTCAAAGAAGTGGTTGCAGCGGTGAAACGTGCCGTTGAGGGAATCGCCAAGCGCGTTGGATACGCAGTCGACTGATGTGGCAGATGGGCATGGCTGTCAAGAGGGATTGTCAATCTCCCGCTTGACAGCCATGCCCACATCCTTAATAATCAAGCGGGCCGGCTCACCCAGAGGGCCGGGAACCGTTGATGTGTGGCATGTATAGAGGTCTAAGTCTAGTTTGAGGAGGTTGGCACGCCATGGCACGCAAGGCAGTGAGTCTACTTGACCAGGCAGCACTAGAAAAGATCCACAGTGAGAGTCTTCGCATCCTGGAAAACATCGGCATCCGCGTGGATGATCCCGAGTGCGTGAAGATTCTGCGCAAGGCCGGAGCCAAGGTCGTCGGGCAATCCAATGTGGTGTTGCTGCCTTCGCCAATGGTAAATGAGGCGATGTCGCAGATCACGAAGAAGTTTGAACTGGTGCATCCGACCGGTGAGCGTTTCTGGGTTCCCGACAAAGCGCCCAGGGTGGGCACGCGGGTGAAGATGCCCAAAATCCTTGACTACGGCGCCACGGATCGCAGGCCGCCTTGCCGCCAGGATGTCATCAACCTGTGCCGGATCACGAACGCGCTGCCCAAGGCCGAATTCAGTGTGGCGATCCAGTATCCATCCAGTGATGTGCCGCCCGAACTGAGTGTGGTGGATTCGCTGGGGTTGGTGTTCGCCATCACCGGCAAATTGAGCATGTGCGCGCCCTCCATCGTTGAGGATGCGAGGACTATCGTGGATCTGTCCATGGTCGCCATCGGCTCAGATGACATATCCAGGGATCCTGGAACCTGGGTTGCAGTAAACACCACAAGTCCTCTGTTTCTGGGCGAGAGGGAAGGAAGCATCATCCGGCACGTCGTAGGGCGTGGAGTTCCCATTGACGTGGAGCCCATGCCTGTGGCTGGCGCATCTACGCCTTTCACGCTTGCTGGCTCGCTCCTGGTTGGAAACGCTGAGACGCTGTTCCTCTGCACGCTCGCCAACGCCATCTGGCCCGGCATCAAGATTATCCATTCCACGTGCGGCTCGGCCATGAACATGAAGGCCGCCAACCTGTCCATGGGAGGGCCGGAGACGTGTCTGTTCAGCAGCGGCGAGATCGCCCTGGCGCAGTTCTATGGGATGTCGACTTTCCGCATGGGAGGCTACAGCGACTCGTACTATCCTGACGTCCAGGCGGGCATTGAGAAGGCGATGGCGACGCTGATTCTGGCTCAGAGCGGCGCGGACCTGGTCATCATGGGCGGGCCGTTGACTTGCGCGGCCCACCAGAGTTATGAGCAGGTCGTGATTGACCACGACATCTGGGAATTCGCGATGCGCTGCGCGACTGAGATTGAGGTGAACGAAGACACCCTGGCCTATGACACGATAGCGAAGGTCGGCCATGCAGGCTCGTACATCGCCGAGGAGCACACGCTTCGCTACGTGCGGAGCGGCGAGCACTACTACGGAGGCTCTTACAATCACACCGGGCAGCCCGGCGAGGAGAACACCATGCTCGTCCGCGCTCACGAGCGCGTGCAGAGGATTTTGGCAAAGCCCTTCAGTTATGGCGCTCCGCCCGCCGCTGTTGAGCGCATCAAGCAGTACGTCCGCGACTATGCCAAGTTGTTGAAGGTCGCTGTACCGGAATGGACTGGTTAGGGCCGCCACCTTGCTGTGGCGACAGAAAGGGGGGATGGGTATGAGATAGCCTGGGCGGGCAAACGGGACCCGAGAGGTTCGTGCCTAATGCCCGCCGCGCAGAACCACTGACGAGTGTTGTTGAGAGAGAGTCTGTTTCACATTCAGACAGAAAAAGGAGAGAAGGCGATGAAGTCCATGCGTGTTGTTGTGTCGCTGTTTGTCCTGTTGGCAGTGACCCTAAGCATTTCCGGGTGCGGCCCGGCAAAGACGGCAGCGCCTACGGCTGTCCCGACAAAACCGCCAGCGCCGACGGCCGTTCCGCCGACCCCCGTTCCGCCGACACCTGTACCACCGACCCCGGTGCCACCTATGACCATGACATTCTGCACCGGTGGAGACGCCGTGCGCCTGGACCCGGCGGACTATGACGACGAGTTGTCCTGGCTCCCTGCCGAACACATCTTTGAACCTCTGTATATCATCCGGGACACAACTGCGGAGCCCAAGCCTTGCCTGGCGGAGAGCTACGAGGTCACCCCTGATCTGAAGGAGTGGACATTCCACCTGCGCAAGGGAGTCAAATTCCACGACGGTACGCCGCTCAATGCAGACACATACCTCTGGAATATCTACCGTCAGTGGGACCCGAACCATCCCTATCACGATGCAAAGTATGCGACTCTCGGGTACTACGTGTGGATCGACTACCTCGCCCTGGGCCTGAAGGGCGATCCCAACGCCGGTCTGCAGGATATCCAGAAGATTGACGACTACACGTTCAAGTTTATCCTGAAGGATCCGAACCCCTTGTTCCTTCAGTACGTTCACCAGATCAACTTTGAAGCCGTCGGCCAGAGCGCGTTTGAGAAGTACGACACGGAAGCCTACAAGCATCCCGTCGGCACCGGCCCGTACATCTTCCAGGAATGGGTCAAGGACGACCACATTACATTGGTCAAGAACCCTGACCACTGGGACAAAGATGCATTCCCGCTTGACAAGATCGTGTTCAAGGTAGTGCCGGATGCATCCGCTCGGCTTCTCGCGGTGAAGGCGGGGGACTGCCAGGGGATGAACTTGGTGAGCCCGGACGATGCCGGCGCGGCTGCCAAGGATCCCAACCTGCTGGTTACCATGCGGCCCCCGGCGAATGTGGGCTACGTTCGGTTCAATATGAACGTCAAGCCGCTGGACGACGTGAACGTGCGCCTGGCGCTGGCCCACGCCGTGAACAAAAAGGCGATCGTGGATAACCTGTACGCCGGCCTCGGGCAAGTTGCGACGCAGTGGCTCGGCCCACTGTATCCTGGGCACAATCCAGACGTTGCAGGCTACCCATATGACCTGGAAAAGGCCAAGGCATACTTGAAGGCTGCAGGTCTGGAGAAGGGCTTCACCATTGACTACTGGTACATGCCCGTTGCTCGCCCGTACTTCCCGAATGCCAAGGCCGTGGCAGAAGCGATTGCGGCGGACTGGGCAAAGATCGGCGTCACCGTGAACTTGAAGACGGAAGACTGGGGCCAGTACAAACTGGACGTTCAGGCCGGCAAGCTCCCGATCTTCATGTTCGGGTGGACGCCCGACTTCGTGGACGGGTTTATCTTGGGGGTGTGGTTCGAGGACAAACCTCTGGGCAGCGGCCAAGCCAGCAAGTGCTGCGGGTTTGCGAACCAGGAGGTCAACGAGCTGCTGGCCAAGGCGCTGATCACCGTGGACCAGGACGCGCGGGTGAAGGCGTACCAGCGTGTAGGGGTTATCGTCAACGAGATCGTGCCTGGGGTGCCGATTGTGCACACGTCGGTACCGAACATCTTCTCAAGCAAGGTCCAGGGTTTCATTCCTGTACCACTGAAAACCGACAAAATGAGGGGCGTGAAACTCCTGCCCTAGTCGCACCTCAATCTTGTCCCTCTGTCTCCTGCCCCGGATTCGCCGGGGCAGGAGACCCTCGGAGGACAGCCTGTCCATGACTCGATACATCATCCGGCGGCTTCTGGCGACGATACCCACGTTGCTGGGGGTTTCCATCGTGGTCTTTCTCTTTATCCATTTGATTCCCGGTGATCCTGTCCGGGCGATGACCCGGGACAATGCACCGGAGGCGGCTGTTCAGAGAATTCGGGAGCGCTTGGGCCTCACCAAGCCGCTGTACGAACAGTACCTGATCTTCATGTTGGGAAACGACACAGCCGCTCGTGTCCGCTACGAGGTTGCGCGCGTCACCGGCCATCCGATTCCGATGCCGGTGGTGAAGGAACCGTTCCGAGGCATTCTACGAGGCGATTTTGGCAATTCGCTTGTGACGGGTAACTCCATCGCTTTTGAGCTCAGCATTCGCTTCCCCGCCACCATGGAGTTGGCGTTGGCTGGAGTCTTGTTTGCCATTCTGGTGGGCATTCCCACGGGCCTCCTGGCAGCCATGAAACGAGGCTCACTGGTTGACACAGGGAGCATGATCGTCGCACTTGCAGGCCTTTCCATGCCGATTTACTGGTTGGGGCTCATGGGCATCATGCTGTTTGCTGTAGCGCTTCACTGGGTCCCTTCCGGTTCGCGCCTGGGCGTGGATATCGCGCTGAATCGCACGACCAACTTCTACCTGCTTGACAGCATCATCTCCGGCAATTGGAAAGCGCTTGGCGATGCGCTGCGGCATCTGATCCTACCAGCGCTTGTTCTCGGTACGGTTCCCATGGGCGTGTTCGCCAGGATGACGCGATCCAGCATGCTGGAGGCTCTCAATCAAGACTACGTTCGGACGGCGCGGGCCAAGGGACTTCACGAGCGCGTTGTCATCCTGCGGCACACTCTCAAGAACGCTCTCCTGCCCATAGTCACAGTCATCGGCCTGGAAACCGGGTACCTCTTCTCCGGGGCAGTGCTGACCGAATCCATCTTCGGCTGGCCGGGGGTTGGGCGATGGCTCTTCCAGTCGATTATCTACAGGGACTACACGGTCATCCAGGGGGCTACTCTGGTCATTGCTGTCATTTTTGTTTTTGCAAACCTGATTGTGGACCTTTCATACGCCGTGATTGACCCCCGGATCCGGTACAATTAGAGGCGATCGCCGGGGACGCAAGCACCGGAACTCTTTGAACCAGGGGGCATTACGTGGAGCCTAGAATTGCAGGGTGCGCTCTCATGGATCGTTCATCCGTTGGCGCAGGGGGGATAGATGGCCGCTAACGCCTCAATGATCCAGGACGCCATTCCTCGTAAGCAGTCGTCGTTGTGGACCGACGCATTGCGGCGGCTGAGGCGCAGCGCCAGCGCCAAGGTCGGTGCGACGACCATCATCATCTTGCTGTCCATTGGCTTGCTCATACCGGTGGTCATGCCTTACAACCCGAGGACCGATAGCGACCTGTCGAGCCGGCTGAAGCCACCGAGTGAAGTCCATCCCTTTGGCACTGATGATCTGGGAAGGGATACGCTGCGGCGCGTGCTGCATGGCTCGCGCGTTTCCCTGCGGATCGGCGTGATTTCAGTGGTGATCGCACTGCTCTTCGGGAGCACACTTGGGCTGATCTGCGGTTTTCTGGGCGGCGCCACCGACATTATCGCCATGCGAATCGTGGACGTCATGATGGCTTTTCCGGCAACTCTGCTCGCTATCGGTATCGTGGCGGCGCGCGGCCCAGGCCTCAACAACGCGATGCTGGCGATCGGCATCGTGCAAATCCCCGCGTACACCCGCCTGGCGCGGTCGGTGGCGATTTCCATACGAGAGCGAGAGTACATCACCGCGGCGCGGTGCGTCGGCGCCAGCAGACTCAGGCTGTTGACGCGCCATGTGTTCCCGAACTCGCTCTCGCCGATCATCGTGCAGTCAACGCTGTCTATCGCATCCTCAATCCTGGACGCTGCCGCTCTCGGCTTCCTCGGTTTGGGCGCACAGCCGCCGACGCCCGAGTGGGGGGCGATGCTGGCCGATGGCTACAAGTTCCTGACTATCGGGGCGTGGTGGTTGCTCCTATTCCCCGGCGTTTTCATCATGCTCACTGTCTTGGGCTTCAACCTCTTGGGCGACGGCCTTCGCGATGCTCTGGATCCGAGTCTCAAGACGTAGGCGAAGCGAGTGTCTTTTCTCGCGTGCGGAACATAATCAACATAGCGGGTACTAATCCCAAAACCGTGCTTTGGTCTAGTGTGCCGAGCGCTGGGCCATGATATACTGTAAGCGGACGGAAGATCGCGCTCTGATTTTGCTGGGAGTTGAACTCATTTTCTGATCAATCGTGAGCCGGGAGGGCAGAATGACGAAATTCACCGCGATATCGGAAATGGTAATTGAGGGCCAGATCGGAGAGATCGCGGCTGCTACGCAGCAGGCGTTGAGCGGTGGAGCCAAGGCGCAGACCATCCTGGAGGAGGGCTTGCTGCCCGGCATGGATGTCGTGGGCCAACGCTTCAAGGCTGAGGAAATGTACATCCCCGAAGTTCTCCTGTCCGCCAGAACCATGGGGGCGGCGATGGAGATCCTCCGTCCCCTGCTGTCGGAGGCCGAAGCTTCGGGGGCGGGCACTGTAGTCATCGGCACGGTGGAAGGAGACATCCACAACATCGGCAAGAACCTGGTGGCCATGCTGTTTGAGGGCGCGGGCTTCAAGGTCATTGATTTGGGGGTAGACGTCAAGCCCGCGGCCTTTGTGCAGGCAGTCAAAGAGCACAAGCCGAATATTCTTGCGATGTCGGCGCTGCTGACGACGACGATGCCCAAGATGGCCGAGACGGTCAACGCGCTGCGCGAGGCCGGAATCCGCGACCGTGTGAAGGTGATGGCGGGCGGCGCGCCGGTGACGCAGGCGTTCGTGGAGAAGATAGGGGGCGACGCCTACGCCTCCAACGCGGCGGCAGCCGTGGACAAAGCGAGGGCTTTGCTGGGAAAGTAATGCAGTCGAGCGCACTGATGAACATCAAAGGAAGGAAGGAGGGCTATGTCCGACAAAGAAGCGCAGAGGGTAATTGACGCGGTTTTGGAGAGATACAATTCCCGGACCCCGCTGTCCAGGGAACACCACCGCAGGGCCAGGGAGTTCCTGCCCGGCGGGGATACCCGCACAGCGATCTATTACACTCCCTACCCAACCTATATGGAGAAAGGCGAGGGCTGCCGGATCTATGACTGCGACGGGAATGTGTACACGGACTTCCACAACAACTACGTGGCCCTGATTCACGGTCACGCCTTCCCGCCGGTAGTTCAGGCGGCATGGGAGCAATTGCAGAAGGGGACGATTTTCGGCGCTCCCGGTGCTGTGATGTACGAGCACGCGCAACTCCTTCGCAGTCGTGTGCCCAGCATGGAGAAGATCCGCTACACCAACTCTGGGACGGAAGCGACCATGATGGCGATGCGCGCGGCTCGCGCCTTCACAAAGAGGGATGTCATCCTCAAGATGGACGGCGGCTATAATGGTCACCATGACTTCGTTGAAGTGAACGTCTGGTCTGACCCGGATGGGAAAGGCATGCCCGTTCCACGTCTGACGGCTTTGGGCGTTCCGGCCGACGTCGTGAGAAACACCCTGGTCGCTCACTACAATGACCTGGAAGGACTGGAAACGATCCTCAAGGGGCACAAGGACAAGATCGCCGGGATCATTGTGGAGCCCATGCAAGGCGCAGCGGGAGACATACCGGCTCAACCAGGTTATTTGAAGGGGGTCCGTGAGCTCGCGACGCGGTATGGCGTGCTGCTCATCTTTGATGAGATCATCACCTTCCGTTTCAGCCTCGGCGGGATGCAGGTGATTGAGGGTATCAAGCCTGACATCACGACCCAGGGCAAGATCATCGGCGGCGGATTCCCGGTGGGCGCGTATGGCGGGCGAGAGGACATCATGGACCTCTTCAATCCAGAAAAGCCGGGCTTTATGTCCACGTCGGGCACCTTCAACGCCAACAACATCACCATGGCCGCAGGCATGGCCAACCTGAAGGCCTACGACCAGGCGGCGATTGACAAGGTCAATGCGCTCGGAATGCGGCTGCGGGAGGGGGTCAATCAGGCATTCAAGGCTGCGGGCATCCGGGGGCAGGCGACGGGCGTGGCATCGGTGTTCACGATCCACTGGACCGATGCGCCGCTCGTGAAGGCTCGCGATGCCGCACAGCACTTGAGGCCTGCCACTGAGATCGTCAAGCTGTTCCACCTGGAGATGCTGAATCGAGGGATCTTCGCTCCGCGGCGCGGACAGTACGCGATTTCTACGCCGATGACCGAGAAACACACAGATAAGACCCTGGAGGAGTTCAAGTCGGTGCTGGAATTCCTGAAGCCTTACATCGCCGAGAAGATGCCGCAGTTGTTGATTGCGTAGATGCCAGTGCCTGTGCAAAGTGCTGGGCTAATACTCTGCACACACGAGGGGCGAACCGTTTGCCCCCGATGTCCCGCCCAGACTTCCGAACTCTCCGAGATTTCGGAAGTCTGGGCGGGCAAATGCCTCGCCCCTACTGCTGAGTTTGCGAAGGTGTGTACCCGCTGGTACAATGGTGGCAGACATTCCGAGCAAGGAGAGATAGATCTATGGCGAAGAAGAGGACGATTTCTGATCTGTACCAGATGAAGCAAAGGGGCGAGAAGGCAGTCTGGATGACGGCGTACGACGCCCCCACGGCGGCCTGGGCCGAGGCGGCGGAGTTGGACATGCTGCTGGTGGGAGACTCGCTGGGAATGTGCGTCTGCGGCTATGCCAGCACGGTCCCGGTGACGATGGAGCAGTGCCTGCACCATACGCGGGCGGTGCGCACGGGTGCTCCCAACACTTTCATAATAGGTGATATGCCCTTCCTGTCTTACCAGGTGTCGGTTGAGGATGCGGTGCTCAATGCCGGGCGGTTTCTGAAGGAGGGCGGGGCCGACGCGATCAAACTTGAGGGCGGCACGCGCGTGGCGCGCCAGATCCAGGCCATCGTAGAGGCCGGGATTGTTGTCTTTGGGCATGTCGGCCTGACGCCGCAGAGCACCGGTCAGTTGGGCGGGTTCAAGGCGCAGGGGCGAACGATTGAGTCAGCCAAGTGGGTCATTCAAGACGCGCTGGCGGTGCAAGGGGCCGGGGCGCACGCTCTCCTGATTGAAGCTGTCTCACCTGAAGTGACCGGGATCATCCGGCGACACCTGCGCATCCCCGCGTATAGCATCGGCGCTGGCGTTGACGCGGACGGCCAGATACTCATTGTGTCAGACCTGTTGGGGATTTTCCAGGCGTTCACGCCCAAGTTTGTCAAGAAGTACGCTAAGTTAGGCGAAGAGATGAAACGCGCTTTCATTGCGTTCCGCGACGAGGTCCGGCAAGGCGTTTTCCCTGGCCCGGAGCATGTGTATCCCATGTTGGAGGGCGAGGTCGAGCGCCTGGATGAACTGGAGAAACTGTTTGGGTAGGCCGCTGCGATTCCCGGCGCGGCCTTTCCCGCTGTGTCTGCAAGGAGGTGGACGACGGTGACTACTCTTTTGCAAGAGGCCCAGGCTCTTGCACCCGCTCTGAGCAATATCCGGCGGACCATCCATCGGAACCCCGAACTATCCTTCCAGGAGTACAAGACGGCTGCTCTGGTGGCCGACACGCTCCGATCTTTCGGCCTGCGGGTGGACACTGGCGTGGGCAAAACTGGCGTTGTGGGACATCTGGGAACGGAGGGCCCAATCGTTGCTCTGCGAGCCGACATGGATGCCCTTCCCATGCAGGAACTGAATCAGACGGATTATGCCTCTCAGGTCCCCAACGTCATGCACGCCTGCGGGCATGACGCTCATGTGGCTTGCCTGCTCGGCGCGGCCATGTTGCTGCGGGATGCTCAGCCCAAAGGGTGCGTCCGTTTCCTTTTCCAGCCCTGCGAGGAGAGCCTGGATGCCGACAAGGGCAGAAGCGGCGCGCAGCGCATGATAGAGGATGGTGCGATTGACGGCGTTGATGCGATCTTCGGCCTGCATGTGGAATCCATGCACGACTCAGGCACAGTTTGGGTCTCGGAGGGCCCGATCGCGGCGTCCCTGGATGATTTCAATCTGGTCATCAAAGGCATTGCCACGCACGCGGCGCATGCCTACCAGGGGATTGATGCCATCCTGTTGACAGCCCAGGTGGTTTCGGCGTTGCACACCATTGTGTCGCGACGCATACACCCTGGGCGACCGGGCGCAGTCTCGATCGGTACGATACGAGGCGGCACAAGAAGGAATACGCTCGCCGATCGAGTGGAGATGGAAGGGACGATCCGATGCTATGATCCAAATGTGCGAAAGACATTGCTCGCGGAGGTCAAGCGGGCGAGTGAGCTGGCCCGAACCCTGGGCGGCGACTATGAGTTGAGCTTCATGGAAGGCTACCCTGCAGTGGTCAATGACGCGATCCCCACCGCCCTCGTCCGGTCGGTTGCAGTCCAGATGCTTGGTGAGGGGGCTGTGCATCCTTGTGAGCCAGACCCCGGCTCCGAGGATTTCAGTTTCTTTCTCCAAAAGGCGCCCGGCTGCTACTTCTTGCTGGGTGTGCACACGCCGGGAGGGCCTCGCAGGTTCCTGCACAGCCCGCATTTTGATATGGATGAGTCGGCGCTTCCAGTGGGCGCTGCGATGCTCGCGCAGGTTGCGCTGGACTATCTGGAAAAGCGCCGCGACGGTTCTCTGAAACCATGATTCTGCGAAAGGATGGCAATCTATGACGAAGATTCCGGTCACAAAAGCGAAGACGCTGAAGCCTCATGCCGACGAGTCCAAACTCGGATTTGGTTTGTTCTTCACGGATCACATGTTCAACATGGACTACCATCCCGACAAGGGTTGGTACAATCCTCGCATTGAACCCTATGGCCCGCTGGCGGTGGATCCGGCGATGATGGTCTTGCACTACGGGCAGTCGGTCTACGATGGACACAAAGCCTACCGGACCCTGTCGGGCGGCGTCCAACTCTTCCGGCCTAAAGATCATATCGCTCGCATCAACCGTTCCGCGAAGCGGATGGCTATTCCGCTGATTGATGAAGCCTTTGTGCTGGAGGCGCTGAAGCAACTGATCACCGTTGAGAAGGATTGGGTTCCCAGCGCGCCGGGGACGTCACTTTACATAAGGCCAAACATCCTCGCCGCGGATAACTGCCTGGGGGTGCGCGCTTCGCACACCTACCGCATGTACATCATCCTCTCGCCGGTGGGCCCCTACTTTCCGGAGGGGTTTAAGCCCATCAAGATATGGGTTTCCAAAGACTACGTGCGAACGTTCCCTGGCGGGCTGGGAGAGGCGAAGACTCCGGCGAACTATGCCGCGAGTCTTCTGGCGACCGAACAGGCTCGTAAGGAGGGTTACCCTCAGGTGTTGTGGCTGGATGGCATGGAGCGCCGCTACGCAGAAGAGGTCGGCGCCATGAACATCTGCTTCGTCATTGACGGCGAATTCGTCACAGCGCCTCTGCAGGGAACCGTGCTGCCGGGCATCACGCGGGAATCCGTCCTGCAACTGGCTCGCGAATGGAAGATGCCCGTTTCGGAGCGGCGCATCAGCATGGACGAGGTCATGGAGGCCAACAAGCAGGGCAGATTGCAGGAGATCTTCGGGTGCGGAACCGCCGCCGTCATCTCGCCTGTGGGGACACTGAAGTACGGCGACCAGGTCATTACAGTCGCGGATGGCAAGGTTGGCCCTGTGGCGAACAAGTTGTACAAGACGCTCACGGATATCCAGTATGGCAGGGTGAAGGATCCATACGGCTGGATGCTGCCGGTTGTGGACTGAAGGATCATCTCAATACAAGCGGATGGGGCTCCCATGCTCGCCACCCGGCGGCGTGGGAGCCCCATCCGCTAGGTTTGGGGATAGTTTCTATACCAGTCTTCTTTTGGCGCAAGAGTGCGTTCTCCAGCACTGGCTCCGTTCTGCTGCGAGTTAGGTCCTGGGCTGCATCAAGGACCGCTTTGCCTGAATGGCAGCAAGCGCATACTGACGCATTCCGCTGAGCGAATCCGCTCTGAAAGGAGAGGCGAACGATGGCAAAGATCCCTCCTCTGATTCTGCAAGTTGCAGTCACCGGTGCGGATACCGTACCCTCGCAAAGCCCCTATATACCCATCACGCCGGATGAGATCGCCGAGGAGTGCCACAAGTGCTGGAAAGCCGGAGCCTCCATGGTCCATCTGCACGTGCGCCAGCCAGAGGACGGAAAGCCGACCGGTGATCTCAATCGCTGGGGCGAGTTGCTGAGCAAGGTCAAAGCACGCTGCGGAGACCTGGTTATCGGCGTGACCTCCGGCGGATGCTATGGTCTCACTCCTGCCGAGCGGCTCAAGGTCATCTCGCAATTTAGGCCGGAGGTTGCCTCGTTCACTCCAGAGAGCGTGAGCAATACGCTGCACCACGTTGTCCCGCGCGTCAAGGAATGGAAATACGACTGGGAGAAGGATTACCTCATGTCCACGTATCATGGGGCCTTCGTCAATACCTACGAGGAGATCGTTCTCTTTGCCCAGACGATGCGCGAGCACGGCACCAAGCCCGAGTGCGAGTTCTTCAGCACGTCTGGTCTGCACAACGCAAGGTATCTGTACCGTGAAGGCATCCTGGAGAAACCGGTCTGGATGCAGTTCGTCCTGGGCGCACTGGGTGGAACCGGCGCCTATCCCTCGGAGGTGATCCATCTCCAGACAGAGGCCCTTCGCCACTTTGGGGAGGGAAGCTTCAACTGGTCGGTGATCGGCGTCGGGTACCCAAGACAGTATACCCTGGGCGCGCTGGCGATCGCAATGTTCGGCCACGTTCGTGTGGGCATGGAGGACAACATCTATCGCCGTCCCGGGGTTCTTGTCAAGAGCAATGTGGAGATGGTTGAGGACATCAAGACCATCGCCGAGATTTTTGGTCGCGAGTTGGCCACTCCCGACGAGGCTCGAGAGATTGTGGGCCTCAAGGGAGGCGACAAGGTAGGATTCTAGAGGGCGGCCCGCGAGAATCGCGAGGAGTGAGGCCGCCACGTTATCGCCGAACAAGGTGATGAGATTCTTTATACTGCCTTTGAGGTGGTGATCTATGGAGATATTGGCGGAAGGTATGGGTGAGTGCCTGGGCTGGCACGACCCCGATGAGCACCGTCTGTGGGTGCGTGAGAACAAGCCCCGCAGCATGGTGGACAAGCAGATGAGCGTGCGTGAGGCTGTGGAGCGCTTCGTCCAGGATGGCAATCTCATTGCTGTCGGCGGCTTTGGTCACGTGCGCGTTTCCATGGCAATCATCTATGAAATCATCCGACAGAAGAGGCGGAACCTCGCTATCGCCGCCAAGACAGCGGTGCACGACATTGACCTGTTGATTGCGGGCGGTTGCATCAGCAAAGTGGAGTGTGCCTACGCCTTTGGTCACGAACTGAGAGGTCTTTCGCCCGCTGGCCGGCGGGCAGTGGAGAGCGGCACGGTGCGGGTGGTCGCCGAGACCTCCAACGCAGGATTCCAGTGGCGCTTTCTGGCCGCAGCCATGGGGATACCGTTTATTCCCGCACGCACGCTGATGGGAACGGACACTTTTGCGAAGAGCGCTGCCAAGGTGGCTCGCGACCCCTGGAGCGGCAATCTGGTGTGCCTGCTCCCGGCACTGTATCCCGACGTTGCGATCATTCACGTGCATCGCAGCGACCGGTTTGGCAACTGCCAGGTGGATGGAAGCATCGTGGAAGACTTTGAACTGGCGCGGGCGGCGCGCCGCGTCCTCGTGACGACGGAGGAGATCGTTGACAATGAGGTCATTCGCAATGAACCGCACCGCACTGTGATTCCCTTCCTATTCGTGGATGCGGTTTGCGAGGTGCCCTACGGTGCTCACCCTGCATGCATGCCGTACAAGTATTTCTCGGATGAGCCGCACATCAAGGAGTGGCTGACTCTTACAAACACAGAGACCGGTACGCAAGAGTACCTGGACAGATATGTCTTTGGGGTGAAGGACTTTGAGGAGTATCTGAAGCGCGTTGGCGGCGTGAGGCGGATGAAAGAACTGAAGCGGGTTGAGGACATGCAAGCACCGATTTGGGGAGAGGAAGAATGAGCGAGAGCGGCTACAGTCAGACGGAACTGCTCGCGTGCTCGGGGGCTCGGGTGCTGGAGGATGGGCGTTCCATTTTCGTGGGGACCGGACTGCCGATGATCGCTACCATGCTGGCCCAGCGGATGCAGGCGCCCAACCTGCTACTCATATTTGAGGCTGGGGCCATCGGTTCCCAGGTGAAACTCCTGCCGGTCTCCGTGGCGGATTCGCGGGCGTCGCACCGGGCCGTGGCCGCATCTTCTATGCATGACGTCTTCAGTTTTTGCCAGAATGGGTACATTGACTACGGCTTTCTCGGCGCGGCCGCGATTGATGCCTATGGCAACATCAACACGACGGTGTTCGGCGACTGGGCGCGTCCCAAGGTGCGGCTGCCGGGCAGCGGCGGAGCTAATGACATCGGTTCGCTTTGCTGGCAGACGATCCTGATTCTGCGTCAGGACAAGAAGCGCTTTGTGGAAAGGCTGCCCTTCATCACCACCGCCGGCTATCTCCATGGGCCTGGGGCACGGGAGGCGGCGGGGCTCCCAAAGGGATGCGGCCCCTATCGGGTGATCACCCAACTGGGCGTGTACGGCTTTGACGAGGAGACCAAGCGGCTGAAGTTGCTGGCGCGCCATCCCGGCGTGACCGTGGAGGAAATCCAGGCCAACAGCGAGTTTGAGATTCTCGTTCCGGCGCACGTGCCGGAGACGCAGCCCCCCACGCCCGAAGAGCAGCGCATCTTGCGCGAGATAGACCCCACAGGACTGGTGTTGAGGAAATAGATACCTTGCCGCAGGTCTGCCCCCTAAACGAGGGCACCGAGGCGGCGGATGCCAGATCTGATTTCGTATTGCCCGAACGGGATGCCCCAGCCTACTCCTCCTGCGCGGCATCCTGGGCGCCAGCCCCCGGAAGATGATCCATGCCCAGTCGCCTGGCCTCGCGCCTGGCGATAGCGTACAAACCACTCTCCACATCGGGCGGCAACTCGGGGCGGCGATAGCGAGCCAGCAGGTCGGCGACGCGCGCCCGCGCCCGCGCGAAGGTGTCCGGAGAACCCGCTTCCTGCCAGGCTCGGAGCGAGCCGCGGTCAACGACGGGTGAGGGCAGAATCTGCTCTAGCTTGAACAACTGGCGCGTCTCCTTCAGTTTGAGGAAGTCACCCTTCAATCCCGGCTGCGCGAACGCAGCCGTCGCCAGCGTTGGCGTGCGTTGCTGGATGCCTTGCAGCAGCCGCTGTGCCATGGCGATAGCCTCGGCGTCCACGACCAGTTTTTCCACACTGAAGCAGGCCAGGAAGTCCAACATGCCCGCGCCGCTGATCATGTTGATTCCGGCTAATGCCCCCAGAATTGCCGAGACTCCCGATTCCAATCCGGCTTGGGCGTCTACGATTTTGGCGTCGCTTGCGCCCAGGTAGGTGTGCGTGGGCAGACCCAGGCGCTTGCCAACTTGAGCGTAGCTGATGTCCAGCATGGCAGTTTCAACGGCTCCCATCGGTGTGGTTCCCGTCCGCATGTCAAAGATAGCCGGAGCGCCGCCCCAAACAATGGGAGCGCCGGGCTGGGCCAGCTGGTGAATCACAATCCCGCTGATGGATTCGGCGGCGTGCTGCACGATGGAGCCGAGCAGAGTCACCGGAGCCGTCGCGCCCGCCAGCGGCATCGACACCATCTGCGCTGGAACCCAAGCCCGCGCCAGGTCTATCAGGTTCTGCGCTGCGAAGGCGGTCCAGTTCAACGGCGGAGACGGGCAGACGTCAAAGACGGCTCTGGGTTTGGCCCGGAGAGCTTCGCGCCCGCCACTGTCGGCTGCCAGCAAGTCAATCATGGCTGCCGTGCCCCGCGCCGCGAACGCGCCCGTGACGATGGGCTTGTCGGAGTAGAGCAGGACAAGAAAGAGACGGTACATGTCGCCCATGTCCTTGGGCACGTCGTTGCACACGACCGCGGTAGACTGCGCCGCATATTGCGGGAGCATCTCCGCCACCTGGACAAGACGCACCAGGTCGGCGGCGAGGGACGGTCTATGCTCCAGCGTGTCGGGGTCCAACACGTGCACGCACGACGAGCCGGGGTCAAAATGAACGGCATCGCCGCCGTAGTGCACCGCCGCGTTGCCCGCGCGGTCGTAGAGGCAGAATTCGCGGGGGCATGTGGAGAGCGCCTTGCGCGCCAGGGCTTCGGGGATGCGTGCCACTTCGCCATCAACGCGCGCCCCGGCCGACGCCAGCAGTTCCGCCGCTTCGGGGGCCTGCACCCGGACGCCAGGTTCCATCAGCAGGTCAAACGCTTCGCTGATGATTTTCTCAATGAGTTCTCTGTCCAGCAGTTCTATTCTTGGTTGCATGTGCGGCTCCTCTGCGCTAGGCTCCAACCAACTGTCTGGCCGCGGCCACCGCTCCGATGGCGTCTGCGCCATAGCCGTCCGCGCCAATCTCCTGCGCCCAGCCGGAGGTGACCGGCGCGCCGCCCACCAGCACTTTGACTTTGGGCCGCAGGTTGGCGGCTTCCAACGCCCGGACGACCTCCTTCTGGCCCGTCATGGTCGTGGTCAGCAGGGCGGACACTCCGACGATGTCGGCGTTTACTTCTTTGGCCTTCGCGACAAAGCGCTCAACGGGCACGTCCACGCCCAGGTCGTACACGTCAAACCCATTGGCCGCCAGCAGCGTTGCCACCAGCGTCTTGCCGATTTCGTGGATGTCGCCTTTGACCGTGCCGATGACAACCTTGCCCAGGGTGCGGCGCTGCGTTCCCCGCCGCTGCATCTCCGGCTCCAGCACGGCGACGGCGGCTTTCATGGCCTCGCCCGCCTGCACGAGGTCGGGCAGGAACATCTCGCCGCGGGCGAATTGCTCGCCGACGAAATCCACGCCGGGGACAAACCCCTGGTTGATGGCCGCGAGCGGGTCTGCGCCACCATCCAGGGCGCGGTGGGCCAGCATCGCAGCCGCATCCGCATCGCCATCTATGATACTTTGCCGCATTTCGTTGAACAAATCGTCGGACATGAAGCCTCCTGATTGGAAAGTGGTCAGGGGATTGAGCAGATTAGAGCGGATTATACGGAGACAGTGGGGGACAGTCAAGCAGCAGTATACTGAGGACAAGGCTCTGTCAAAGTCGGCAAGTCGTCATTGCAAGCCGACGCTTCCAAATGCTTCACCCGCACTTTACATAAGCTTGAAACTCGTGATTGACAGCGGCTTTGTCTTCTGGTATAATATGTTTGAGTAAGGCAACGCGGCCTGCTCAATTCAGCCGCAAATGCACTTCCCTTTAAGGTTCTCTACACCCCCTCATCCAGCGCGAGGGTCGTCCCATCCAAACCTGTGCCGGAACCCCCGGCCGCCTGAATCTCCGCCGGTCACTCGGCAGGAGAGGTGCCCCTGACGCAGGAAAAGGAGAACGGACATGAAGGTCAAGTCCATCCCCATGGCAGTGGCTCTCTTGGCTTTGGTTTCCCTCCTCGCTCTCTCCAGCCTGGTCGGCGCAAGCCCACAGACAGCGGGCAACCTAGATTCCTCAACGCCGGTCTGGCCGCCGCCTCCGACAGGCGATGAAGCCCAGACATACGACCTGGGCGATGGGCAGTACGTGGCCATCATCCCTGCCGCAGTCCCCGGCCCCGACGCCCTGTACGAAGAGGTGTCGTGGTATGACACTTACGTGGACTCGTACAACTCCAGTTCCACCTATTGCTCCAGCAGCGAACTGCATGTCGAGTTTGAGGAAGCGCCCTTCCTGTCTGGGCCGGAATCCATGCTGCAAGCGTATATGAAACGATCTTACCTGGGTTTTGATGTGTCCAGCATCCCCAGCAACGCCGACGTCACTGCTGCCTATTTCTATGCCTACCTGTTCGACGCGTGGGGCGACGACAACAACAGCGTGAGCATCTCCGTCCGGCGGGTGACCTCAGACTGGACCTGCCCATCCTGGGACAGCAAGCCCTCCTCTTCTGCGTTTACCAGCAAGTCCATGGGCACCGACCTGGGCTGGAAGTTCTGGACGGTCACCAGTCTGGTGGAGACCTATTGGATCGGGAAGGACTTCGGCGACTCGCCCAACTTCGGCCTGGAGTTGCGCGGCCCGGAAAGCGGCACTTCAGCCGCCTACTATTGGCGCTATTTCCGCTCGCGGAGCGCGAGTAGCGGTAAGCCTTACCTGCACGTAGAATATCAAATTCCCACGCGCACACCCACCGCGACCCGCACCCGCACCCGCACTCCGACGCGCACGCGAACCCCTACTGCGACGCCCTATTACTCCCCGACCCCAACGGCCACTCGGACGCCGACGCGGACGCCCACCCGCACGCCGACGCGGACGATTGGGCGGACGATCACCCCCACCGCATCTCGCACCCGCACGCCCACGCGGACTCCGGTTCCTGTCTGCGAATACCCGTTGGTGGTGAAGAGTTGTGACGATACCAGCGACGGGGCCTGCACCGCTGGGCATTGCTCGCTGCGGGAAGCGATCATCTGCGCCAACACGCACGCGGGGCCGGATATCATTTCCTTCAACATCCCGAACGCTGACCCAGGCTTCACCGGCGCGATTTGGATGATTTCACCACACAGCGCGCTGCCCACCCTGACTGATTCGGGCACGACCATTGACGGCCCGACGCAGACGACCAATCGGGGAAACACCAATCCAAACGGGCCAGAGGTCGTGATCAACGGCTCCAGCGCGGGCGCGGCCAATGGCTTTGTGATCCACGCCGGCAGCTGCGTGATTCGAGGACTGAACATCGGCGGGTTTGAATTGAGCGGCGTCCTCATTGATGGTGGCGGCAGCAATACCATTGCCGAGTGCTACATCGGCGTCGCCGCCAACGGCGCTGCGCCTTTGAGCAACGACCGCTTCGGCGTGGAGATCATCGGCGGCTCCAGGCAGAACCTCGTGACGGACAACACCATCAGCGGCAACGACCTGAGTGGCGTTTGGATCGGCGACACGGGCGACGAGCAGCAGAATACACTGCGCGACAATAACATCGGCACCAATGCCGGCACCACGCTGGCGATCCCGAACGACAGCGATGGCGTGATCATCATGAGCGGCGCGCACCACAATACGATTGGCCCGCTCAATGTGATCTCCGGCAACGGGCAGAACGGCGTCAGAGTGGGCCTGTCCGACAGCAACACCGTGACGGGCAATCTCATCGGCACCAACGGCGATGGAACGATTGCGATTCCCAATGGCCGCAATGGCGTGGACGTCGGCGGATCCGATGACGTGATCGTTGAAGGGAACGTGATCAGCGGCAATGCTTTTGCCGGCCTCAAGATTTACGCGGGCACGGGTGCCATTGTGAGGAACAATAAGATCGGCATCAACCCTGCGGGTACATGGGCTGTCGCCAATGGGGCCGAAGGTCTGGTCATTGAGGATGCGGCGACGGGCGCGCTGGTCGAGAGCAACACAATCAGCGGCAACGGGGCCAACGGCATCGGCATCAAGGATCCGGGAACGGGCCATCTCGTGATCCGTGGCAACCGCATCGGCACGAATCTCGCAGGCACCGCTGGCATCCCCAACGGGGTGAACGGCATCCTGTTGTTTGACGGCGTGCAAGCAGTCACCATCGGCCCGGACAACACTATCGCCTACAACACAGGCGACGGGGTGCGGGTGGACGGGCAGGCGACGCTGTTCAATACGATTACCCGGAACAGCATCACTGAGAATATCCTCAAGGGGATTGAGAACATCAACGGCGGCAACCGCGAACTTCCGCCGCCCGCGATCACCGCATTCGCCGCGGACCAGGCCAGCGGCACCGCCACCTTGCCCGGCGGCGCACCCTGCGCTGGCTGCACGATTGAGGTCTTCACCGACACCGATGGCGAAGGCCGGCAGTACATCGGTTCTGGAACGACCGCAGCGGATGGTTCCTGGACTGTGGTATTCTCCATCGCGCCCCTGTATGATCACCTGACTGCGACCTCCACAGACACCGAGGGAAACACGTCTGAGTTTCCAGGCCAGCCTGTCCACTTCCTCGTGCCAGACGTGAGCGTGGACAAGGTGATGGTGGATCCGCCGGGCGGCGTGGCAGGGGTCGGCGACGAAATCGAGTTCCGCATCACCGTTCGCAACACAGGAACCGTGCCCCTGACCGCAATCTCACTCGACGATGACTACCCCGGGGGATGCCTGGAATACGTGAGCGCAGCGCCTCCTCCCGATATTGTGCTCGACGGCTTGCTGCACTGGACCGACGTCACTGGCGCTGGCGACCTGGCCCCCGGCGGAGAAATCGTTATCACTGTCCGTTTCCGGGCCATTGGCGTCTGCGAACTGCCGGAATCGCTGAACTGCGTGAACGTAGATGGCCGGGATGCGCTGGAGCACCATGTCGTTGCCCACTGGTGCGAAGACTTCGTGATTGAGCCTGCCCCGCCGGAGATTGAGGTAACCAAGACCGCGCGGGATCCGGTGGTCTGCGTGGGAGACGAAGTAGTATTTGGGATCATCTGCGCCAATATCGGCACGGTGCCCGTCGTTGCCAGCCTGTTGACTGATGTGTACGACATCAACTACCTAGCCAGCCTCAATGATCCGGCGTGGTGGGGCGCGGATGACGGCGAACTGGTCACTGACAGGGAGTTCTTCATGATAGGCCCACACTGGGGTGTGGGCTGGGCCATGGGCTTTCTGGCCGAGGCCGCAGTTGCCTCCACTGTGAATGAGATGAGCATCCAGGTCAACGACGACCCATCCACCGAGAAGAGCGACACGGCGGCGGTGCAGATTCTGCCCGCGGCGGGGCCGTGCGAGGGGAACCTGGTGGTCAATCCAGACTTTGCGGGCGGGTGGACTGGCTGGCACAGCGCCGTGGGGCATCCCGAGATTGTGGGTGGGAATGGCCATGACAGCCCACCGGCGCTGCAACTTGGCATTCTTCCAGCATTGCCCGACGCTCATCGCACCGATCTGGTCTTCCAGGAAATCACCATCCCCGCGGACGCTCACGGCGCGACCCTGAGTTTTTGGATCAATGTGGACAACGAGGGGGATGACGACATTGCGGGCAATGCATTTACGGCCGCCATCGTTGACGTGGAGGCTCATGTCGGCTTCCACATTGGGTACGCCGTGGACAGCCACGGCTGGCTGCCGGTGACCTATGACGTCACTCGCTTCGCGGGAAAAACCATCGAGGTGCAGTTCTCAGTCTACAACGATGGCAGCGGATGCGGCTCTGTGTGGGCCTACGTGGACGATGTGCAAATCTGCGTCTCGCGCTGCGGGCCATCGGTGCCGCCTCCCGGCTGGACACCAGGGCTATGCTGGAAGGCTGACTATCCTGACTACGCCCCCAGCGGCGTGCCCGACTTCGCGCAGCAGGGCTACATGACCGATGCCATCACCCGCACGATGGATGGCCCTGCGGCGGCGGCAAACTCGCTGTGGTGGTTTGACTCCAAGTTTGAGACGGGCGTGACCCCGCCTCCTGCGATCTCCGACCACTATGGGCTGGTGCAGGCGTTTGGGAACTGGGATGACCACGACGCGCGCAACGCTCCGTACCTCATCCGCAACCTGGCGGCTCGCTTCCATGCCGACGGGTATCCCGACCATCCCGGCGATTGGGTCGGCACCCGGCCCGATGACCTGGCGAATGGCATTCGCGGCCTGCTGGAAGACAAGAGCCTCCTGGACGACTACAGCGTGACCCTGGAAGAAGTGCCGCCATTCAAACTGGTGGCGGACGAGGTGACACGCAGCGAAGACGTGATGCTCCTGCTGGGATTCTGGGAGCACCAGCCCGATGGCTGGAAACGGTTGGGCGGCCACTGGGTGACGGTTGCGGGCGTGGATTGCATGGGCGGGCAGCGCATCGGAATCAGCGACCCGCTCATCAACAGCGCCGAGGACGGCTTCTCCGGCGCGTACCTGCCAACCACGGGGCACGAACCCGGCCACCTGCCATCGCTGCACGATGACGCCGCGTATGTCTCCCACGACATCTATGAGGTGCGCGGTCGGACGACCATGGAACTGGTGAACTACGTCCGCTGGGACGCGGCTGTCGAGAAGTTCTATCCCGACATCTATACGCTGTGGGAGGCCAACACGCCATCGGAGTACGTGACGGACCAGGCCGATGAGTATCAGGGCGGCCCGATCAAGGTGTTCGCCGAGTACATGGTCGCTGTTTCGCCGCTGGCGGACACCGTCACGCTGGCCCTTGTGCCCGCGTCGGTAGACGCCGCCGTTGGGGATGTGTTCGCTGTGGACGTGATGGCCGAAAGCCACACGCAGGCATTTGACACCGTGCAGGCCTACGTGGACTTTGACAGAGACCTGCTCCAGTGCGTGGACGCGCTGGGCAACCCGGTGACGCGGACCGTGCCCATCTCGCCGACGATGGTCTTGCAGAACGTGGTGGACAATGTGCGAGGCCAGGTGAACTACGCGGCCCGCGTGCCCCTGGGCCAGCCCAAGATCAAGGGCCTCATCCACGTCACCCGCCTGTACTTCAAGGCCATCGCCGCTACTCCGGCGGAAGGCACTCGGATTGATTTCAACTGGACGACCCCGCGCCGCACGGATGTGATTTCCGGCGTCAGTTCGGTTCTGGGCAGCATCCGCGAGACGCGGGTGCAGGTCGGCGACCCTGCGAATATCCTGGCCAGCGTGACCCTACAGGGCCGTCCGGCGGCGCCACACGCATCGTGGGCGATTCCGCTGACGGTAGAGTTGATAGATTCCGATACCGATGTCACGCTCAACGTCCTCAGTGCGACAACGGACAACGAGGGGGAGTTCACCCTCCCCGGCATTGCGCCCGGGGTCTATGACCTGCGAGTCAAGGGGATGCACACCCTTGCGAACCGGTGGTCGGATCTCGCTCTGGCCGTTGGCGACAACACCGTGAACATGGGGACGCTGCTGGAGGGCGACTCCGACAACGACAACGATGTGGACGGCATGGATGCCTCCATCGTCAACCTGGCGTTCGGCAGCGCCCCCGCCAGCGCCAACTGGGACCCGCGCGCCGACTTCAACGAGGACGACGTGGTGAACGGCGTGGACATGGGTCTGCTGGCCGCCAGCTTTGGACTGAGCGGCGACGTGGAGGTTGGGCCTTCCGCCGCTGGCGCAGCGAGTGGCGCGCAGCACGAGTCGCGAGTCATGCGCCATGCGTCGGCTCCCTCTGTCACCATCGGCTTCTCTCCCGCGTCTGTAAGCAAGACCGTGGGCGACATCTTCACGGTGAACGTGGTGATTCATGCGGGGGCGCAGCCTGTGGACACGGTGGATGCGTACATCTCTTTCCCGTATGGCGCCCTGCGCGTGGTGACTGCGGGCGGCAGTCCGGCGACTGAGATAGAAAGTGGCAGCGCCTTCGGCATGGAACTGATCAACAGCGCCGACAACGCGACTGGTCTGATCCACTACGCGGCAACCATGCTGGGCGGGTCCCTCACCGGCGACATCACGGTGGCGACGATCCGCTTCAAGGCGATCAATCCGGCGGCGGGCGAGTGGGTGCGGTTCCGCGTGTGGCCGCCGGAGGAGACCGACGTGACGTATCGCGGCGAGTCGGTGCTGGCGGACTGGCCTGCCGCTGCCGTGACCGTGACAGGCCGCGCGAAGGTGTATCTGCCGATTGGCATGAAGCAAGCGCCCAAGTAGCGCATCCGGAACAGGAGTGTGAACACCGCCCTGAGACCCAGGGCGGTGTTTCTTTGACAGGGGGCGGAAACCGTGGCAACATGTAGGTAGTTGCCCGCATAGCACAGAGGTGAACCGATGAGACTTATTGTTGCCATCACGGGTGGTTCCGGATCCGTTATCGCGCAAAGGTTGTTGCAGAATCTCACGCAGCATGAGGTTCATCTGCTTGTGTCGGACGCCGCCCGAAGAGTCATGCGGCATGAACTGAGCGATCCTGCGCTGCCGGCTTCCTTCCAATACACCGAATCCGAGATAGACGCCTGCCTTGCCAGCTCTTCATTCCTCACGGACGCCATGGTGATCGTTCCCTGCTCCATGAAGACCCTGGCTGCGGTAGCGCACGGCTACGCTGGCAATCTGATTGTGCGGGCCGCCGAAAACACGCTTCGCATGGGGCGCAGGTTGGTACTTGCGCCTCGTGAGACACCCCTTTCTCTCGCTGCTATTGAGAACATGCGCGCGGCCAAACTGGCCGGGGCCATTATCCTTCCCCCGGTCATGGCCTACTATTTCCAGCCGCGCACGGTGGATGATGTCACGGATTTCTTCGCAGGCAAGATACTGGATGTTTTGGGAATTGAGCACAGCCTCTATCGTCGGTGGGGAGGTCCGCGCGTGCGGGGACACGCGGGCGAAGAGGAAACTTAGACACCATCCCCGAGCGCCTTGCCCTTGCCTGCGATCGCCCCGCCTTTCCACGGCTTTGCGCCTGCCGTCGTTTTGAGTTTTGAATCTTCCCTCTTGACAGCACTGCGAAGTGCTGTTATACTATGTTCGCGAAGTGAAAACGCTTTTCGCTGAGTGAAAACAGGAGGTCGATCTATGCCGATCTACACCTTCAAGCCCGACGACATTGAACCCCTCCTGGAAGGTCTTGCCATCTTTGGAACCGGGGGGGGCGGCTCGCCCGAATGGGGCGCGGCCATCATGCGCAACGACTTCGCCCATGGACGCCTTCCGCAGATAATCCCTGTGGATGAAATCCACGATGATGCCACCGTTGTCTGCGGCGGGATCATGGGTTCGGTCAAGAGGTTGGAAGAATTCGGCACCGATGCCATCATGGCCCATTGGGAGCGGCAGTTTGAACTGGAGGCCGTGACCCGTGTCATGGAAGGCATCTTGGACAAGAAGATTGACCACATGGTTCCCTTTGAGGTCGGCGGGTTGAATACGCCGATTGTTCTTTCGCTTGGCGCGCGAATGGGCTTTCCCATCATTGACGGTGATGCTCTGGGCCGCTCGGCTCCGGAAACTCAGATGACCAGCTTCATCGGCCACGGTATCCCCCTGACGCCCATGCCGCTGATTGACTACTACGGCAACGTCGTCATTGTCCAGAGCGCTGTCAATCCCACCTATCCCGACCAGTTAGGCCGTTGGGTTGTTTCCAACGGTGGCGGCCTGGGGGCCAACAATCACTATCCCATGACGGGCAAGCAGGCCAAGCGGGCCATTGTGCCTGGAACTGTCACGGCCTCGCTTCGGATGGGCCGGGCTGTCCTGGCCGCGCGCGAATCTGGCGACGATCCAGTGGAGACCGTCACCATGCAGGTGAATGGGAAAGGACTGTTCGCGGGAAGGGTTGAACGGCTGGACGAAGAGGAGAAATTGGGCTTCTACTTCACCAGCGCCACGCTGAAAGGACAGGGAGCCTTCCAAGGGCAGACGGCCAAACTTGTCATCAAGAACGAGACCATGCTCCTGGAAGTGGAGGGTAGGCAGCGGGCCATCTTCCCAGACCTGGTTCTGCTGCTGGAGCCCGGAACCGGCAGGGGAATCATGAGCATCCATCTGAAGCCGGGCATGGATGTGGCGCTCGTGGGCGTACCGTGCCACCCTCGCCTGCGTGAAGCCGTGCGCAGCGAGATTGGTGCTGGATCCTTCAGTCCCGAACGGTATGGCTGCCCCGATTTGAAGTACCGTCCGATTGAGGAATTGTGGTAAGTGACGAGTTGCGATGCACTTACGAAGTGTGTCGCAACTGACTCAGAGGTGCAACATGAACAGCCGCGAGCGGGTGCTGGCAGCCCTGGCCCACAAGGAGCCCGACAAAGTTCCCGTGGACTTTGGCAGCACCTGGATCACAACCATCACCATTCCCGCCTACGAGCGGCTCAAACACCATTTCGGAATAGACAGCCCGACAGTCACGATGGAACGCGCGCAGCAGGTGTGCATGGTGGACGAGCGCATCCTCCAGGCATTCCACGCGGACACCCGCGGCGTGTTCTATGGTCTTCCGGACATGGAGCGCAATCGATTTGTGGAATTGGGCGAGAACGTCTACCGCGACTCGTGGGGCATCACCTGGCACAAGCCGCCATCTTCGTTCTACTTTGACATGCTGAAGCCGGCCCTGGGGGGCGAGATCACCTTGAATGACGTGATGACCCACCAGTGGCCCGATCCCCACGATCCCGGCTACACCAGGGGCCTGCGCGAGCGGGTCACGAAGCAGCGGGGGGCCACAGACTGCGCCCTGGTGCTGAACCTGTCCATCTGGGTTTTGCAGTGCGGTCAGTTCGTGCGGGGGTTTGAGGATTGGTTCGTGGACCTTATTCGGCAGCCCAGACTCATGGAAGCCATTCTGGACGCCATCACCGAATCTCTGCAGGGTGTCGTGGAGGACGTGCTGGATGAGGTCGGCGATCTGGTGGACGTGGTTTCGGTTTCCGACGACATGGGCCACCAGGACCGAACGTGCGTGAGGCCCGAACTCTACCGTAAGATCATCAAGCCCAGGCACGCCCGCCTGATGGCTGCGATCAAGTCGCGCACAAAGGCTCCTGTCATGTGGCACACGTGCGGTTCGGTTTATGACCTGCTGGACGACTTGGTCGAAATCGGGATGGACGCGCTGAATCCCGTCCAGACCGATGCGGCCAAGATGGAGCCGGAGCGGCTCAAACGGGACTACGGCGACCGTCTGACTTTCTGGGGCGGGATAGACACCGCCCGGGTTTTGCCATTCGGAACGCCCAAAGACGTGGAAGGCGAGGTGCGGAAAAAGATCCGCATCTTCGCGCCGGGCGGAGGATTCATCCTGAACTCTGTCCACAACATCCAGCCTAACGTGCCGCTGGAAAACATTTTCGCGCTGTTTGAGTCGGCGCAGAAGTTCGGGAAATACCCAATCGGCTAGAAGTAGGGGCAAAGCATTTGCCTGTCGAGCCCCTGGCAGGAGTGGCAATGGAGCGACGGAACGGCGGCAAAGAAACTGAGCGGTATCACATCCGTGCCATTCTGCGGGCGCTGGACGTGCTGGAGGCCTTTTCGCCGGAACAACCAACCCTCTCACTGACGGAGCTCAGCGAGACTATCGGGCTGAACGCAAGCACCACATTCCGCCTGCTCGCCACTCTTGCGGGCCGAGGGTACGTTGAGCACGACCAGGCCACGGGGCGCTATCGGATCGGCGTGGCCGTGCTCAGACCGACCAGCACCTTCCTGGCCCACTTGAATGTCCGGGAGCGCGTCTATCCCTTCCTGGCCCAACTTCGCGACGAGTGCCGTGAGACGGTTCACCTGACCGTGTTGGATCACCGCACGATGGAGGTCATTTACCTGGAGAAACTGGAGGGCCTCCAGCCCATCGGGCTGATGAGTTCGCGCGTGGGCGGCAGGTCGCCCGCCTATTGCACGGCGGTGGGCAAGGCGCTGCTGGCGAATCATGACCGCGCCGTCGTGCAGACCTTTTTTTCCAGGAATGGCATGACGCAGTTTACTGCGAACACCATCACCACACTCAATGCGTTGATGTCCGAATTGGACGCTGTCCGACGGCAGGGCTACGCCCTTGACAACGCCGAGCACGAAGATGACGTCATGTGCGTGGCCGTGCCCTTGAGGAACCACCTGGACGCAGCCGTTGCGGCTATCAGCGTGTCGGGGCCTGTGGAGCGCATCTCCCGCGCCATCCGCGAAGGCGGATTGGTGGACAGGGCCATGGAAGTCGGAGACTTGGCGTCGCGGCAGTTGGGTTATCAATCCGACGTCCAGGGCGCGTGACTTGGAGGCTTGGGTATGTTTGATGTCGTCACCTTTGGCGAAACGATGATTCGGCTGGCGGCCCCGGATTTCCGCCGCCTGGAGCAGGTGACTTCCCTGGATGTCACCGTGGGTGGCGCGGAACTCAACGTCGCCACGGGCCTCGCTCGGCTGGGTCTGAAGAGCGCATGGGTCAGCCGCCTGCCCGATAACTCCCTGGGGCGCATGGCGCGGAATAAGGCCAATGAGTTCGGCGTGGACACCTCTCACGTCGTCTGGACATCCAAAGACCGTATGGGGCTGTATTTCGTGGAATATGGCGCGGCTCCGCGCGCTAGTGCGGTTCTGTACGACCGGGAAGGCTCGGCCATCAGCCGAATCAAGCAGGGCGAGGTCAAATGGGACGCGGTGCTCAAAGGAACACGGCTGTTTCACACAACTGGCATCACCCCTGCGCTCAGCGACTCGGCTGCGGCAGCCGTGGACGAGGCCATACAGACCGCGAAGAAGCACGGCTGCCTGGTCAGTTATGACCTGAACTATCGCGCCAAACTCTGGTCTGCCGACAAGGCGCGGAGCATCCAGGAGCCCCTGATGAAAATGGTGGACATCCTCAGCACCACCGAGGAGGATACAGAAAAGGTCTTTGGCGTCACCGCCTCCTCCTACGTGGACGTGGCGAAGAAACTGGTGGATCGTTTTGGCTTCAAGGTCGTCACCATCACCCTGCGGGGGACGCCATCGGTGTTGCGCAACACCTGGACGTCCATCGCGGTAGATCATCAGGGCAACGTCTACTCGGACCGTGAGTACGACATAGAGGTCATAGACCGGATCGGCGGCGGCGATGCCTATACGGCGGGTTTCTTGTACGGCTATCTGACCCAGGGTGTGGCCGAAGGGGTGCTCTACGGCAATGCTTTCTCGGCTCTGAAACAGACCTCTTGGGGCGATTTCAACTGGGCCACTCGCGCCGAGGTGGAAGGTCTGCTGAAAGGCTCCGGCCTGCGGATCGCGCGATGAAAGCGTAGGCAAATTTCAAATTTGCCCTACACCAAGCGGAGGAATGCATGTTCAAACAGGACGTCTTGTCCAGAATCTTGAAGACCGGAGTGATCGCTATCGTCCGATTGGACAGCGCGGAGTCGCTCCAAAAGGTGGCGGATGCTGTCCTTGAAGGCGGCGTGGACGTAATTGAGTTCACCATGACCACACCAGGCGCTTTGAGCATTCTGGAAAGCGCCGCGCGCAAGTTTGGCGACCGCGTCATCCTGGGCGCGGGCACGGTTCTGGACCCCGAATCGGCGCAGGCGGCCATCCTGGCGGGCGCGCAGTTCATCGTCTCGCCCAATCTGAAAGCCAAGACCGTCGAACTGTGCCAGCGCTACGGCACGGTGTCTGTGCCGGGCGTTCTTACCCCCACGGAGATTGTAGAGGCGCTGGAGGCAGGCGCAGACCTCATCAAGGTCTTTCCGGCGTCGGCCGTGGGCGGGCCGGACTACATCAAGGCTGTTCTTGCGCCCTTGCCCCAGGCGCGGCTGGTTCCGACCGGCGGCGTGGAAGCCGAAAACGCTGGCGACTACATCCGCGCCGGAGCCGCAGCAGTGGCCGTGGGCGGGAGTCTCGTGAACAAGAAACTGGTAGCGTCCGGCGATTTTGGGAAGATGACCGAGATCGCCCGCCGCCTTGTGGAAACCGTGACCGCTGCGAGGAAGGGTTAGCGTGAAGCCGCTCTCGCTTCTGGGAATCTGCGGAAGCCCGCGGGCGAAGGGCAACAGCCGCTACCTGCTGGAAATCGCAATGAAAGAGGCGCAGAAGGCCGCGGGTGACCGCATCCAGACGGAGATCGTTGGGCTGTCGGGCCTAAGAATAGAGCCATGTACATCGTGCTACACCTGTGGGAAGCGCGAAGGAGAGTGCTTCATAGAGGACGATTTCGCCTTTCTACGCGACAAGTGGGCCGCTGCCGACGCAGTTATCTACTCGGTGCCGGTGTATCACCTGGGCATTCCGGGGCAACTCAAATGCTTCATTGACCGGCTGGGCAACAGCCTGTGGAGTTATTACGGAGGCGTGGTGGCGAAGAGCCTGCGGGTCATCGGCGCTATCACCCAGGGGGCGCACCTTTTCGCTGGGCAGGAACAGGCGGCGACACAGTTGATTCACCACGCGCTGGTTATGGGCGGCATCCCCGTGACTGGCGACCCGTGGGAATCGTACATCGCGGCAGCAGGTTGGACGCGGTGCGGCGACCGAAAGGATTCACTGCGCCGATTGGTTGCCGAAGGCGACGAAGACGCCCAGGTGACAGTGCGCGCTGCCAGAAGCCTGGGCCGACGGGTCGCCCAGATGACGCTCCTGGTACGCGCCGGAGGCGAGGCGATGTACGGTGAACTTAACCAGGACGGCGGGTACGCGATCTTCCTGAATCGCATGATGAACCGCAGAGACATAGAGAGCGCGGAGGCTTAGGGAGGCATACATGCAACAGTCGCACATTCTAAACCTACGCATCAACGCGGCGAAATGTACGGCCTGCAAGGCCTGCGAACTGGCCTGCTCGTTTACGAAAGAGGGCGCATTTGTCCCCAGCCTTTCGCGCATCCGCGTGATGCAGGTGCACGAACTGGGGATGAACGTGCCCACCGTGTGCGTCAACTGCGCCGACGCCCCGTGCATCGCCGCCTGCCCGACAGGCGCAGTCTTCCGCGACGCCTCCGTGCCGGTGGTTCGTATCAACGAGGAGGATTGCATTGGCTGCGGTGACTGCGTGCGTGCGTGTCCTTTCGGCGCGGCGGACATGAACGAGGAGAAGGGTGTTGCTACCATGTGCGACCTGTGCGACGGCAAGCCCGTCTGCGTGAACCACTGCATCTACGGCGCGTTAGGATTTGAACAGCCGCTGACAACGGCCCAGGTCAAGCGCCTGGCCTATGCCCACACCATTGCGGCCCAGCACCGGGGCACGTGAGGAGGTAAGCGATGATACGCGACATTGGCAAGCAGCGGCTTCTTCACGTAGACCTGTCCAACGGTAAAACCTGGGTGGAAGATGTGCCGCCGGAGGATTTGAAGAAGTACCTGGGCGGGCGGGGTCTGGCCGCCAAGTGGCTCTATGAGCGCGTCCCAGCAGGCGCCGACCCCCTTGGGCCGGAAAACATCCTCATTTTCAGCACCGGCACGCTCACGGGCACCAGCGCGCCCTCGTCGGGCCGTTCGTCCGTCACCACCAAAAGCCCCGCGACCGGACTCTATCTGAAAGTCAGTGTCGGCGGACACCTGGGCGCAGCGATCAAGTATGCCGGGTTTGACTACGTGGTGGTTCACGGCGTCGCCCCGAAGCCCGTCTACCTTTGGATAGACGACGGAACCGCCGAACTGCGCGATGCGGCTCCCCTCTGGGGCAAAGGCACGCGGGAAACTGACGACCTGATCAAGGACGAACTCGGCGACCCTACGATCCAGACGGGCATCATCGGTCCGGCGGGCGAGAACAAGGTCAAATTCGCCTGCTTCATGGTTTCGCGGTACAACTCCGCTTCTCGCGGCGGGGTTGGTGCGGTCTTCGGGAGCAAGAACCTCAAGGCCATCGCCTGCAGGGGAACTGGCGGCTTGCGACCGGCCAAGGGCAAGGAATACTTCGCCCTGGCGCGGAAGGTGCGCGGGGCGCTCGCATCCGACGCAGGCTCCGACAGCCTGTACAACTGGGGCACGGCGGGCTCCATCCCCGGCTTGAACGAGATGGGAATGTTGGCCGCGCACAACTTTAGCAAGGTCACCATTGAGCACGGCGAGCGGTTGAGCGGCCAGTATCTCCTGAGTGAGGGCTATCTCATCGGGCGCGAATCCTGCTTCGCGTGTTCCACTGCCTGCCACAGGTTCGTCAGAAGTGACTCCCGCCGTTGGGGCGACGTGATGGATTCTGGGCCCGAATTGGAGACCGTCATGAGCCTGGGTGCTGAGTGCGGCACTACTGACATTGAGGCTGTTCTGAAAGCCAATCAACTCTGCAATGACCTGGGCATGGACACCATCTCCACCGGCCACGTCATTTCCTGGGCGATGGAAACCTACGAGAAGGGACTGATTTCGCCTGAGCAGGCCGATGGACTGGACGTGCGCTTTGGCAATGCTGAGGCGCTGCTGGCCCTCATACAGCGCATCGGCCACCGGCAGGGTGTGCTGGGCGACATTCTGGCCGAAGGCATCCGTTCAGCGTCGGAGGAAATCGGCGGGGACTCGTACAAGTGGGCCATCCAGGCGAAGGGGTTGGAGCAGTCCGCTGTGGATACCCGCGCCGCGAAGAGTTACGCTTTGGCCTTTGCAGTGAACCCGCGCGGCCCCGACCACCTGATGACCGAAACCTATGCGGAATTCGGGTTCACCCAGGAATCCCGCGACGTGATCCGCAAGGTCACGGGCGATGAGAAATACGCCGACCCGCGCCTGACGGACAAGCGCGCTGAAATCGTCCTGTGGCACGAGCAGTGCTATGGGGCCAGCGAGGCGCTGGGATTCTGCGTCTTCACCTCTACTGCCGCCTTTGCGGTCAACCCGGAGAACATGGCCGAGCTCTTCAGTTTGGCTGTGGGAGTTCCCTACAGCGAGGACGGATTGATGCTGGCGGCCCGGCGCATGGTCACGATAGAGAAATGCTTCAACGTGCGTGAGGGTGCGCGCCGTGAGGATGACCGCCTCCCCTGGCGGATGATGAATGAACCCGTGCCCGATGGGCCGAACAAGGGGATGGTCACCGACCCTGCCATGCTGGAAAACCTCTTGGATCAATACTACACAGCCCACGGGTGGAATTTGGAGACCAGCATCCCGCGCCAGGCAACCCTGAAGTTCCTGGGTTTGGAAGAGGTCTGCGTCGGGATACCAAAGATACCATGACGGATGGCAAACTTTGGGCGAGAGAAGGAGCGTCCGCCTGCGACTGTTTGGGTTGCGGGGGGCAAAGATGAGCCGAATAGAGGAGGAGATCTTCCCGTTCTCAGACGGGCTGACAGTTGGCAAGGTCTGGGGCCAGTTGCAGAAGGCTTCTGCTCCTCGTGCGCCGCTGGCAAGTTTGCAGCGAGATATGGTGCTGGCCCTGGTGAATGGCGCGCCCGTCCAGCGGCTGGCGGGCTGGGACACTCCCCTGGCCGCCGGAGATACGGTGACATTCATGGTGAAGGCGTTTGGAGGGTAGCCGCGCCCGGACTTTCGAAGTCTCTGAGACCTCGAAAGTTTGGGCTGAGTCTGGAGAAAGGAGGTGGTGGAATCTGAGAAAGGCACCAGCGATGGAACGTTGATTCTCGGTGAGTGAAGCTTAGCGAAGAAGAGTACAGGAGGAGTACAGATGCAAGCCAACCGTTGGTTGAAAGTCCTGGTTCTGATCGTGGTGGTCAGCCTGCTGGTAGTTGGGCTGGCGGCCTGCGCGAAGAAAGCCACGCCCACAGCGCCGCCTCCCTATCAGGCGAAGCCCACCAATACCCCTGAGCCTACCCAACCGCCGCCGCCCACGCCGACGCCGGTGCCCACCAAGCCCGTCATCGTCCTTGCTCTGGACAGCGACATTGACCACATTGAGTTGATGGAGTTCCGGAGCGACGCGGGCTATTACGCAACGGCGAACCTCTACGAACCCATGCTTCTGCAGAAACTGGTTCCCGATGCCGACGGCACAATCCTGGAAGGGCAGTTGGACTACGGGGCAGGCCTGGCAGAATCCTACGTAATCGCACCCGATGGCAAGTCCATCACGTTGAAAATTCGCCAGGGGGCCAAGTTCGCCAATGGCGACGAGATCACGGCGGAGTCGTTCAAGCACACCTTTGACCGCGCTCTTACTGCCCCGCGCAGCTACATCCCGCTGCTTACGCAGTTCATGGGCTTCGCCAAGGCGGAAGATGTGGTGGTCAAGGACAAGTACACGCTGGTTATCAACTTGGTGCAGCAGGGCGCGCTTCTGGTTCCGCAACTGGCGTTCCAGGTCTTTGGTGCCATGGACCCCGCGACGACGAAGGCTAACGCGGTGGCGGATGAGCCCTGGGCTTTTGACTGGTATCGCAAGAACGCCAACCCCAGCGGCCCGTACATGCTGACCAAGTCGGAGCCAGGCGTGGAATACGTCTTTGAACCGAACCCGAACTACTGGCAGGGGGCGGACTACTTCAAGAACTCCAAGGTCATCGCGAAAGTCGTGACCTCGCCGGAAGACCGCGAACTGCTGCTCAAGAAGGGAGACATTGACCTGGCCCTGGGACTGCCCTTCAAGGACCTGAACGCGCTGAAGCAGGATCCCAATGTGAAGATCAAGGCAGTCCACTACACCCGTCTGTTCTACCTGGGCATGAACAACAAGATCGCGCCGTTTGACAACGTCAAGGTGCGCCAGGCCGTCTCCTACGGCATTCCGTACCAGACCATCCTGGACAAGGTGCTGTACGGCTATGGGCAACGAGCCTACTCCCCGATTCCCAAAGGCATGCCGCTGCATAACCCGTCCTTCTGGAACTACGAGACGGACACGGCCAAAACCGCGTCCCTGCTGAAGGAGGCTGGCGTCTCCAACTTGAAACTGGAACTCTCCGTCCGCCAGTCCATCCCATGGGATGTGGATACGGCTGTCTGGATCCAGGCTTCGCTGGCCGAAGCGGGCGTGGAAGTCACCATCAGCAAACTGACCGACGCCGACTTTTTCGGCAAACTGTACGGCCACCAGTTGCAGTTCTTCATCCACGACTGGTACTCGTGGGGCAACGACCCGGCCTACCAGCTGACTTTCTTGCTGAAGTGCGGCGCGTTCACCAACTATGCGGACTACTGCAACCCGCGGGTGGACGAGCTGATGCAGCAGGCCACCTGGACCGTTGATCCCGCGGCGCGTCAGAAGATGCTGGACGAAGCGCAGCAACTGATTGTCACCGAAGCCCCGTGGGCCTTCCTGCACCAGCCGGACTGGATCGTCGCCATGAACAAGAACTTCAAGGGATTTGTCAAGGTGGACGATCTGTGCCTGCGGTTCGGCCCCATGACCAAATAACCTTCCATTGCTGACCATGGGCAGGGAGCCATCGCAGGGTGGTTCCCTGCCTCCTCTGTGAGGACACGAGTTGGTATCCCTGAGACGATACGTTCTGAGAAGACTGGGGCTTGCACTTCTGACGTTGTGCGGCGTCGTCGTGGCCGTGTTCATCATCACGCGCATCCTGCCGGGCAACCCGGCGGCGGTCCGCGTGGGGCCTTACGCCAAACCCGAGATTCTCGCTCAGGTGGAGAAGGAGATGGGCCTGGACAAGCCTCTCCCGCTCCAATTCGTCAACTACGTCGTCAAACTGGCTCAGGGCAACATGGGCATGAGTTGGCGGACGGGCCAGCCGGTGCAGAAGGACCTGACCCAGCGGCTGCCCGCCACGCTGGAACTGGCTCTTTCTGCCACCCTGATTGCTGTCGTCACAGGGCTGATTCTCGGCATCCTATCCGCGCTGTTTCAGAATTCCTGGTTTGACCAGATCGTGCGCGTCTTTACGATTTTCGGGGCTTCTACGGCTCTTTTCTGGTTGGCTCTTGTTTTTGTCTTCGTTTTCTACTATTGGCTGGGGTGGGCGGCTTCGCCTTTGGGCCGCCTGGATGTAGGCGTGACCGCTCCCAAAGGAATCACTGGCATGTTTGTCTTGGACAGTCTGTTGACGGGAAATCCGCTGGCGCTGAAGAACTCGCTGTATCACCTGGCCCTGCCGTCCCTCACCCTGGCGTTCGTGGTGAGCGCCCCCATCACCAAGATTGTGCGGGCCGCGATGCTGGACCAACTGCATGCCGACTACATCCGCACTGCCCGCACAATTGGAGTCCCGACGCGCGAAATCATCTGGCGCGACGCGCTTCGCAACGCGATGGTGCCCATCCTGACAACCATCGGCATCGTGTTCGGCTACCTGATGGCCGGCAATGTTCTCGTGGAGATGATCTTCTCCTGGCCGGGAATCGGTTCGTATGCCTGGATGGCTTTGCAGAACAAGGACCTTGAGGCGATCCAGGGTTTCGTGTTGCTTATCGCGGCCATGTACGTTTTCTTGAACCTACTGATTGACCTGTTGTACAGCGTAATTGACCCCAGAATTCGGCTGGGGTAGCAGCTCCCAGACCAGGGAAGTCTGGAAGACTCCGGAGCGGAAGATTGACGACCGGGACAGCCGCATATTCAATAGAAGCGACGGCAAAGGCCAGACGGTATAGCCCATTCTGGCATACCCTGCGCGCGCATCCTTCCATGATCGCGGGTTTGGTGCTCCTGTTCCTCGTGATCTTCATGATGGTCGCAGGCCCGTTCCTGGTTCCCTACAAGCCACTCAAGACCAACCCGGAGATCCGCCTTCAACCGCCCTCCGCGACGCACCCGATGGGTACCGACGCCTTTGGCCGCGACATCCTGGCCCGCGTGGTTCATGGTGCACGCTTGGACTTGTTGATTGCCTTCTCGGTGGTTGCGATTGCCCTTGGACTCGGAGTGCTGATTGGGATGTTCAGCGGCTACTACGGGGGCAAGGTGGACGACGTCATCATGCGCATCACCGATATCGTCCTGGCGTTTCCGTCGTTCATCTTGGCCCTCGCTATCACGGCCATCCTGGGGAATACCATCCCCAATGTCATCATCGCCATCGCCATTGCCTATATCCCGTACTTCGTTCGCCTGACGCGAGGCGAAGTGCTCAGCGCGCGCGAACTGGACTATGCCGAGGCAGCGCGCTGCGTCGGCAACCCCAGTTGGCGCGTGATGTATCTGCACCTGCTGCCCAACTGCCTGACGCCCGCGCTTGTGCAAGCCACCCTCTGCCTGGGCTGGGCCATTCTGGACGCTTCTGGCTTGGCGTTTCTGGGGTTGGGCATCCGCCCGCCCACGCCGGAGTGGGGCGTGCTGGTCAGCGAAGGGGCGCGGGACATCATTTCCCTGCAGTGGTGGACATCCTTCTTCCCCGGCGCGGTCATCGTGCTCACGGCTTTTGGTTTCAATCTCATCGGCGACAGCCTCCGCGACGTCACCTCACCGACGGAGGCAGAGCAATGACCCAGAATGGCCCGCTTCTGTCCATCCGGTCGTTGAGTGTGAGTTTCCCGCGGCGGGGCCAGCGGGTGCAAATCCTGGACCGCGTCTCTTTTGATGTGAGCCATGGCGAGATCGTGGGACTGGTCGGCGAGAGCGGCTCAGGCAAGACGTTGAGTTCTCTGGCAGTGACAGGCTTTCTGCCCCGTTCGGCGCGGGTGGAGGACGGTGAAGTGTACTTGGACGGCGCGAACCTGTTGGCGCTGTCGCCCGAAGAGATGACGAAAGTGCGCGGACGCAAGATTGCCCTGATCTTCCAGAGCGTGCGCAGCGCTCTGAACCCGATGATGCGTGTGGGCGACCAAGTGGCCCGCGCCATTCGCATCCAGAAAAACGCCAGGCCGAAGGAAGCCCACCAGGAGGCGATTGCGCTCCTGTCTCAGGTCGGAATCTCCGACGCGGCAAAGCGCGCCCGCGCCTACCCACACCAATTGAGCGGTGGGATGTGCCAGCGGGTGCTGGTGGCGATGATGCTTGCCTGCCGCCCCTCGCTCCTCATCGCCGACGAGCCAACCACCGGCCTGGACGTGACCATCCAGGCGCAAATATTTGAACTCATCCGCGACGTGCAGCGCGAAACCGGCGCGTCCATTCTGCTCATCACCCACGACCTGGGTGTGGTGGCCGAGACCTGCCAGCGGGTCATCGTCATGTACGCAGGGCAGATTATGGAAGCCGCGCCAGTGGACCTGCTGTTCGGTGCTCCAACTCACCCCTACACCCAGATGCTGCTCCGCTCGGTGCTGCGGGTAGACCGGCGGGTAAAGCCGCCTGAGGGAGTGACCGCCCTGCGTGAAGAAGTCACCTACGCGATCCAGGGCTGCCGATTCGCCCCCCGCTGCCCGGCGGCTCTGCCGGTCTGCTGGGAACAGCGTCCGGAGCCTGAGGATGTGACGCTCGGCCACGCGGTCATCTGTCACAACTGGCGAGGAAATCATGGAACCTGTCATCAGGATTGAGAATCTTCAGAAGGCATTTCACGAGGGGCGCGCCCTGATCTGGGCGGTCAATGGCGTCAGCCTGGACATCTATCCTGGCGAAGCGGTTGGACTTGTGGGTGAGAGCGGCTGTGGGAAAACGACCACGGCCCGCTGTCTGCTTCGGTTGCTGGAACCAACCAAGGGGCGTGTTCTGTTCCAGGGCACCGACCTGACCGCATTGAAATCCAGGCAGATGCGGACGCAGCGCCGCCACCTGCAGATGGTCTTCCAGGATCCGAACAGTTCTCTCAACCCCCGCTTCTCCATCCGCCGGACGCTGGCCGAGCCGCTTCATCTGCACGGACTGGGGAGCGGGAAGACGGCCCAGGCGCGCCTTGAGGAAACCATGACGCGAGTGAACCTGGAGCCGCAGATGCTGGGCCGCTACCCGCACCAACTGAGCGGCGGGCAGAAGCAGCGAGTAGGGATTGCCCGGGCCATCATCACTGAACCGCGTTTCGTGGCGCTGGACGAGCCGACGTCCTCGCTGGATATGTCCATCCGCATCCAGGTGCTGAGCCTGTTGCAGCGACTTCAGCAACAACTGGGCATGGCGTACCTGTTTATTTCGCACGACCTGAGCGCCGTGCGGTTTCTGTGCAGCCGCATTTTCGTCATGTACCTGGGGCGGGTGATTGAAGCGGGGCCTGCGGACGAAATCTTTGACCATCCGACGCATCCCTATACCCAGGCGCTCCTTTCGGCCATTCCCATCCCTGACCCCAAGACGAGACGCACGCGCATTCTGCTGGAAGGGGAGCCGCCCAGTCTGTTCAACTTGCCCAAGGGGTGCGGGTTCTACGACCGATGCAGGAACCGCAAGCCGTCGTGCGCTTTGGAGCCGCCTGCGCTCCGAGACGCCGGTGGCGGCCACTTCGTTGCATGTGGAGAGTGATGGATTTCTACCGCAGAGCGCGCAGTGAACGCAGGGAGAAAGGAAGCAATCATTGCGAGCGAAGCGAAGCAATCTCTCGCTAAGGCAGGGATTGCTTCGTCGCTCCGCTCCTCGCAATGACGTTTTCGTTTTGCCTTTGCGCTTTCCGCGTCCTTGGCGATGAGTCATTCTGTTTGGATTGGAGGAAAGGGATGACAGAGGTGATGTCTTTGAAGGGGAAGGCTGTGCTTATCTCCGGGGGGTCTCGCAATTTGGGCGAGGCGGTGGCGAGGCGGATGGCCTCGCTTGGGGCCAGCATCGCCATCAACCATTGGCAGGACGCGGAAAAGGCCGAGGCACTGGGCCGCAATCTGGCTGCCGTAGGGACAAAGACCACGGTCATTGAGGCCGATGTGAGCCAGAGCGACCAGGTGAAGCGCCTTGTGTCCCAGGCTGTCGGAGCCGTCGGGCCGATTGATATTCTCATCCATTGCGCAGGGCCTTTCGCCATGACCCCATTCGTCCAGATGGACGAAAAGGAATGGGAGAGCATCTTCAACACCAACGTCAAGGCGGCATACCTGCTCACCAGGGAACTTGCGCCGGGGATGAAGCAGCGCGGCTGGGGGCGGATCATTCTGATGGCGGCGGGATCGGCCTTCATTCGGACGCACTCCATCTATTCGCTTGCCAAAGCATCGGTGAT
>Ga0315291_10000366_pt1 | contig 59192 bp, 46 predicted proteins | sample YL17G12_20_MG_FD_203070 | JGI IMG/M metagenome (GOLD analysis project Ga0315291, IMG submission 203070) | Sediment microbial communities from Yellowstone Lake, YNP, Wyoming, USA - YL17G12_20 | ecosystem: Environmental > Aquatic > Freshwater > Lake > Sediment | place: USA: Wyoming | collected... | reverse complement strand
AGGCCCGCGTGCAAAACAAAGCCAATTTCCGCCGGCCCTGGCCAATGCGGGGTGGTTCCGCCACGAAAGGCAGCCGCATGGGCGAAACGGGTGTCGTCGGAATACGGCGGCAATCCCCGCGGCTTCTGTAGGGCGAGCGTCCCCGCTCGCCTGTTTAGAGGATTCACGATCGTCGGAAATGTCATGGGAAGATGCTCGACAAGGGCGGCGAGCGAAGACGCTCGCCCTACTCTGCGGCCAGAATCCGCCACCGAATGCCGACCGCACCCGTCGGCTCGTTGCCTGTTGACAAATCGTGACTTTTGCAGTAGGCTTGTCAGGGTATGGAGGTCGGTATGTCGCGTTCATCCTGTTCGCGGACAATAGCGGAGACTATACTGGATCACCTCTCCGAGACCTTCACCATCAGGGCACCTGACGTGGGTGTGCTGCAGTTGTCACACTTTTTCGGAGGAAGAGAACCATGAAGACACGCATCGTATTGTGTGTGACCATCTGTTTGTGTCTGGCCGGCGTGCTCAGTGCCGACACGCGCTGGACCGGGGCGGTGGACAACCTATGGAGCAATCCGGCGAACTGGACCAACGGTGTGCCCAACGCCGACCAGAAGGCCCAGTTTGTCACCACCGGTGTCCCCGAGTGCACCGTAGACTCTGCGGGGGCCGAAGCCAAGCAGATCGCCGTGGGTGACAACAGCGGCGGCAGCTTGAAAATCGTCGCCGGCGACCTGACCGTAATAGACTGGTCCATCATCGGCTATGCCGAAGCCAATACCGGGGATCAGGCGGGTCGTCTGGAGGTCACCGGAGGCGTGCTGAATTGCCAGGCCCGCTTGTATATTGGCTTCATGGGCGAAGGGCACATGATCGTGGACGACGACGGAGTCGTCAACGTTTACAACCAAATCGTCGGCATCGGCTAGGAGAAGACAGGCAACGGCTACCTCGAGTTAAAAGGCGGCGTGATGAATCTCTGGGCCGGCGGGTCGAGCCTGAATCTCTATACCGGCAAGGCCCACGTGGATTTCAGCGGTGGTGTTTTGACACTTACGGATACGACGGAGAATCGGGCTACGCTCTCCAAGGCGATTCTGGATCGCATCATCACGGCGTATGGCGGAGTCGGCACGGTCGTTCTGGATACACAGGGCACCCCCGGCCGGATCGTCGTCAATGGCCTGCACCCCCTCCAGCCGGCACCTGTGGACGGTGGCCGCGTGTCGGCCGGCCAGGTGGAATTGAGCTGGGTCCTGCCCGACCCGTGCCAGCCCGGACAGTCGGTCGCCGTGGATGTCTACTTCGGCACGAGCCCGGAGTTCCCGGAAGGCGGCTCGGCACAGACGCCCCAGATCATCACCAAGAAAAGCGAGACGTCCGCCATCGTGCAAACTCAGCCCAAGACGCGGTACTACTGGGCCGTGGATGCCTATGTCGGCAGTGATCAGGACCCCGTATTCGGCCCGGTTTTCTCTTTTATGGCCGACAATCTGATTCCCACCGTGGAAGCAGGTGCCGATGTGGTCGCCTGGCTGACCAATGGGAGCGTTCAGGTTGCCTTGGATGCAACGGTCACGGACGATGGTTTCCTGAAACCCTACACCGCGCAATGGACCGTTGCGACTGAACCCAATGCGGGAGACGCCGTTCTGGGTGATGCGAAAGCGGAAGATACGGTCGTTACCCTGAGTGCCGTCGGGCAGTATGTTCTGAAACTGGAAGCGAATGACGGCGAGTATACCGGCTCGGACACGGTGACGGTTAACGTATACAGCGATAGCTGCGAAGCCGCCAAGTCCCTGCCGGACTACGTGCCGGTGCTCGGCGATCTTAATGGCGACTGCGTCGTCAATGACGCGGATATGGCCATCTTGCAGGCCCACTGGCTGGAGTGCAACGCCTTGGACTGCAACGACGTAAAGTAGTCTTCGCCGCCTGCGCTCACCGTGAGTCTTCACGGGAATCGATTCACTCAATGAGTCGGTGTGTTCGATGCGTCGCGTTGAACGTCCCGACTCGATTATCAGTGCACAGACAACATTGGACAGCGCTGGGCTGTTCGCCTGGGCCAGGGTACTTCGATGCGCGTGGAGCCGCCGACAACAACCGGCGGACAGAGGAAGGCCGGCTAAGCGAAACCCAAGGAAAAAGGAGCCCGAGGGATAGGAGAGTGCGCGTCACGTTTGCAGGTGATGTGGGCACATCACCCGCCTTGTCATGTCGAGCGGAGCGCGGCGCGGCCTCCGGCCGCAACCAAAAATGCTTGCTAAAAAAACAAGATGTTGCGCCTTTGCAGCGCAGTCGAGACATCCGGCCCCGAATCTGGCGTGGCGCCCATTCGCGGCCAGATTTCTGGGACCCCAAACGCATTGAGTCGCGTTTGGGAACCCTCTCCGCGCGGCCTTCGGCCTTGGTCGAAATGACAAGAGAGTGGGGTCCCCCGCGGCGGGCCTCCGGTCGAAATGACAACCCCAGGGGTCTCTCGCCGGGCCTACTTGTAAACTCGACGTGCACCCGGGATAGGAGAGCAATGGTGTGTGACTGACTTTTGTGGGGAGGCGTCGTTCTGGGGCTCCTCACACGAATCTACGCAAGGATTCGGATGCGTTTTTCGCTTTGAGGGCTGCCAGCAGGATCCCCAAGACCCCGTTGAGAGCGCACCCACCTTGACGAATCGAGGCCGTCCATTCATACATCTGCTGGTAGCCTGTTATGCGCTAAACGCCATCTCTTCGTATCGCCACAAAACGTAGTCGCACACGAACAATGCGAAACCGTACTTGACATTCGCTGGTAGTTCTGGTAGAGAAACCTGTGAGAAGTCGGCTTTTTCGGAAATTGCATGAGAACAGTGATGGATAGACAACACGGGGCGGTAATCACCACACGGCCGACACTCCGCGCCGGCGTCGTGGGCGCGATCATCATCATTATTCGGGAGAAAACCAGGCTGCCCTGAGAAAGCTTCTATCCGATTGATGACAAGCCTTCCAGAGCAGCAAGCTCTGGAGGGCTTTTTTTGTTAGGGAGCAGATATGGTGCAGACTAAGGTGGTCATACGAGCGGCGACCCGCGGAGATATTCCCGCGATCGTCGGGCTCGGGGAAGAGCTGATAGATTTCCACCAGGCCAGGGACCCGTTCTTCACGTGGGCCGACAATGGCAGCGGACTATTTGCGAAGTTCATTGATGAGAATATCCGCAATGACGCGGTCCGCGTGCTGGTGGCCACGGTGGACGGCAAGATCGTTGGCTATTGCCAGGGCATGCTGGACCAGCATCCGCCGGTGCTGGCGGAACCACAGTACGGCCAGATTCTGGACCTCATGGTGACGGCCGAGTACCGCGGAGCAGGCATCGGGGAGCGGATGTTCAAGACGCTGTGCGACTGGTTCCGCGGCGAGGGCATCCGCCGAATTGAGGTGCGACATTCGACCGCGAACGAAATTGCCGCACGGTTCTGGCCCAAGATGGGCTTCCAGCCTTATCTGCTGACCCTTTTCCGGGAATTGCCCTGAGTATCTACTATTTACTATTTACGATTTATGATTTAGGATTTGAGATTTACTATTTGAACCCGGCGCCGGGGCGGAGCCACGGTGCTGATTCGCAAATAGTAAATAGCAAATAGCGAATCCAAAGGACCTTTGTGATGTCGGATGAGAATAAGCATAATTATCGTGACACGCTGAATCTGCCCGAGACCTGCTTTTCGATGAAGGCGAATCTGGTGCAGCGCGAGCCGCAGATGCGCAAGCACTGGGCCGAGGAGAAGATCTACGCGCAGATTCGCGCGGCCCGTAAGGGCGCCCCGCTATACATCCTGCACGACGGCCCGCCGTACGCCAACGGCGATATTCACATGGGCCACGTGATCAACAAGGTCCTCAAGGATTTCGTGGTCAAATACAAGACGATGACCGGGTTCGACGCCCCCTACATCCCCGGCTGGGACTGCCACGGGCTGCCGATTGAGTCGAAGGTGATGACCAATCTCGGAGACAAGGCGCGCGAGATGCCCAAGCTGGAGATCCGGCGGGACTGCATGAAATACGCCGGCAAGTACGTCAAAATCCAGAGCCGGCAGTTCCAGGATTTGGGTGTCTTCGGCGACTTCGACGACCCGTATCTGACGTTCAAGTCGAGCTATGAAGAGGGGATTCTCGAGGTCTTCGCCGAGATGGTCGGCAAGGGCCTCGTGTACAAGCAGCTCAAGCCGATCCACTGGTGCATCGGGTGCGAGACCGCGTTGGCCGAGGCGGAGCTGGAATATAAAGACATAGCATCGCCGAGCATCTATGTGAATTTCCCGGCCACGGACGAAAGCATCAAGCGGTTGATCGAGCTGGGTCTGGTGACGCCGGAGCAGGCACAGCAGGCGCGCGTCTGCTTCCTGATCTGGACGACTACGCCCTGGACACTGGCGGCCAACCTGGCAATCGCCGTGCACCCTTATCTCGATTACACCGCCCTGAGCTACGAGAAGGACGGTCACCAGTACATCTCGATCATCGCAGCCGACCGCACCGGTGCCGTCGTGCGGGCCGGCGGGCCGAAGGAAGGGGAATATCAGGTTGCGCAGAAGAGAGTTCGTGGCAGCGTGTTGGAGGGCTTACGCTATCGACATCCGTTTATCGAGAATAATCCGACCGACAAGGATGCCTACATGGTGATCCTGGCCGATTACGTGACCATCGAAGATGGTACGGGCCTGGTGCATACAGCTCCCGGGCACGGGCTGGAGGACTATATGTCCGGCCAGAAGTATGGCCTGGCAGTTTACTCGCCGGTCGGCGACGACGGTCGTTACGACAACACCGTGCCCTCGTGGCTGCGCGGCCGGAGCGTCCTCGATGTGGAGAAAGACGTGAACGGCTGGCTCCGGCAGCATGGCTGGCTGTTCGCCCAAAGCGAGATCACACACAGCTATCCGCATTGCTGGCGCAGCCGGGATCCTGTGATCTTCCGTGCCACGGAGCAGTGGTTCGTCGGCGTGGACCGACCGCTGCCTGACACCGGCAAGAGCCTGCGCCAGATGGCGATGGAGAGCGTCGAGCGCGTCCGGTGGATTCCGGCCTGGGGTCAGAAGCGAATCGCCGGGATGCTCGAATCGCGGCCGGACTGGTGCATCAGCCGCCAAAGAAGCTGGGGTCTGCCGATCCCGGTCTTCACGATGCCGGACGGGCGGGCGCTCCTGACGAAGGAATCGGTGCTCGCCGTAGCCAGACACGTCGCCCGGCACGGCTCCGATAGTTGGTTCACCCACTCACCGCGGCAGATTCTCGGCGACGATTTCCAACTGCCGGAAGGCGGCAACGTCGATGAGCTGCAGAAGGAAGAGAATATCTTCGACGTATGGTTCGAGGCGGGCTGCAGTTGGTACAGCGTTTGCCTGCGCGGGGAGCATTGGCCCGTGCCGGTAGACCTCTACCTGGAAGGCTCGGACCAGCACCGCGGATGGTTCCAGCTTTCGCTGCTGCCGGCGCTCGGATCCATCGGGAGAGAGCCGTTCCAGAGCGTCCTGACCCACGGCTTTACCGTGGATGACAAAGGGATCAAGCAATCCAAGTCGCTGGGCAACTATGTGAATGCCCAGGAGGAGGTCGCCAAGTACGGGGCGGATGTCCTGCGGCTGTGGGTGGCCAGCGTGAATTACCAGGAGGACGTGCGCTGCACCGACGAGCTGATCGGCCGGACGCAGGACGCCTACCGCAAAATCCGAAACACGCTGCGGTACCTGCTCAGTAACATCTACGACTTCGATCCTGCCAGGGACACCGTGCCGTACGAGCGGATGTACGAGATCGATCAATGGGCGATGCAGCAGCTCCAAAAGCTTATCGCCGAGGTGACCGAGGCCTACGACAGCTTCGTCTTCCACCGCGTCTTTTCGCTGCTGTACAGCTTCTGCACGGTCGAGATGAGCAGCATCTACATGGACGTGCTGAAAGATCGCATGTACTGCGATGCCCCGACCAGCCTCGCACGCCGCAGCGGGCAGACGGGGATGTACCACATTCTCAGTGCCCTCGTGCGCCTGCTGGCGCCCGTTCTCGTACACACGATGGAAGAGGCCTGGGGCGCGATGACCAGCAAGCCCGAGGATTGTGCCAGCATCCATCTGGCCCACATGCCCGCGGTCGATCCATCCGTTGATTATGCCGGCCGGGAAGCAAAATGGCAGAAGTTGATGAGCCTGCGTGATGAGGTGCTGCGGGTGCTCGAAGGCCTGCGCCGCGATAAGATCATCGCGAGTAATCAGGAGGCTTCCGTCACGATGCGCTGCACGGCCGAAGATGCCGCCGCCTTGAAGGAGTTCGGGCTGGACCAGTTCGCCGCGCTCTGTATCGTCAGCGAGGTCAAGCTGGAGGAAGGCGTCGAGCGGACCGCCGTCACCGCCGACAAGAGCCCCTACCCCAAGTGTCAGCGCTGCTGGAACTACTGGCCGAGCGTCGGCACCGATCCGGAATACCCGGACCTCTGCCAGCGCTGTGCCTCGGTCGTCCGAAGGCTGTAGGGATCCCCTGCAGCTTGACACCTAAAACCGGTTCGGGACGAATGGTGCGCTTCTGATTGTCATTTCGACCAAGGCCGAAGGCCGCGCGGAGAAATCTGGCCGTGAATGAGCGCTACGTCATATTCGTAACCAGATGTCTCGACTTCGCTACGCTTCGCTCGACATGACAAACTGCGAACAACTCAATCGTAACGTGTATAAGGCCTAACGCCTCTGATCGCCGAGTTGTTCGAGGACTTTGCGGTAGACTTCTTCCAGAGTGATGTGCCTGATGCCGTGGCGCGGCTTGTGGCTTCTGTTCGCCAGCCCCCGGCTGGAGGCATCGCGGGCTACGACGCACTGCGGCCGGCCGTAGGGCCCGACCCGCAGCGGATTCGACCAACTGAACAGCATCACCAGAGGCCTGCCGAGCGCCGCCGCGATATGGCCCGGCCCCGTGTCGTTGCTGACCACCAGCTTCGCGCCGCGCAGGACTTCCACCAACTCGGGCAAAGAGGTCTGACTGGCAAGGTTGGCGATCGGATATTTCGCGGAAGCCCGAATCTTCTCAATCACCGCGCTCTCGGATTTGCTGCCGGTGGCGGCGACGGCAAGTCCGTGCTGCGCCGCGACTCGGTCCGCCAGAGCCGAGAATCGCTCCGCCGGCCAGCATTTGCTGACTTGGGCCGAACCAGGTATGATCACGGCGTAGCGGTCCGGGTCAAGATGATGCCGTGCCAGCAGCTTGCGCGCGTTATCGGTCGCCGCCGGTTTTTCGGGCAGTACGAACTCTACGCGACGGTCGGTGGCTCCCATCGCTTCCGCGAGCTTGAGGTAATAATCGACGACGTGAATCCACTCGAGCCGGGGCGGGATGGCCGTCGTGTAGAAAAAGTGCGCGAGTTCCCGCCAGAACGGCCCGAAGCGCTGCCGGCAGCCGGAGAGCCAGGATAAGGAGGCGCTGCGGAACAGACCCTGCAAATCCAGCACGGCATCGAACTGGCGCTGCCGCAGTGCGGCGACCAGAGAGACCAGGCCGCGGAAGGCCTCCGGGCTGCGCCAGGCCTTGGCGAGAGACTTGCGGTCGAAGAGAATGATCTCGTCCAGGTGCGGGTGTCCCTCGATCAGGGGCGCAAACTCCGGACGGATCAGCCAGCTTATTTGCGTGTGCGGGAAACTCCTGCCCAGCGCCGACAGCGCCGGCAGAGCCATCACGACATCGCCCAGAGAGCTGGGCTTGATGAGTAGAATCTTCTTATATGCTCCAACCATAAACGCAGGATTCTACGCGAGGACAGCCAGCGAAGCAACCGGCATTCACCGTTGCTGTCTGTGATGGATGCACGACAAGATCGTGGCAGGCCAAGCCTGGCGTCGGCTGAGATGCCGGTCCGGAATGGCTTCTGGTCCTTCATCGTCATTTCGACCGGAGGCCGAAAGCACCCCTCCTTGTCGTTTCAACCAGGGCCGAAGGCCGCGCGGAGAAACCTGACCGCGGATTGACGACACGCCGGATTCGCGGCCAGATGGCTCGACTCCGCCATGCCGCGCTCGACATGACAGACGGTGCAAGATTTGCTCAAAATCGGTGCGAGCCCCAAATGGAGCCCCGCGTCCTCAACTGCCACCTTTTTGTCGTGCACCCGTCCGCTTGACAGGGCGAACCGCAATTCGTAGAGTACTATGCATGGCGAAGACACTTTACATAATTGACGGCCATGCCCTGATTTACGCGGCTCACTATGCTCCCATGAAGCAGCAGCTTACCAGCCCGTCCGGCGAGCCGACCAAAGCCACATACATCTTCACGACCGCGCTGGTCGGGCTCATCGAGAAGCAGAAACCCGATGTGCTCTGCGTGGCCTTGGACTGCAAAGCGCCGACGTTCCGGACCGCGGTTTTCCCGGAGTACAAGGCGAACCGTCCGGCGATGCCCGAGGAGTTGCCCGCCCAGGTGGACCGCATCCGGGAGATTCTCGATGCGATGCACATCCCGGTTCTGTGCCTGGACGGTTACGAGGCGGACGACATCATTGGCACGCTGGCGAAGAAGGCCGCGGCCGATGGTCTTGACGTCCTGATCTGCTCGAAGGATAAGGACATCCTGCAGTTGCTCAACCATAATATCCGCACCTACGATATCAAGACGGGCAAGATCACCGACAGCGAGACGATGAAGCAGGAGATGGGGATCTCGCCGGAGCAGATTGTCGATTGTCTGGCCTTGGAGGGCGATGCGGTCGACAACGTGCCGGGCGTGCCGCTGATCGGCGAAAAGACCGCCCGCGAGCTGATCCGCCGCTACGGCGACCTCGATAACCTCTACACCCATGCGGACGAGATTACGGGAAAGCGAGGTGAGAACCTCCGCAATTTCAAAGAGCAGGCATATCTCAGCCGGGGGCTTGTTACTCTGGATTCCCATGTGCCGATGGACTTCGATTATGAAGCTCTGGCGCTCAAGGAGCCCGACAAAACCAGGCTCATGGAAATCTTCCGGGAGCTTGGTTTCAACCGGCTTCTGATCCAGCTTGGCGTCAAGACCGAGGAAAGTGCTTCAAATGATCCCCCGTTGGCGAGCGATCCGCCGGCTGCAAGAAGCACTCCGGCATCGGCTCTGCCGCAACGCGAGCCTGGCAGGCCGGGCTCGGCCGGTACGATTGCCCACACATATACGCTGATCGATACGCCCGAGAAATTCGGTACGTTCCTGGCCGAGCTGAGGAAGCAGAGACTGATCTCCGTCGATACGGAAACGACCTCTCGCAACGCGATGCGGGCCGAGCTGGTCGGCATCAGCTTCTGCTGGGAGTCCGGCAAGGCATTCTATCTGGCGATCAGAGGGCCTTTGGGCGCGCCGCATCTCGATATCGCCACAGTCCGGCGGGAGCTCGGCCCCATTCTCGCGGATGAGAACGTCCGGAAGATCGGCCAGAACCTGAAATACGATATGCTCGTGCTCCGGAACGCGAAAATGCCGGTACGCGGCATCTACTTCGACACGATGGTCGCCTCCTACTGCCTGGACCCGGAGCGCATGTCCCATTCGCTGGACAACCTGGCGCTGGATTTCCTGGCCTACCGGTGCATTCCCATCGTCGATCTGATAGGCAAGGGCAAGAACCAGCTCACGTTCGACCTGGTGGACCTGGGCGTCGCCGCCGAATACTCGGCCGAAGATGCCGATATCACGTATCAGCTTTATCTGTGTCTCAGGGACCGGCTCGAACAGGAGCCTCAACTCCACAAGCTATTCCACGAGGTCGAGATGCCGCTGGTCGAGGTGCTGGCGGAGATGGAGTATAACGGCGTCTCAATCGACACGGGCCTGCTCCGGGGGATGTCCGGCGAGCTGGACGAGGCGCTGAAGCGCGTGGCCGAGCGGATCTACGAGCAGGCAGGGGCGGTATTCAATGTCGACTCGCCCAAGCAGCTTGCCGAGGTGCTGTTCGACCGGCTCAAGCTCCAGGCCGGCCGGATGGGCAAGTCCGGCCGCAGCACCGACGCCGAGGTGCTCGACCAGCTCACCGACCAGCACCCCATCGCCGGTCTGGTCCTGGAATACCGCACCCTCAGCAAGCTCAAAAACACGTATGTCGACGCACTCGGCTCTCTGATCCATCCGAAGACCGGCCGCGTGCACACGTCTTTCAACCAGACCGTTACGGCGACCGGACGCCTCTCGTCGAGCAACCCGAACCTCCAGAATATCCCTATCCGGACAGAGCTGGGCCGCAAAATCCGCGCCGCCTTCGTGCCCGAAAACAAAGACGACTGCATCCTCAGTGCGGACTATAGCCAGATCGAGCTGCGGCTGCTGGCCCATTTCTCGAAGGATGAGACGTTGCGGGCCGCCTTCGCGGCCGATCAGGACATTCATCGCTTCGTCGCCTCGCAAATCTACAACGTCCCACTGGACCAGGTGACCAGTGAGATGCGTGCGCGATGCAAGACGGTCAACTTCGGCATTATTTACGGGCAGGGGGCCCTCGGCCTGGCCCGCACGATCGGCATGAGCCCCGCCGAGGCCAGACAATTCATCGCAGAGTATTTCGCCCGCTACGGCTCCATTCGGGCCTTCATCGACCAGTGCATTGCCAGGGCCAGGCGCACCGGCTACGCCGAGACCATCTTGGGCCGCCGGCGTCGGATCTCGGACATCAAGGCCAAGAATCCCGGCCGCCGCGCCCAGGCGGAACGGCTCGCGGTCAACACCGTCATCCAGGGCTCCGCCGCCGACCTGATAAAAGTGGCGATGGTAACCATTCATCGCCGGATCGAATCGGAGCGGCTCCCCGTACGAATGATCTTGCAGGTTCACGACGAACTGGTCTTCGAAGTGCCGACCACCGAGGCCGACAAGCACGCCAAATGGATCGCCGAAGAGATGGTCAACGCCATCCGCTTCGATGTCCCCCTCAAAGTCGATACCAAGTGCGGCCCCTCCTGGCTCACCGATAAGTAATCGGAGTCAACTCTCAACTCCATAACCGGCACCGGCGAGGCTTGGCAAAAGAACAGAGAGGAATCACTTTTTTCGCAAATCTTGCTTGACAGCACGCGACGCATGTGATATCATATTATTCCTATATGAATAATACAGTATGACTTGGCCTGCATTTGCAGGTTGCGTGAATTGACGATGGCTGGGGCTGGAAGCTCCGGAAGGGTAACCGGCCGATGACGAACAAATATGAATCGAGGAGCGGGTCGACGGATGCCGTGATACAGGAGCTGAAGAAGATTATCGAGGAATTGGTGTACGGGACCATCACGATCAAGGTGCACAACGGGAGGGTCACGCAATTGGAGATAACGGAGAAAAGGCGAATCGGCGAACCTCTGGAGTTTGAGAAAGGGGGTGGTATCTAAGGCGGGAAAGCAGGTATACGTTCACCAGGCCGACTGGACAACGTGCTGAGATAAAACTGGTATGAGGGTTTGACCAGTTCACTGGAAAGCCCCGATCAATCGTAGAGAAGGGGATTTTCAATGAACAGGTTCTGGGTAATGGTTCTGGTCGGTTGGGTCGTATCTGCACATGGGGCGGTTTCGTCAGGCGGTGTGCCGCTGAGTAATCTTGAGGGAGTGGGAGGCATCGCCTTCAATCCTCTGGCCTATCTGGCGGGCGCTGGTGCATCCGAGGGGAAGGAGAAGGAAGGGGCAGCGAAAGGCAACGTATTCGGCCTGCCGCAATTCGGCGGCTGGTACATCCACCTGGATGATGTCTCCATAGATTGGACAACACTTGGAGTCGCGGAGACATTGTTCGGACGTGTGGAGGTTTCCTATGGCCATGAAATTGTCGCGCTGTCAGGAGGCGAGACCCTGTACAAGGACAACGCGGGCGCGAAGCTGCTCGTGCTCAAGGAAGGCAAATGGCTTCCTGCCGTTTCTGTGGGAGCGCTGTGGAAACACACGACATTCGACGTGCCGGATGGGGTGGAGGACTCCGGCATTGACTTCTATCTGGTGGCGACGAAGCTCATCAAAGAGCTGCCCAAGCCGGTTCTGCTGTCCGGCGGCGTGATTTCCACGAAGGGCCGGACCCTCGGAGTCCTCGGATTCGATGAGGACCGAGACGAGGCATGGTTCGGGAACATCGACGTTCTCCCGCTGGAAAACGTCGCCCTCGGGTTCGAGTACAGGCAGGGGGCACATTTCGATGACTTTAAGAATGCAGACTACTGGAATGCGCACCTGGCATGGTTCGTCAACAAGAATCTGACCCTGGTGGGTGCCTATGTCAATGCCGGCAATCACGAATCATCGTCCGAAGTCGGTCTTGGCGAAGGCGCGGTTGTGAGTCTGCAGTACGCGTTCTAAGAACAAGAGAAGGAACATGCGATCCCTAGTGGATCGCCAGAAAAGGGGCATTTTCTATGAGCACTATTGATAAGAGACTGAAACCGGAGACATTAGCGCTTCACGGCGGACAGGAAGCGGATCCCACAACGGGCGCCCGCGCTGTTCCCATCTACCAGACAACTTCGTACCAATTCAAGAATACTGAGCACGCGGCCAACCTGTTTGGGCTCAAGGAATTCGGCAACATCTACACGCGGATCATGAACCCGACCACGGATGTGCTGGAAAAGCGCATGGCTCTGCTGGATGGCGGGGTAGGCGCCTTGGCGGTCTCCAGCGGCCAGGCCGCCACCACGCTGGCGATTTTGAACATCGCCCAAGCCGGCGACGATATTGTTTCTTCCGACAACCTGTACGGCGGAACCTACAACCTGTTCCATTACACGCTGCCGCGCTTGGGAGTAAAGGTCCACTTCGTAAAATCGAATGACCTGCCCGCGTTTCAACGGGCCATCACGCCCCACACGAAGGCAATCTATGCCGAATCGATCGGTAATCCGAAGCTCGATGTGGCAGACTTGGAGGGCCTGTCCCGATTGGCCCAGAAAAACGGCATTCCCTTCATCCTCGATAACACCGTTTCGCCCTATCTGCTACGGCCCATCGATTTCGGGGTCGATATCGTCGTGTATTCGGCCACGAAATTCATCGGCGGCCACGGCACCTCCATCGGCGGTCTCATTGTGGACTCAGGGAAATTCGACTGGACAAATGGGAAATTCCCCCTGATTGCCGAGCCCGACCCGAGTTATCATGGGCTCAACTTTGTCGAGGCTTTGAAGCCGCTGGGAAACATCGCCTACATTATTAAGGCACGCGTGACCCTTTTGCGTGACGTCGGGACGGCTATGTCACCCTTCAACGCCTTTCTCTTCCTGCAGGGGCTGGAAACGCTGCATCTGAGGATGCCGAGACACTCAGAGAATGCTCTGGCCGTGGCGCAGTATCTGAGCAGGCATTCAAAGGTCTCATGGGTGAACTATCCGGGGCTCGACGCCAGCCCTGAGCGGGACCGCGTGCGAAAGTACCTGCGCAAGGGCGCCGGAGCGATCCTGGGCTTCGGCATCAAAGGTGGTCTGGAGGCGGGGCGGAAATTCATCGACTCGCTCCAGCTTGTCTCGCATCTGGCAAACGTCGGCGATGCGAAGACGCTGGCCATACACCCCGCGACCACCACACATCAGCAGTTGTCGCCCGACGAGCAGCTTTCGACCGGCGTGACGCCGGATTTTGTGCGATTGTCCATCGGCATAGAGCACATTGACGATATCCTCGCGGATATCGAGCAGGCATTGGCAAAGGCATGAAGGACCGGCGCGACGGGCGGCGACAGATAGTCTCGGAGAATGCAGTATGAAAAGAGAATTGAGCAACATACTTGGGGCGGTGGGCGGGACGCCGCTTGTCAGGCTTAACAAGATCACGCGCGGGGTCAAGTCCGCCGTGTACGTGAAGCCGGAAATGCTCAACCCGGGCGGAAGTGTGAAGGATCGCATCGGGATTGCCATGGTCGAAGCCGCCGAGCGGGAAGGAAAGCTCAAGCCCGGAGGAACGATTATCGAGGCCACGGCCGGTAACACCGGTGCGGGGCTGGCCCTGGTGGCGGCGATCAAAGGGTACCGCTGCATCTTTGTTCTGCCCGACAAGATGAGCCGGGAGAAGATCAACCTGCTCAAGGCCTACGGTGCCGAGATCGTGATCGCGCCCACGTCGGTGCCTCCGGATTCGCCTGAGAGTTATAACGGGACGGCCAACCGTCTGGCCAGAGAGATCCCCAATTCCTTCCGGCCCAACCAGTTTGAAAACCCCAACAATCCTCGCGCGCATTACCTGACGACGGGGCCGGAGATCTGGCGGGATTCCGGCGGGAAGATCGAGGTCTTCGTGGCCGGGATGGGCACTGGCGGGACCATCTCAGGCACCGCACAATTCCTCAAGGAAAAGAATCCGAATATCACCATCGTGGGCGCCGATCCGGAAGGATCGATTCTCTCTGGGGATACACCGAAGCCATACAAGGTCGAAGGCATCGGCGAGGACTTCATTCCCAAGACGTTCAATCGCCAGCTTGTGGATGAGATGGTGCGGGTCAGCGATCGGGAGTCGTTCCTCATGGCGCGCCGACTGGCCCGGGAAGAAGGCATCCTCGCCGGCGGGTCGTCCGGGACGGCCCTGGCGGCGGCCCTCAAATTCGCCCAGCGGCTCCAGAAACCGAAATACATCGCGGTCCTTCTGCCGGACACGGGACGGAACTACATCGACAAGATCTACTCCGACCAGTGGATGATGGAGAACGGCTTCCTGGGCGGTGAGCGGGCCAAACCGGCGCACGTGCGCGATGTTTTGTCGGTGAAGTCATTTCCTTCGCTCATCTGCGTTTCTCCCAAAGAGAAGCTCAGCCGGGCCATCTCCCTCATGCAGGAATACAGCATTTCGCAATTGCCCGTGATCGAGGCCGACAAGGTCATAGGGAGTCTGAGCGAGGCCTCGGTCATGAAACTGCTTCACGATGGAATCAACTTCGAGGAGCAGCAGATCGGGGCGGTGATGGGAGCACCCATGCCGGCCCTCGAGGGCGAAACCGATGTCTGTGAGGCCTTCCGAGTGCTTCTTTCCGGGGCTTCCGGGATTGTCGTCCTGCGGGACGGCAAACCGCAGGGGGTCATTACCCGGTCGGATTTGGTGTGCTTCTGGACACAGACGAAGGAGAGTCCGGATGAAGTTTGAGACGACAGCGATTCACGCGGGGCAGGCGCCCGATCCCTCTACCGGCGCCGTCATTGTGCCGGTGTTCCAGACATCGACGTACCAGCAGGAAGCGATCGGAAAGCACAAAGGATACGAGTACTCGAGGACCGGCAATCCGACACGCACCGCGCTGGAGACCTGCCTGGCCGAACTCGAAGGAGGCAAGGTTGGACTGGCCTTTTCCTCCGGCGTGGCGGCCACCGCCGCGGTCTTCGCCCTGTTCGAGAAGGGAGCGCATATCGTCCTCGGCGACGATTTGTACGGCGGAACCTACCGCCTGGTGGAGCGGGTATTCCGGAAGTGGGGAATCTCGGCGACGTATGCCGATGTGGACGATCTGCGGTCTTTCGAGCAATCCCTCACGCCGAAGACGCGGCTGATCTGGATCGAATCACCGACGAACCCGCTCCTGAAAGTTATCGATATCCAGCGCCTGGCCGAGATGGCCCGCAAGAGAAAAGTCCTCCTAGCGGTGGACAACACCTTCGCCAGTCCGTATTTTCAGAACCCGCTCGCGCTGGGCGCGGATATCGTCGTACACAGTACCACCAAGTACATCAACGGCCACAGCGACATCGTGGGAGGCGCTGTGGTCGTGGATGACGGGGCCCTCCACGACCAGCTCAAATTTTACCAGAATGCGGCCGGCGCGGTGCCCGGGCCGTGGGATTGCTGGTTGACTTTACGCGGTCTGAAAACGCTGGCGGTCCGGATGAGGGAACACGAGAAGAATGCCCAATATCTGGCGGCCTTCCTCTCCAAGCATAAGAAAGTCGCCAAAGTCTACTATCCCGGACTCAAAGGCACGCGCGATTATGAGATTGCGTCGAAGCAAATGCGCGGCTTCGGCGGGATGCTCAGCTTCGAAATCAAAGGAGGCTTCCCGGCGGTGGAGAGATTTCTCACCGGCCTGAAAATCTTTCTGCTCGCCGAGAGTCTGGGTGGTGTCGAGTCCCTGGTCTCCTACCCGGCCAAGATGACCCACGCCGCGATACCCGAGCCGGGGCGATTGGAAAGGGGCATCACCGATGCCCTGATTCGCCTCTCCGTCGGCATTGAGAATCGTGAGGACCTGAAAGCCGATCTGGAGAATGCGTTATCGGGTGCGTGAAGGTGAACCAACTCCCCGGGGCCGGTCAAGTTACCGCAGGAGCTTCGTGTGCGACTCCATTTTGGGCGGATCCATGCGCATTTGTCATGCTGAGCGAAGCGAAGCATCTGAGCATCGCAGGAAAAACTCCTGCCGCATCCAGCCCGCGCACAGGTCTGTGGCCAGATCCTTCGCTGACGCTCAGGATGACAAAACAACGCTACCAGCCCACGCAACTTAGTCGGCACCTTTCGGGGCTTGCGGCGGCCACTCTAACGGCGGGTACTGTACTTCGTTCGCCTTCGCGATCCAGGCCGGGTCGCCGTAGACGCCGGCTTGCGTGTAGTCGAATGGCTCGAAACCGAGCTTGAGAGCAGGGGAGTCCGGCGTCAGATGGAAGTCGAGGTTCTTCGCGTCGACAAAGAGCGGGTCCGCGATGATCGAATGCTCATCGTGCTTTTGCTGCTGCCGCCATTGCTCCAGCGATAACCCGGCGAATGTCACCGGCTCGCCGGCGGCGTTCCAGTAGCAGTTGTTATCCATGTTGATGTTGACCTTCGTCCAGGGGCCCGCCAGCAGGGGACCGGTCTGCCAGTACACGATGTTCTTTTCAAAGGTAAAGGACAGATGCGGCTCGACACGGGTGGCCTGGATCTGATGGGGCATGCTGTTGACCATGATGTTGTTGCGGATGATGTTCTCTTTGCCGTAGTGCTGATGGAAGCTGCCGGTCTTGGTGTGGTAGACCAGGTTCTTTTCCATCACGATGCCCGTGCTGCCCTCGTCGGTATAGAGGCCCCAGCCGCCATAGGAGTAGGCGTAGATGTCATGGAAGATGTTGTTGGCGACGACGGTTCCTTCGGAGGCTCCGAGCGTGTAGATGCCGCCCATGTCGCTGAGCACGGCCCAGCCGAGGTGATGGATGTGGTTGAAGCTGATGTCGTTGCGTTTGGCGGTGCTGCCGGCGTAACCCCAGACCCAGCCGGCCGAGATGCCGGTGTAATACATGTCGGCAATTTCATTATGCGTCACGGCATTGTCGGGGCTGTGGCCGATCCACACACCGACGGCATCCATGTAGATTCGTCCGCCTCCACGGATGATATTGTTGTCCACGGTGATATGGCTCGTACGGGAGGCTTCGTTTTCGCGCACCCGTCCCTCCCCGATGCGGACGCCGCCGGCACCGAGGTCGTACAGATAGCACCGCTCGATGCGGCAGTCGCGGCAGCCCTCCCGAAACCACACGCCGTAACCTCTGACGTGGCCGACTTCGCAATTCTGAATCGTGATATCTCTCGCCCCGTCGAGCATGACTGCGGCTTCGATGGGAAAGGCGGCCTGGTGCGGGGCGTAGCTCGTCATGGCAGGCGTGTATTCCTCGTATTGGAACAGGAGACCTTTGAGAGTGATGCCTTCCACAAATTTCCCGGCCGCCGGCTGGCCCTCGAAAATCACCAGCTTTGCCGCGGCCGGGGCGATCACTTCGGCTTTGGACACCTCCTCATCCGGAAGCGGCTTGTAGTAGAGTGTGCCGTCGAGGCTGAGGAACCACTCGCCGGGCTCGTCGAGGGCGGCCCTGAAGTTTTCCAGATGGAACCGGGTACCGGCGGGCCAGCCGGCATAGTTTGCCAGCTTCTCGCCCGTGGTGAGGATCTGATTCTTGTCGAAGTCCACGGCGGTGAGGTGGCGCCGGGTGATGCACCACTTGTGATAGGCCACGAGCTCAATGTCTCGGATTTCCGCCTCGCTCAGACCTCGCAGCGGCGCAAGGACATCAGGCGGAACGTTCGTCGTTCGCAGGAACTGGCCGGGCTTGCCCTCGAGCGGAACTTCCGTCGTTTCACCCATGTAGAAGTAGAATTTGTTCGGCGCTCGCGCCCGCGTGGCCCGCCAGCCGTTGACGAACAATTGATCGAAACGACGGGTGCCATCCGCCGCCTCGCGAATTCGCACGCGCCACAGCCCATCGTCGCCGCGTTCGAGCCCCTGGATGACCCGGCCTCCGGAGAAGACCGGCCGGGCCCCGGGCGCCGCTTCATAGGTGACGCCGCTGTCCTCCGGACTCAGCGTGAACGGCTTTGCCAATTCATAGCGGCCGTCGGCAACCACGACACGCGGCCTGTCCGGGGCCGATCTTTTCTGGCGTACGATGTCTCTGGCCCGTTCGAGAGTGGCGACGGGGCCGTCGGTTCTCTGGCCGTTCGGCTGAGCGATCTGGCCGGACCAGTTGTCGTTGCCATGGGGGGACACATAGACGGTCACGCTGGCTGCGCGCGCAGATAACGCAAATGCGCACGTCAGCAGAAGCACAGATGGGATCATGGTGAAACGCGATTGGCTCATTCCGTCACCTCCTGTCAATTGTGGTGTGCGAAAAAGTTCAGAGCCGGACATGCTGCGAGTCCGGCTCTGAGAATGTCCACATCGTGGTCGAGCCCTTCGACAGATACTTTACGCAAGATGCTTCGCATTGCCCGCCGTCAGGTCTTCCCACTTGATGCCGACCTTCTTGCAGGCGTAGCCGACCTCCCGCATGTAGTCGCCGTAGCAGGTCATCCAATGAAAGCCCGGCATCCGCTCGGCCAGTAGCTTGCTGTCGCAGGTGAAATCAATGTCGATCTGGCAGCGACAGATGTCCATGAACGGCACATCGACGATCTTGCCCTTGAGGCCAACCCAGCGTTTGATCAGGAAATCGGGAATGATATTGGTCACAACCTGACCCTTGCGCATCTCGACCTTCGGGGCCGCCCCGTAGTCCGACTCGAAGTGTGTCAGGATGCGGACCGGCTCGAGGTCCTTGCCGTTCATGCGGCGCGGGCCCGTGCAGTGAGCGAGCGTAATAATATTGTCGTGCGGGTACGTCGGGTCGTTGAGGAACATGGGCCTGCCCGAGATGTTCGCCAGCAGGACGCCGGACGGAATCACCACAAAGTCCGATTCGCAGAACGCCATGTAGCCGGCGTCGTTCAGGATCGAGAGTGTCAGGCACGCCGAGGTCTCCGCCAGGGGCATGATGGTCCCCATGCAGCCGTTGATCGTGATCGCCCGGCAATCGGCCCTCTTCATCAAGCCGATGAAAATCTGCTCGAGCAGGAAAGCGTTCTCCACGAACTCGGGTTTGGTCTCGAGCTTGACGCCGCCGGCTTTGAGATAGTCTTTCGCCCGCTCCTTCGCCTGGGTGACGGCGGCGCTATCGGCCCGGGCCTCCTTGATGAGTTTGCCCAGCTCATCGTAGGAGACCGTCTGCATATCGAACTTCCAGAGCTCGCGTACGAGCTTCGGCACGACGCCCTCCGGCTGAGCCCAGGCGCCGGGGCCGCCGATGGCGAGAATCCGCGTGCCCAGCGTGTTCTGCAGGCCGCACAGGGCCCGCAGACGCCACAGGATTTCGTCCTGGCTGTCCACAATCACGTCGCCGTCGTCGACACCCTGGACCTTGAGCACATCGGTGTGCTGCCGCAGGTATCGCGGGCTGATGATTTCATACCAGAGATAGACCGGCCCGGACTTATGCCGGCAGAAGAAAATCATGTTCTTGCTGCGTTTGCTCAGCACGTCGAAGGCATTCTGCGGCCCGCCCGCCGCATAGACCAGGCAGACATCGGCCTTTTCGAGGCCCTCGATCTTCGCCACGTCCTCCGCCGAGCGAATGCCAACGGGCTTGACGAACTCAACGGGGAAGTCCGCCCGCTTCTTGAGCGCATCCAGCTCTTTCTGAATCCGACCCAACTCCTCCTCGGCATCCTTCTGGCTCTGAATGCCGCCCCACGACCGCCAGCTCGTCTGGGGGTGTCGCGTCGGAATCTCGTAAATCAGAACCGGCCTGACGACCAGGGCCCGCCGCTCGACTCCGCCCGCACCCTCCGTCGCGGCCGCCGCCACGGCCGACCAGGTCAACCCGCTCAAAGCCATGCCCAGTGCCCCGGCCCCGCTGACGCCCTGCAAAAACCCTCTGCGGCTGATGGTGTCCGTCGCATGCTCCCGCCCGCAGCCGCATGGACAACAGGTGGTTCTCATTGGATGTCCCGCCGAATTTTCGCTCGTCATGTGTCATCCCCTTTTACACAGGTTTGAGATATGTCACCAGTACCCCCAGCAATATAACCCGGCTATGGACTGACCACAAGGCAAAAAGGGGAAGGCAGGGATGGGCGAGCCACCTGGCCCTGTGGCTTCCGCATTGTCCGCCACGGCGCTCCTCGCCATAATACTGGCTGTCCATTATGCCAAGAACGAACAGTCAGTGTGCGGACGACATGAGGAGCAATCAAACAACAAGACCAACGTTCCCTCCTCAGAGAGTTGCCTTGACGGCAAGAATACGCGCCAGCGGTAGTAATCAATAGTGGATGGGAGACACGTGGGATGAGTTACGATCCGGAGCAGCATCATCGGCGGTCAATCCGGCTGGATGGTTATGATTACGCGGAAGCGGGTGCGTATTTCGTGACCGTCTGCACCCAGGATCATCTGTGTCTGTTCGGCAGTGTCGTTGGCGAAGAAATGCAGCCGAATGAGTCTGGACGCATGGTCTTGGCGGCGTGGAATGAATTGCCGGATCGTTACCCGGGTGTGGTGACCGATGCATTTGTGCTGATGCCGAACCATATCCACGGAATTATCGTGTTGGCAGCCTCTGTAGGGGCAACCCCCTGTGGTTGCCCTGGCCCACATGCGCAAGCCACGGCATACGGGCTGAACGAGGCCGGGCAGGCACGGGGGCCTGCCCCTACGAGTACCAACGATGATCGCTGTCCGCTGTCGCTGGGAGATATCGTACGCCGATTTAAGACGCTGACAACAAGACAGTACATCGACGGGGTGAAATCATCCCACTGGTCGCCTTTCCCTGGCCGTCTGTGGCAGCGCAATTATTACGAGCATATCATCCGCAGTGAGCGAGCCCTGAACCATATTCGCCGCTACATTTTCGAGAATCCCTTGCGCTGGGCACAGGACAGAGAGAACCCGGCGGCCACCACGCCGGAAGAACCGGATGCATGGCGAATCTGAGGTAGGGGGCAGGCCCCCGTGCCTGCCCTGATTCGAATCTGTGCACGCGTTCTGATGATTCGACCCATTCCACAGGAAGGGCAACCACGGGGGGTTGCCCCTGCGAGGAATCGAGATGGTGGTTTGTGCCTTGACGAGGCCGGGCGAGGGTCATAGAATGCGGACCCTGATTCGAGGGGGAACCACGCGGCCGTGGGTCTCGCACGGTCAGTCTATTGGCGGTGAGAAGGATAATGGAATCATGATTGGGATCAATGAGAACTTTTTGAAGCTGCGGGCCGGGTATCTGTTTCCGGAGATCGGCCGGCGCGTGCGGGCGTTCAAGCAGGAGCATCCGCAGGCCAAGGTCATCAGCATGGGGATCGGCGATGTCACGCAGCCGCTGGCGCCGGCGGTGATCGAGGCGATCCACCGGGCCGTGGATGAGATGGGCCGGCAGGAGACGTTCCGGGGTTATGATGATACCGGCGTCGGGTATGAGTTCCTGCGGCGAGCCATTGTCGATAACGATTTCGGTGCCCGGGGCGTGAGTGTCGAGCTCGATGAGGTTTTCGTCAGTGACGGGACCAAGTCCGATACGGGCAACATGCAGGAAATCTTCGGGATTGACAACGTCGTGGCCGTGGCCGACCCGGTCTATCCGGTCTACGTCGATACGAACGTGATGGCGGGGCGCACGGGGCCGGGTAGCGACTCGGGCCAGTATGCCGGCGTCGTCTATATGCCCGCGACGGCGGAGAACGGCTTCGTTCCTGAGCCGCCGGACAGGCCGGTGGACATGATCTATCTGTGCTTTCCGAATAATCCTACAGGTGCCGTCGCTGCGAAAGATGACCTTGCCCGGTGGGTCGAGTATGCCCGCGCGAACAAGGCCGTGATATTCTTCGATGCGGCCTACGAGGCCTACATCAAGGATCCCTCAATCCCGCACTCGATCTACGAGATCGAGGGGGCCAAGGAGGTCGCCATCGAGTTCCGGAGCTGCTCCAAGACGGCGGGGTTCACGGGCGTTCGCTGTGCCTATGCCGTCGTGCCGAAGCACCTCAGGGCTTATACAAAGGACGGCAGGGCGATCGAAGTCAATCCGATCTGGCGGCGCCGGCACACCACGAAGTTCAACGGCGTCTCCTACGTCACGCAGGTGGGGGCGGCGGCGATTTACAGCCCGCAGGGGAAGAAGCAGGTTCAGCAGACGATCGATCTCTACATGGCGAATGCTACGCTGATTCGCGAGACGCTGACGAAGCTCGGATACAAGGTCTATGGCGGGGTCAACGCCCCATACATCTGGGTCCGGACGCCGAAGGGCATCGGCTCGTGGGAGTTCTTCGACCTGCTGTTGAACAGGGCCAATGTCGTCTGCACGCCGGGGGCCGGCTTCGGGCCCGCGGGGGAAGGGTACGTGCGTCTGACAGCTTTCGGCCTGCCGCAGAACGTCAGGGAAGCATTAGACCGCTTCGCCCGACTGTAAAGGACCGCCAACATTCGGATGATCCGACGCACATCAGGAGGTTCTCGTGACGGAGCGTGTCACAGCGTATATCGGGTTGGGAAGCAACCTGGGGGATCGGGAACGCGCGATCCGAAACGCGCTCACGATGCTCAGTAGCAATGGGAGCGTCGAGGTGGCCCGTGTCAGCGAGATCGAAGAGACCTCGCCGCTGGGACAGATGCCGCAGCCGAAGTACCTCAATGGTGTGGCGGAGATCAAGACGACGCTCCAGCCGGACGAGCTGCTGCGAAAGCTCAAGGCGACGGAGGCCGCCCTCGGGCGTCAGCCCGGCGGCAGGTGGCAGTCCCGGACCATCGATCTGGATTTGCTGCTCTTTGGCAGTCAGGTCGTCAGCACGGGTGCACTGACGGTGCCGCACCCGCAGATGCACCTGCGTTCGTTCGTTCTCGATGGGCTGTGCCGGCTCAATCCCGAGCTTGTTCACCCGCTGCTCAAGGAGCCGATCTGTGAGCTGGCGCAGCGTCTCGGCGGCGGCAATTTCGTTCTCGATCCGAGTGTCCCCCAGCTCGTCAGTGTCGCCGGGATCATCGGGGTCGGCAAGACCACCCTGGCCAGGAAGCTGGCCGAGATCTTGGAAGGGGAGCTCCTCCTGGAGCCTTATGACGCCAATCCCTTCCTGTCGGAGGTCTATGCGGGCAAATGCGAGCTCGCCCTGGACTCGCAACTGTACTTCTTAGTGAACCGGGCCAGACAACTCGACCGGGATAGTTTGCCGCGGGACAAGGTCTTCGTGACGGACTACGTTTTTCACAAGGAGCAGATCTATGCGCGGCGATGCCTCGATCCGGTGCAGTTGGAGCTTTACCAGAGCATCTACCCGGCGTTCGCACAAAAAGTGGCGCTGCCCGTACTGGCAATCCATCTGCAGGATTCGCCGGCCAATTGCCTGGAGCGGATTCATCGCCGCAATCGGCCTTATGAGCAGCGGATCTCCCTCGCATTCCTCGAAGCACTGCATCGTGATTACGAGGAGTTGTTCGCCGGCTGGAAGCTCTGTCCGGTGATTCGTGTGCCGGCATCGAGACTCACCGGCTACCATGAGGCAGTGGTCGAGCACCTGGTCCTGCAGGTGAAAGCGTATATTGCGGCGGAGGCACAACCATGTGTAGCGCAGAGTTCATGAGTTTGGCTGCTGTGCCGGGAGGAGATCGCTTCGTCGCTCCGCTCCTCGCAATGACATGGGCGAACAGGTAAGAGGCGGGAGCAAGACAAATGCAGGTAACGAAGACAATAGCTGAGATGAGAGCGTGGGTGAGGCAGGCCCGGGCCGAGGGAAAGACGGTGGGCTTTGTGCCTACGATGGGCGCGCTGCACATCGGCCACGTCTCGCTGATCGAGGCGGCCGCTGAATGCTGCGACACCGTGGTCGTGAGCGTCTTTGTGAATCCTACTCAATTCGGCCCCGGCGAAGATTTCGACCAATACCCCCGGCCCTTTGAGAAAGACCTGGAGATTTGCGCGAAGCACGGCGTCCACGCGGTCTTTGCCCCGAGTCCGGCCGAGATGTACCCTCGCGAGAATCTGACCTGGGTGAACGTGGAGAAGCTGACGGAGGGTCTGTGCGGGCGGTCTCGGCCCGGCCACTTCCGGGGTGTAGCGACCGTCTGCACGAAGCTTTTCAATATCGTCGGTCCCGATAAGGCTTTCTTCGGCCAGAAGGACGCCCAGCAAGTGGCCGTCATCAAGCGGATGGTCGCCGACCTCAACATGCCCCTCGAGATCGTGGTCTGCCCGACGATGCGCGAACCGGACGGATTGGCTGTCAGTAGTAGAAACCAGTACCTCAGTCCGCAGGAGAGGAAGGACGCGGCGGTGATCTACCGGTCCTTGCAGAAGGGGGCCGAGCGGATCCGGGCCGGCGAGGCCAGTGTGGCGAGGATCACGGATGAGATGTGTGGAGTTCTCCGGCAGGTGCCGGCCCTGGGGATCGAGTACGTCAGTATCGTCGATGCCGAGAGCCTGCAGGAGTTGGAGCGGGTCCGGGGCAGGATCCTGATGGCCGTGGCGGGGCGGCTCGGCTCGACCCGGCTGATCGATAACGTTGTGGTGGACACAGCGGCAAAATTAGGATATAATGACCCGGATTCGGATGGGAGAAGCAACACAACCGACGTAATGATATGCTGATAAAAGTGCTTAAAAGCAAGCTGCACCGGGCACGGGTGACGGATGCGAAACTGCAGTATCCCGGCAGCATCGAGGTCGATGAGAGCCTCCTGTGGTCGGCGGGGATTATGCCGTACGAGTCCGTCCTCGTGGCGGACGTCAACAACGGCAATCGGTTCGAGACGTACGCCGTCCCCGGCGAGCCGGGCTCCGGCAGAATCGTGGTCCTCGGTGCGGCGGCCCGGTTGGTCAAGCCGAAGGATACCATTATTATTCTCGCCTTTGCCTACTGCACGCCGGAAGAGGCCGCTCAGCTTGTGCCCAAGGTCGTGGTTCTGGACGAAAACAACAGGATTGTGAAACAGCAGTGAGTCGCCGCACGGGAGTTTGAAGTGAGAAGTGTAAAGTTTGAAGCAGGAAGTCAGACGTGGAAGGCAACTTGAAACTTGACACTTCGCACCTAAAACTTGCCCGATGCTTCGCCACGTCTGGAAGGAGCCAACAATAGTCTCATGTATCCCGAGCTGTTCCAAATCCCCATCGTTCATCTGACGATCAAGAGCTACGGCCTGATGATGGTCGTTGGCTTTCTCGCGGCGGTCTCCGTCATTCGCTATCTGAGCCGCCACTTCACGACGAACCCCGCCCACATCACCAATGCGGCCCTGTACTCGCTGATCGCCGGGGTCGTCGGGGCCCGCGTTTTCTTCGTGCTCCATTACTTCGACCAGTTTCGTGATGACCCATCGAGCGTGTTCGCCATCTGGAACGGCGGGCTCGAGCTCATCGGCGGCGTCGCGATGGCGATTGCGGTGATCTTGCTCTACATCATATATCACAAGCAGCCGATGCGTCATTATCTCGATGTCCTCGCCATCGGATTGATGGCGGCGCTGGTGTTCGGGCGGATCGGGTGCTTTCTGAACGGCTGCTGTTATGGCAAGCCGACCGAGCTGCCCTGGGGCGTGCACTTTCCGTACAACTCGTTCTCTTACCACAGCCAGGTTCTCCCAGACCTCGATCGCCACCGGGCCGAGCCGCACTTGAAGCTGCCCGACGAATTTTTCGGCTATACGAATGGCCTGGGCGAGCATAATCCGGACCTCAAACCCTGGAAGTACCTGACCCCCAGGCAGAAAGAGCTGGTCACGACGGGCGCGTACCGCAGCCTGGCGGTCCACCCGACCCAATTGTATTCCTCGCTCGGGGCGGGTCTGCTCGGCCTCGTTTTCTACGGCATCTGGCGCCGGTCGCAGCGCGCCGAGAGAGCGGGGAGCTATCCCTTCCTTACCAAGCCCGGCTCGACCTTCAGTGTGATGTTCATCCTCTACGGCATCGGGCGGTTCATCATGGAGTGGATCCGCGATGACAATCCATTCGAGATCGACAGCCTGACAATCTCCCAGATTCTCTGCATTGGCCTGGTCGCCCTTGGCATCGTTCTCGTTGTCTATTTCACGCTGAGCAAGCCCGAAAAGCTGCCGTCGTCGGTATCCAGGTAGGGCCTTCTAAGACCTGTCTGGATGATGTGCGGCCGATATGGTAGAATGTCCTCATGGTTGGAAATCTCTATTGAGGCCGACGCATGAGTAAGAAGCTCTCCTATGCGATCCCCGTGGGCGCGGTTACCGCCCTGGCCGCCGGCGCCCTGATCTGGATGCACTACAGGCCGGTTCGAGTTGAGAACATCCTGGCGTCCTACAAAGGGTCTGCCGGTTGCAGCAGCATCAAGATCGTATATCCGCAGAGTGAGACGCTGTTTCCTCCGGAGATTGCCGCGTCGACGTTCCGGTGGGAGGACGGCAATCAAGAGGCCGGCACGTGGCTGGTCCGGGTGGAACTCGGCGACAATCAGCCGCCGGTGAATTGTCTGACCCGCGCGCAGCAGTGGACGCCGGGCCCGCAGGATTGGGAGCACATCAAGAAAGGCTCGCTGGGCCAATACGCCCGGGTCCTCGTATTAGGTGTCAGGCCGGGTGGGTCGGCCAAGGTCGTATCGGCTGCTACCCTCACCATCCGGACCTCGAAGGACGAGGTGGGGGCGCCGCTGTTTTACCGGGAGGTCAATCTGCCCTTCATCGACGCGGTGACGGACCCCACGCGCATCCGCTGGCGATTCGGGTCGATCTCGTCGCCGCAGCCGCCGCCGGTCATCCTGACGAATCTGCCTGTGTGCGGGAATTGCCACTCGTTTACGCAGGACGGCGGGACGCTGGCGATGGATGTGGATTATGCCAACAGCAAAGGCTCCTACATCATCACGGCCGTGAAGCCCGAAATGGTGTTGGCGACCAGTGACGTCATCACGTGGGACGACTACAGGAAGGAAGATGGCGAGCAGACCTTCGGGCTGCTTTCGCAGATGTCTCCGGACGGCCGGTACGTGGTCAGCACGGTCAAGGACAAATCCGTTTTTGTGCCCATGCCGGACCTGGCGTTCTCCCAGCTCTTCTTTCCCATCAAAGGAATCCTGTGCGTCTATGACAGGCAGACCAAGACCTTCAGCGCGTTGCCCGGCGCGGACGACCCCGAGTATGCCCAGAGCAATCCGAGCTGGAGCCCGGACGGCCAATATATCGTCTTCGCCCGTGCGAAGGCTTACGACCTCAAGAACACGAAGGGCCAGGGCAGAATCCTGCTGACGCGCGAGGAGTGCAAGGAGTTTGTCGAGGACGGCAAGCCGTTCCTGTTCGACCTCTACCGTGTCCCGTTCAACGAAGGCAAGGGAGGCAAGGCGGAGCCGATCCGGGGTGCCTCGGGCAACGGCATGAGCAACTATTTCGCCCGGTACTCGCCGGATGGACGCTGGATCATCTTCTGCAAGGCGAAGAGTTACATGCTGCTCCAGCGGGATAGCGAGCTGTACATTATCCCGGCCGAAGGCGGCGAAGCGCGCAAGCTCCGCTGCAACGCCGGCCGGATGAACTCCTGGCATAGCTGGTCGCCGAACGGCAAATGGCTCGTCTTCTCGTCCAAGGCTTGGTCGGATTACACGCAGATTTGCCTGACCCACATCGACGAGAACGGTGAGAGCAGCCCGCCCGTTCTGCTGTCGAATTTGACCAGCCCGGACCGGGCCGCCAATATCCCGGAGTTCGTGAACGCCCGGCCCGATGCGATGGCGAAGATCAGCGAGCAGTTCCTCAATGACTACTCTTTCGTCCGTGCGGGCAACGAGTTCTATCGCCACGGGCAGGCCGAAAACGCCATACAGGAATACTATCAGGCACTCAAGCTGAATCCGGACAACGTCGAGGCACACCAGAAGCTCGGATTCCTACTCTATCACGTCAAGAACGTGTCCGAAGAGGGGATGAAACACTTGCTGAAGACGCTCGAGCTGGACCCCCACAATCCTCGGGCGCATTATGATCTGGGCATGGCGCTGCTCTATCAGCAGAAGATCGACGAAGCGTCCAAGCACCTCATGGAAGCGCTGCGCCAGATGCCGGATGGGTTGGATGACCAGTACACCCCCGCGCGACTGCACTTCCATCTGGGCGAGGCGCTGCTGTTGACGGGCCGGTCCAAAGAGGCACAGCCGCATCTGTCGAAGGTCGTCGAACTGGACCCGAATCACGCCGAGGCTCATTATCGTCTGGCGCAGGTCTTGGCCGACCTTGGCCAGCCGGATCGGGCATTGGCGCACTACACGAGGGCTGTGAAAATCAACCCGAAAGTGGATATCTCGCCCGCCCTGCACCACCTTCTGGCCGCAAGCTACATGCAGAAACGCCAGTTCCAAGAGGCGCTGCGCCACGAGGAACGGGCGCTGGCACTGGCCCAAGCCCAGGGCGACCAGCAGCTCGCCGCGGCCCTCAAGAAAGCCGTCGAGTACTGCCGCCAGTTGGCCAACGCAGCCGGTAAATAGTCCCTTCCCATTTATGGTGTGGTCGAGTTTTCCACCGAACATCTCGCCAGATTACCGATATTATGATGTAAACGTCTTGCCTGCGAACCTGGGATTTGTTAAAATAAGGACCTATGGGGCTATACGACAGAGATTACACACAGCCTGAATTCCGGCAGCAGCGTTACGGCCTGCCGCAGATGCGTTTCAACCTGCCGCAACTGACGCCGGTGGTCAAATGGCTGCTCATCGTCAACATCGCGATTTTCGGTCTGGGAGTGTTCGTTCCCGGGCTCGGGGGCTTCTTGGAGAAGTGGTTCGCCATCGATCCCGGAACATCGTTCACCGCCTTGCAGCCCTGGCGGCTCGTCACGTATCAGTTCCTCCATGATCTGGCGACGCCCTGGCACATTTTCTTCAACATGATCGCCCTGTTCTTCTTCGGTCCGCCGCTCGAAAGATACATGGGCAGCCGGAGATTCGTGCCGTTCTATCTGCTTTGCGGAGCAACCGGCGGGGTCCTCTACCTTGTGTTGACGGGCCTCAGGTTCCTCGCCCCGGTCCCGTTGATTGGCGCTTCCGGCTCCATTCTCGGTCTGCTGGCAGCCTGTGCGATCCTGTTCCCGCACTTCATCATCTTCCTGTTCATTGTCCCGATCCCGATTCGCATCGGGGCGATCGCGTTTGCGGTCATGTTCCTGCTGTCGCTGGTGATGCGCAGCGGCAATGCCGGCGGCGAGGCGGCCCATCTGGCGGGCATGGCGACCGGCGCCGCTTACGTGCTGCTGCAGCCGCGCTGGGACAGGCTCCTGATGAAGATGCGCTCCGGCTCGTGGGAAAAGAGACTGGAGCAGGGCAGAAGGCTGCAAATCGAGGTGGACCGCATTCTGGCGAAGGTCCATCGCGCCGGCCTGCACAGCCTGACCGCCCGCGAAAAGAGAACCCTCAAGCGGGCCACCCAGGAAGAGCTCCGCCGCCACCAGCTATAGCCCGCCGCGCATCGCATAGGGGGACCTTCATCGCGGATAAGCCGGGGGACGTACTGCGGCCGAGTCCAGGCCGGCAGACGATCTTTCCTCCTGATGGATAGCCGGTAGTCTGCCTGCTTTGCCAGCGTGAACCGAACTCTCCCTGGCATGCTCGTCATATTTGACACGACAATTCCCATCTGGTATACTACGGACCGACAAACGGAGAACTGACATCCTGCTGAATCACGTCAGTTCGTGTGTGGAGACAGAGGTAAAAGCGGGCATGATCGCACTGCCTGAAATCGGGGGGCGGAGGAGAAGACATGTCGGTTCTGAGAGAAGTGCAAGCCCTGCGGGCAATCTCTTTACTGATTGCGGTCTGCCTTGTCGGTCCGCCGGTCCAAGCCAAATACGGCGGCGGGAGCGGCACGGGCGACGACCCGTATCAGATCTGGACGGCCGAACAGATGAACGCCGTCGGGGCCAATCCGGGCGACTGGAACGAGCACTTCAAGCTGATGGCCGATATCGATCTGGCGGGCTTTGACGGCAAGAAGGGCAGGCCTGTATTCAAAGTGATCGCTCCCGACACCGACGCGGTCACGTCAGGTTTTCAAGGGACTTTCTTCACGGGCGTCTTTGACGGCAATGGTCACACGATCTCGCGTCTGATCCTCGCAGGTGGAAGCTATCTGGGACTGTTTGGCGCCTTGGGGCGTGGGGCCGAGGTCCGAGACCTGGGGGTGGAGGATGTCAGCATAACGGGTTCCGGCGGCTCCATTGGCGGCCTGGCGGGATACAACGAATCGGGTTCCGTGAGGCACTGTTACAGCGCTGGTCTGGTCAGTGGCAGTTACAGCATCGGCGGGCTGGTGGGGGACAATAAAGGCAGTATCCTTAACAGCTACAGCACCGGCGAAGTCAGCGTAAGCACCGAGGACACCGATAGCAAGAACATAGGCGGCCTGGTGGGCAGCAATTACTACGAGGCAACTCTCTGCCACTGCTACAGTACCTGTGAGATCAAGGGGCTCGATAGAAAAAGCGAGAACTTCGGTGGCCTGGTGGGGTTGAATCAAGGCGGTGTTCTCCATTGTTACAGCACTGGTTCCGTCAGCGGCTCCAACGACGGCGACAAGAACTTCGGTGGACTTGTTGGCGACAACGAGGGAAGTGTAATCAATTGTTACAGTGCAGGATCCGTCATCAGCAACAGGAATGTGGGGGGAATGGCAGGATACAACGGCGGCAGAGCGAGCAATTGCTACAGCACCGGCTCCGTGACCGGGAATCAATACGTCGGCGGATTTGTTGGATATAACCAGGAGAGTGTGACCCATTCCTACAGCATCGGCAAGGTTATCGGCAAAAGCGGGCTTGGCGGTTTTGCCGGATACAGCGGTTCCAACACAGCGGTCAGCAACTGTTTCTGGGATGTGGATTCCTCCGAACTTGGCACCAGCGCCGGCGGGACGGGTCTGGTTACCTCCAAGATGATGGATAAGAGCACGTATACGGCCGCAAGGTGGGATTTCGCCGGCGAAAAGGAAGACGGCTTGCACGAAATCTGGCAAATGCCCCCGTCAGGCGGCTATCCGGAACTAAGCGTCTTCGCCGGATACACGCCTGCTCAGCTATCCGGTAATGGAACAGCGGAAGACCCTTATCTGATTGGCGACGCGAATGAACTCGGGGCGGTTCTCTATTACGAGCCCAAGGCGAATTATCATCTGATCTGCGACATCGATCTGTCCGGCATAAACTGGTCCGGTGCGGTCATAACTGAGCTCGACGGAGTCTTCAACGGTAATGGTTTTGTTATCAGGAACCTGACGATCTCCGGTTTCCCTCGTATCGGCCTGTTCGGGACGATCTATCCGGGGGCCGAAGTCAAGAACCTTGGCATAGAGGACGCGAACGTCGCCGGCAGCGTCTGCGTGGGAGCCCTGACCGGGCAGAATTGCGGCAAGGTCAAGGCTTGCTACGCTTCCGGAAAGATATCGGGCAATAACTCCGTCGGCGGGCTCGTGGGTCAGAACTACGGCGGCACAGTCATCAATTGTTACAGCACCGGGGCGGTCACCGGCAACGGCAGGGTAGGCGGGCTGGTGGGCGGGACCTACAGGGGTGACATCCGGACCTGTTATGCCGCCGGGAAGGTCACAGGAAGTACGGATGCCGGGGGTCTGGTCGGATACAAGGACAAGGACTCGGGCATAGTCATAGCCAGTTTCTGGGATACGGAGAGGTCAGGCTGGGTAACAAGTGCGGCCGGAGTTGGCGGAAAGACAAAACCGATGCAGATGGCCGGGACCTTCCTGGAAGCAGGCTGGGACTTTGTGGGTGAGCCGGAAAATGGCCTGCACGAGGTCTGGCAGATGCCTGCAGCGGGTGGTTATCCGGTATTAGCGCTCTTCCACGGCTATGAGCCGCCGCAACTCACAGGTAAAGGCACCATAGAGGAACCCTATCTCATTTCCAGCGCGAGTGAACTCGGTGCGATCGTCTACTACGATCCCGGCGCTGCTTACTTGCTGACTGATGACATCGACCTGACGGGTACTACCTGGTCCACCGATGTTGTGATACCCGAGTTTTCCGGTGTGCTCGACGGCAACGATCATACGATCTCAAATCTGCTTGTCGTTATTCCCGATTCCAACTACGTGGGTCTGTTCGGTCAACTCGAAGCCGGTGCACAGGTCAAGAACCTGGGGGTCGTGGATGCGGTGATGGACGGATTCTCCCGCGTCGGGATTCTTGCCGGCTCCAATCAAGGCAAGGTGGCCAATTGTCGCACCGGTGGAGATGTCACGGGTACAAATCGTGTGGGCGGTCTCCTGGGGGATAATAGCCGAGGCGATGTGAGCGACTCCTGCAGCGCGGGAAAGGTCAGCGGAGAGGATTTTGTCGGCGGACTCGTGGGGGTCAATAGTGGAAGTGTAACCGACAGTAACAGTACTTGTGAAGTCAACGGCAGTGATTATGTCGGCGGCCTGGTGGGACACAACTCCTCCGGCACAATTGGCGCATGCCGCGCCGAAGGGAGCGTTACGGCGTATGCTGATGGTAAAGGAAGCGATCAGTACGTCGGGGGCCTCGTAGGTCAGAATATTGCCGCCACCGTCACGAAGTCTTGTGCCGCCGGCAGAGTCCTGGCCGTTGATCACGACTATGTGGGCGGATTCGTCGGAGATAATACAGGTGAGGTAACCTCCTGTTACAGTATTGGCGATGTCAATGGCGTCAATTACGTGGGCGGATTCGTGGGAGATAACGACTACGGCCGTGTGGCCAATTCTTACAGCCGCGGCCGCGTCTACGGCCAGTACGGAGTCGGTGGATTCGTGGGGGACAATAACTCCGATGGCAGTACCATAGATTGTTACAGTACCGGCATGGTGAATGGAAGTGAAGATGTCGGCGGGTTTGCAGGGAATAACCACTGGTGTGATGACAACTGGATACCTCCCAAATGTTATCACGGCACAATTTCGGGGTGCTTCTGGGATACGGATGCGTCCGGATTTGATGCCAGTGCCGGTGGAACCGGTAAGACCACTGCGGAAATGAAGGACATCAACGCTTACCAAAGCGCAAACTGGGATTTTCGCAACGTGTGGAGAATGAGAAGCAGCTACCCGGAGCTTCGTTGGCAGGAACTTCCGCGTGAAGCAGTTGATGATGCGAACGATCTGGTGCGACTGGTCTCCAACCCGGAAGATAAATATTACATGTTGAGCGCCGATATTGACCTTTCCGGTGTTTCTCTTAAGCCCGCGGGACGTTTCACCGGCGTATTTGATGGAAAAGGCTACGCCCTCTCCAACCTGCGTATTGATACGCCCAATTCCGATGAGGTCGGCATGTTCGGCACGCTCGCCAGCGGCGCTCAAGTGAAAGACCTGAGATTGAAAGATGTCTATGTTCGGGGCAGAAACCGCGTCGGCGCCCTCGTGGGGTATGGCCGCTGCATCAATGAAATCAGCAGCACGATCACTGGCTGTTCCATCGAAGGCGTTGTCTTGGGAACAGGCGACAGTGTCGGCGGGATCGTGGGGTACAATGAAGGAACTGTGAACGACTGCAACAGTGCCGGTGAGATCAGCGGAGGTCGTTCTGTCGGGGGACTCGTGGGAAGCAACGGGGGCACTGTGAACCGCAGCAAGAGCGCCGGCAAGGTCAATGGAAATGACTCTGTCGGCGGCCTCGTGGGCCGCAACATCAAGGACGTGTACAATTGTTACAGCCACGGTCCGGTCCAAGGCAGCAGCAACGTCGGCGGACTCGTGGGAGCGAACGATGCCAACGATGCTCGGATGGCCTACTCCTATTCCATCGGTACCGTCGACGGCGACCGGAATGTCGGCGGGCTGGTAGGGTACAGCTATGGCGCCAGCCGCGTGAGCCAGTCCTTCTGGGACAGCGAGACGTCCGGTCAGGGCACGAGCGCCGGTGGCACGAGCAGAACCACGGCACAGATGCAAACGGCCAGCACGTTCTTGGATGCGGGCTGGGACTTCGCAGCCGAGACCAGAAATGGCACCCGGGACATCTGGTGGATTGTCGAAGGCAAGATCTATCCGCGTCTGTGGTGGGAATATGGGGCGGCTTTCTCTCCTGATCCGGTGGATGGCGCCACCGAGGTCGCCCGGTCACCGACTCTGATGTGGGTCCCCGGGGCTCCGAGTTTGCAGCACGACGTGTACTTTGGCGACAATCCGGAGGCTGTAGCCCATGCAACAACCGATAGTTCGGGCATCTACATTGCCCGACAGGCCCCCGAGGTGAATACCTACGAACCGGGCAATCTGGACTTGGACAAGTCGTACTACTGGCGTATTGACGAGGTCGACCCCGTCGATCCGGACAGCCTGTGGACAGGCAGCGTCTGGAGCTTCACCACGGTGGACTTCATCCCGATCCCCGGGCCCGCCGTGGATGACTTCGAGAGTTACACCGGGAAAGTGCCAAATCTCCTATCACTGACTTGGGCCGGCGGCCAGACGAACGGTACGGGTGCATCTGTGGGCGCATTTGCCGAGCGGACCATCGTGCATGGGGGCTTGCAGTCCATGTCCATGAGCTATGACAATGTGAGTGAGCCGTGGTATTCCGAGGCCGAGCGGGCTTGGGGGACGCCGCAGGATTGGACGATCAATAGTGCGGACACCTTGACGCTCTATTTCCGCGGTGAGGCGAACAACGGTCGGGATCGTCTATATGTGGGGGTGGAGGATGGTTCCGGGCGCATCGGCGTGATACCCCACCCGGATGCGGAGGCTGTGCTCGCAACCGAGTGGCAGAAGTGGCACCTCTCTCTGCCCGATCTGCGTGCGGCAGGTGTGGATGTTACAGCGGTCAGGAAAATGATCGTTGGTGTCGGCGATCGCGATCACCCCAAGCGCGGCGCTGCCGGCAGGATCTACATCGACGACATTCGCCTCACCACGCGGGCCCCGTAGAATGGAACCGCAGATTGATGCTCATAGGCGCTGACGAGATCGAGGGTAGTGAATGTGGCAGGTCTTTGTGAGAGGCGTATTTTCAAAGAATCAATTGTCAATCATCCCTAATCAATCGAAAGGGCTTAGTTCCACTTGAAATGAGCTTTTTCGTCGGTCAGGGCTTTGACCCGCTGCTTGACGTTTTCCAGCTTGGTTCTCTCGTCCCGCCACTTGACGATTTCATCTTTGCTCTCGCGGACCTGCTTTTGCAGCTCATCCAGCTTCTTGAGGAGTTGCTCGTAGGCAATCTCCTTGCGCCGAACGATCAGGTCGTACCGCCGGGCGATCACCTCCTGCAACTCGGCGCCGAGGGCCTGCTTCTTCGCATCCGACTTCTCGTTACGGAGCTGCTTACACAGCTCGCTGGCCCTCTTCTTCAATTCAAAGTCGTCTTTGAGAACGGCCCCCAGCTCCGGGCTGGAGCTGTCCGCCTCGAAAATGTACCCGTACTGATTCATCAGATGATCGAGCTTTGTGAGGTAAAGCTGGGAGTCTGCCTCTTTGAGCTTGCGGAGGGCCTGCTCCTCCTGCGGGTAGTTGGCCTTGAGCCATTCGACGAACTTGGTATTGCGTTCCTGGCGGCGGGCCTCGAAACGCTCCCGGATGATCTGGTCCAGCTCCGGTTGGCCCTGCTCGCGCAGCTGCGTCTTGAACCGCTCCGGGTCCTTCTGGCGGAGGTCCGTGAGTTCCTTGGCTTTGGCGGGGTCTCGCTTTTGGATGCCTTTCATGATCTTATCGATGACGTCGTCGGTGAGGTCCCGCTGCCACCATGGGCGCCACGTCTCCCTGGGCTCATCCTGCCAGATGTCGCTTCTTGCCTGCTTGCTTTCGGCCGCCGCCAGGCACGTTGCCGTCCATCCGCCGGCCAGGGCCATCCCGGTAAAAAGCGCGGCCACTCGAAACAATTGCATCGTGTCTATCCTTTCCAAAACTCGGTCTCGATCGCCATCAGCTCCATTTGGAGATCTTCCGGGGTTTCGCCGCCCATCTCACCTTCATCCGCCTCCAGCGCCTGCATCTGGGCTTCGATCTGGCGAATCTCGGACGTGAAATACACCAGGTCCAGATCGTCGGCCGCCAGATTATCACTGTCCCAGACGGCGGCAGGCAGAATGGCGGCAAAGCGGGTGGCCGGCCGGTTGATCGGTCCTCGACCAAGCAGACCAACCAAGACAATCATGATAATGGCGGCCGCCGTCGCCAGAGAGCCGCCGAAGACTCGAACACGCCACCGGTGTCTCGGAGCCGCCACGGCCATCCGGGCCTTGATAGAGGCGATCGTCCTGCCATCCGGCACCGGGGCCGGCCAGGCGTCCAGAATCCGCTCGCCGGCTTGAATGTCCCGCTCGGCTGCCTGGGCGGCTGACGCATCCATGAATCGCTTGAGCAACTCGGTCAGATTGTCGCGCGCTTGATCTCTCATAGCACCAACCCTTCACCCCTCCATGAGCTCTCTCAGTTTTTTGAGACCCCGGTGAAGTTTGGATAACGCCGTGCCAATCGGCTCGGACCGCAGCTCGGCGATCTCCTTGAAACTCATTTCGGAGTAAAAACGCAGCACGATCAGTTCCCGCGTGTCGGTATCGAGCCGGTGCAATTGAACCTGGAGCCTGTCCAGCCTCTCGCCGCTGCCATCCGAGATTCGCGCTTCATTGAGGTCCGGCTCCAATTCCAATTCGGCCCGGTGGGCATCCAACAGCTTTCTACGACGCTGCTTGCCCCGCAGATGATCGTGGAAGATGTTCGAGGCGATCTTGAACAGCCAACTTTCGAACGCGCCACCTTTGTACGACCCGATCTTCTCGACCAGCTTGACGAAAAGCTCGCTCAGGAGCTCGTCGCTGAGGTCCCGGTCTCCCGTCAGCCGGTAGAAGTAACCGTAGCAGCGGCCGGCGTACATGTCAACCACCTGCGCAAAGCTGCCGGCGTCCCCCGATTTACAACCATCAATAATTCGGGCTAAATCGACGCCCTTATCCATCTGCCGCGTTCACTACAAAGCGAAAGACGCTTGCCCACAAAGGGTTATTGCAGGAATTCACGAAACGAGCGGCCGCATATCGGACCATCCCCAGCGGCGCTGACCCCCACTCCGATAATACCGAACGTCACACCATTGTTTGTCTGCACGGTCGTCTGACTGCACGGTGGTTGTTACGTAAGGCTATTTCTCAACCCCGAGCTGCCGGCGGCCGAACTGACCACCGGGGCCGTGTCCCGGAATGCCCCGCCGAAGCAGGCCCTCAGACAGGCCATGACTCATCCGGGCCTTCCTTCTCCTCCTCCTGGTTCTGCTCCTGGTCGAACTTCCAGCCCTCCGTCTCCTCCATGTCGTTAATCTCCCGCTGGACATACTTGAAAATCTTGTCCTGCAGAGGGCCGAGCTTGCTGTACCATTTCAGCATGCTTTGGTAGCTTCCCAGGAGCATGTCGAGCCGGATGAGCTGCCATTTTGCGATGCACTCCGCTTCCTTGACGTTGGAGAACGGATCGCACTTGAAGATTTTGCGGCCATCCGGGCCAATCTCGCAAAGCTCGCATTTGTCGCACTGCATCATATTTTTGTCCTTTACACGAATGTTCCGCCTGTGCTAAACTATTATACGAGTCTGGATGTATCCTTAGCAAAGATTTTACCTTAATTGGAGAAGTACATGGCCAAACCGAGACGCCGAAGGAAGATTGGCAGCAAGAAACGACGGACACGCTGGAAGATCAGGCATAAGATCAGCTAGAACGCTTCCTGGCGGGATGGGAGACGCCCGCGAGGAAGCCCATGCCGGTTGGCGGCACGCAGCGCCGGATGCACCATGACGTAGATGAAGCATTTCCGAGTAGTCTTCAGACCCGATGACAAGGAAATCTCGATCCACGAAGGCGCTATCCTCCTCGACGCCGCGGGAGAAGCCGGCATCATTCTGACGACGCCTTGCGGCGGCAAGGGCACCTGCGGCAAGTGCGCCGTCCGACTTCATCCCTCCGAGCAGCAAGTGCTCGCATGTCAATATCGCGTGCAAAGCGACCTGGTGGTGACGGTCCCGCCCGAGTCACGCTTTTACGAGCACAAAATCCTCGCGCACGGCGTGGCTCCGGGCTCGGAGATCCGGCCCACCATCTTCCACCGGTACGAGCGGCTGGCGGGCACAGGCGGCATTTGGGGCGTCGCGGTCGATATCGGGACCACGACCGTCGTCGCCAAGCTCGTCGATATGACCGACGGCCGGTGCCTGGCCACTCAGGCCGTGCTTAATCCGCAGACACGCTTCGGCGATGACGTGGTCAGCCGGATCAACTATGGCCAGGCACCGGAGCACTTGGCCGAGCTGCACAAGGTTATTGTCGACTGCATCAATCAGTTGATCCGGAAGCTCTGCCGCCAAGTCGGCATCGACGAATCGAGCCTCTACGAGGCGTGCATCGTCGGCAATACCACCATGAACCACATTTTCCTGCAATTGCCGGTCGAGCAGCTCGGGCGGGCCCCGTATCGGGCCTGGTCGGTCGATGCCCACGATGTCCCCCCCGAGCAGGTGCAGATGCACATGAATCCCGCGGGCAACGTCCATTGCGTGGAGAATATCGCGGGTTTTGTGGGGGCCGACACCACGGCGGCGGCCCTGGCCGTGGATATGGACCTCATCGAAGACAGGATCCTGCTCGTGGATATCGGGACCAACGGTGAGATCGTGCTGGGGACCCGCGAGAGGCTCTACGCGGCAAGCTGTGCCGCTGGTCCGGCCCTGGAGGGAGCGCGGATCAAGCACGGCAGCAGGGCGGCCGATGGCGCCATTGAGGCGGTGGTCGCCAACGACGACATTGCACTGGATATCATCGGCAATATCCCGCCGCGGTCAATCTGCGGCAGCGGGCTTATTGATGCGGTGGCCGTACTCCTGGACCTCGGCATTGTCGATGCCACCGGCCGGTTTGCAGATCGCCAAACTGTCGCACAAAAACTGCCCAAGTCTATCGCCTCACGGCTTCTGGAAAGTGATGGTCAGCCGGCGTTCTGCCTGGCACGTGAGCCGCACAGCTCCCGCCCTGGCGTAATCCTGACCCAGAGGGACGTGCGGGAGGTGCAACTCGCCAAAGCCGCCATTCGCGCCGGTATCCGAATCCTGCTGAACCGGTTCGGGATGGGCGATTTGGATATCGACAGGATGTTATTGGCGGGCGCGTTCGGCAACTACATCCGGCCGGCCAGTGCGGTTCGCATCGGTTTGCTGCCTAACGTGCCGCTCGACCGCATTCAGTCCGTGGGCAACGCCGCCGCCTCGGGGGCCCAGATACTGCTGATCAGCGACGAATGCCGCGAGAGGGCGGCCAAGCTCGCCCGGCGAATCCAATACATCGAGATCGCCCACGAGAAAGACTTCGCCGATATCTTCGCCGACGCGATGTTCCTGAATCCCTGATGCATGCGTCGGAGCCTGTCGCCGGTCAAAGGGCATCAGTGGCATTCAGGAGATAGAGCAGATAGGCAACGTAAATACCCAGGAGGATGGCCCCGCCGAGCCGCCCGATTGTCCGCTTGCCGGTGCGCACGATGACGGCAAAGGTGAGGATGACGCCGACCATGATCCAATAGTCCGTGCCGCCCGCCAGCCTCGCATTGATCGTGAGCGGTCGGACCATGGCGGCAGCTCCAACGACGAGAAGCGAGTTGACAATGACCGAGCCGACGAGGTTACCGACAGAGATATCGTGATGACCCTTGACGGCGGCGACGGTGCACGTCATCAGCTCCGGCAGCGTCGTGCCGATCGCCAGAATAGTCGAGCCGATCACGGCGTCGCTCAGCCCTACGCGGCGTCCGATCCCTTCGGCACTGTGAACAGCCATTCGCGCACCGACCGCCAGAATTGCCACCCCAACGGCCAGGAACAGTACGTCCCGGCTTACGCTCCGAGCGGGCTCGACCACCACATGCAACTCGTCAATGGCTTCTTTCACGCCCAACCTGCGGGCGGTGCGGATTGTGTACACGAGCAGCGTCACAAACACGGCGATCAGAAAAACTCCGTCGATGCGTGACAGGATCAGGTCGTGCACGGCCAGCCACAGCAAAAGGGCAACAGCCAGCATGGCGGGTATCTCGCGTCGGAGGGTCGTGGCCCGGACCTGCACCGGACGAATCAGTGCGACCAAGCCTCCAATGAGAGCAAGGTCGGCGATATTGGCGCCGTAGACGTTTCCGACAATGATATTGCCTCTGCCGTCGAGGGCGGCGATGATACCTGCCGCTGCCTCTGGTGCCGAGGTGCCCATCGCGACGATGGTCAATCCGATGACAAGCTGACTGATACCCATTCGTTCCGCCAGCCCGACGGCGCCATCGGACAAGAGGTCGGCCCCTTTCCACAGCAGCACCAGCCCGCCCAATAGTATCAGCAACGCCCAAACCATCGCCTATCCGTCCTATTATGGTATTGCTGGGTCCATACGATGGTAGGGGACCGATATGCCGGGCTGCAATGAGGTTTACGGAAGAAAGCCGGATTCCCAGCCTGAACAGGATCGGATTGTGAGTCCTCTGGGCGGCGGCGACGTGCCGGCTCAGACCCTTCCGACCAGGAGGCAGGCGTTGTGGCCGCCGAAGCCGAAGGAGTTGCTCAGGACGATGTCCACCTTGGCCTCACGGGCCTTCCAGGGGATGTAGTCCATCTTGAGGTCGCAGCGCTCGTCCTGATTGTCCAAGTTGATGGTTGGTGGAATGAGAGACTGGTTGATTGTCTTGAGGGCGACAATCAATTCCACGGCCGCTGTAGCGCCCAGCATGTGTCCCAGGCAGCTCTTGGTCGAGCTGATGGGGACCCGGTAGGCGTATTCGCCGAAGACGGTCTTGATCGCAATGCTTTCGGCAATATCGTTCAGCTCGGTGCTGGTCCCGTGTGCGTTGATGTAGTCGACGTCCTCGGGGTTGATCTTCGCGTCAGCCAGGGCCACTTTCATGGCCATTGCGGCACCCGCCCCATCCGGCAGGGGGGCGGTGATATGGTACCCATCATCCGTGGCGCCGTAGCCCAACAACTCACCATAAACCCTCGCGCCCCGTTTGCGGGCGTGCTCGTACTCCTCCAGCACCAGGATCGCGGCACCTTCCGCCAGCACGAATCCATCCCTGTCCCGGTCGAACGGCCTGGAGGCTGCCTGGGGGTTGTCATTCCGGGTGCTCAGAGATCGGGCTGCACAGAACGAGCCCAGCCCCAGCGGCGAGAGGGCGGCCTCGGACCCGCCTGTAATCACGACCTCGCTTCGCTCACTGGCAATGTTCCAGAAGGCCTCCCCGATGGTATGGTTGCTCGACGCGCACGCGCTGGCTACGGCAAAACTCGGGCCGCGCAGGCCGAACTGGATGGCGATATTCCCGCTGCCGGCGTTGGCCATGAGCCGGGGCACGCAGAAAGGGGACACCTTGCTCGGCCCCTTCTCCATCAGGCGGACGTGCTGCTGCTCAATCTCCTGGATGCCTCCGATGCCCGTACCGACGATGACGCCCATCCGGTAGGGGTCTTCTCGGGAGAAATCGAGTCCGCTGTCTTTGACGGCCTGGATAGCCGCTGCGACGGCGAACTCACTGAACCGGTCCATACGCTTCGCGTCGCGCTTATCGATGTACTTTGTCACATCGAAATGTTTGATCTCGCCCCCGAAGTGGACCGGAAAGATACTGGCATCGAACAACTCAACGGTGGAGACCCCGCTCCTGCCCTCGCACAATGCGACAAATAGCTCATCGACGGACTCGGCCAGCGCGGTGATGCACCCCAGGCCCGTTATGACCACTCGGCGTCTGTCCATTGACTCTACGCGCTTTCCTTCTTCTTCGATTGGGCGATGTTGACGATGTAGTCGATGGCGGCGCCGACGGTCTGAATCTTCTCGGCCTCCTCATCCGGGATGCTCATATCGAACTCATCTTCGAATTCCATCACGAGCTCCACGGTATCCAGAGAGTCGGCATTCAGATCGTTAATGAACGAGGTATCGCGGGTTATCTCAGATTTGTCAACGCCCATCTGCTCGCTGATGATTTCAATGACCTTATTCTGAATCGCTTGGACATCTACTTCATCCATACTCACTTGGTTATCCTCCTTAACAGAATCGGATTCTCTCGTAAGGCTTCGGTCGCGGTTCACTGCATCTATGCGTACCAATATCACCCTCTCGATTTTGGGCGGTATCTTACCTGCTGAGGGGCGCTTGTACAATCATTTTTTGAATTTTTTTACATGGCCATTCCGCCGTCGACGCAGAGGACCTGTCCCGTGATATAGCCGGCGTCGTCACTGGTGAGGAACGCCACGGCCTTGGCGACATCCTCGGCGGTGCCCATGCGGCGCATGGGTATCAGTTGCACGGCGGCCTCCCGCACCGGCTCCGGCAGCTTGCGGGCCATCTCCGTATCAATGAAGCCCGGGGCGATACAGTTGGCCGTGACGTTCTTCTTGGCCAGCTCACGGGCGGTTGTCTTGGCCAGTCCGATAAGACCGGCCTTGCTGGCGGAATAGTTCGCCTGGCCGGCATTGCCTATCACACCGGAGACGGAGCTGATATTGATAATCCGTCCGAACCGGTTGCGCATCATCGATTTGGCCGCCGCCCGCGTGGCAACGAAGGCTGCCCGCAGATTGACCGCCAGCACCTTATCGAACTCCTCGTCGGTCATCCGGATCAGCAGGTTATCGCGCGTGATTCCCGCATTGTTCACGAGGATGCCGATGCCGTCATATTCCGCCGCCAGGGACTCGAGAACCTCCGTGAATTTCTCCGTCTGTGTGATATCCACGCACCGCGTTATCACTTCGAAGCCGGCCTCTTTGACCGCCTGCTCCAGGTCTTTGAGCTGGTCTTCGACGATGTCCAGTCCGGCCACCAGGCGTCCCTGCTTGAGCAGCTCGAACACGATGGCCCGGCCGATGCCGCGGGCCGCCCCTGTGACTACCGCCAATCGCTTCTCTGCCATCCTTTTCACCTCCAGATTACGTGTTACGACTCCAAACCGTCGGGCCCAAGTCGATGGATTCGTAAGCCGTACATGACTTCTACGTACTTCCAACAAGGGCCCTGACGGAGGCCAGGTCACTGATGTTGATGACCTTGGTCTTGCGGTTGATGCGTTTCATAAGTCCCGTGAGGACCCGCCCGGGACCGATCTCATAGAACTCCTGGACCCCGTCAGCCAGCAGACGCTCCATGCACTTTTGCCACAGGACCGGGCTGGTGAGCTGGCGGGTGAGGCCCTCCACGATACCTTCGGCTGTCCGATAATAATCCGCACTGATGTTCGCAATCGTGCGAACGGACTGTGCGGGGGAGATTCCGGCCTGCCGCAAGGCTTGCCCGAGTGCCTCGGCGGCAATGGCCATCATGGGCGTGTGGAACGCTCCCGCCACTTCCAGCCGGACCGCCTTGATGGCCCCGTATTTTTCCGCGAGCCGTTCGGCCCGCTCACAGGCGCCGCGACTGCCGCTGATGACGATCTGGCCGGGGCAGTTGAAGTTGACCGGTTCGAGCAATTCCCCTTGGCCGGCCTCAGCGCAAAGCTGCCGCACCTTCTCCTCATCGAGGCCGACAATGCTCACCATGCTGCCTGCGGTCGCATCGGCGGCGGCCCGCATCGCCTCTCCGCGTTTCCTGACGAGTCTCAGGCCATCCTTGAAAGTGACGACACCGGCGGCGTACAAAGCCGTGTATTCGCCCATGCTGAGTCCCGCTGTAACGTCGGGCCGGATGCCCTGCGTGCCGGAATTTGTCTTTAGAACTTCGAGCAGGGCGGCGGAGGTCACGAAAATCGCGGGTTGAGACATCGTCGTGCTGTTGAGCCGTTCGGCCGGGCCCTCGAAACAGACCTTGCGCAGGTCGAAACCGACAATCTCGTTAGCCTTCTCGAACAACTCGGCTGCGGCGGGGAACGCCTGCGTGATGTCGGCTCCCATGCCTACCGTCTGGGCGCCCTGTCCCGGAAAGAGAAAAGCGGTTTTCATCGTTCCTATCCTTGAACCCGGCTCCTTCGCAAAATCCCGCTGGTTCGGCACGGCGTCCTACAACTCCAGGATATTGGCACCCCAGGTGACGCCGGCGCCGAAGGCCACGAAAACCACAATGTCGCCCTTTTTCACTCGGCCTTGCCGGACGCACTCGTCGAAGGCGATCGGCACGGAGGCGGCCGAGGTGTTACCGTAATTCTGGATGTTGACAAAGACCTTCTCGTCGGGCAGCTCCAGCCTCTTGGCGGCCGATTCGATGATCCGGGCGTTCATCTGGTGCGAAATGACCATGGCAAGGTCGTTAATCGTCAGGCCGCAGTGGTCCAGGCAATCGGTGACGGCCTCGACGATGCGACGGACCGCCTGCTGGTAGACCTCCCGGCCCTTGATCTGCATGTAAACCATGTCCGGGTCGGCCAGGGGCTTGGGAGCCGGGTAACGCGACCCGTGGGCCCGGCAGTTCAGTGACTCCCAGTATGTCCCGTCCGCGCCCAGCGCGCTGTACATGAGGCCGCGCCCGGCGTCTCGCTTGCTTTCGAGGACTACGGCGCCGGCCCCATCACCGAACAGAATGCAACTGGACCGGTCCTTCCAGTTCGTGATTTTGGTGAGCGTTTCGGCTCCAATGACCAGAGCATTGCGGAGCCGCCCATTCTCGATGAGCTGCTGGACGAGGTTCAGCGAGTAGACGAAACCGCTGCACGCGGCCCCTAAATCGAATGCATAGGCCTTCCTGGCGTCCAGCGCCTGCTGGACAAAACAGGCGGTCGAGGGGAAGACCATCTCCGGCGTGATGGTTGCCACGATGATCAGCTCGATATCCTCGGCGCTCAGCCCGGCCCGCGCCAGGGCCCGCTTGGCCGCCTCGGTCGCCAGGTATGCCGTCGTCTCACCATCGGTGGTAATATGTCGGACCTTGATCCCCGTCCGCGATGTGATCCACTCGTCGGATGTCTCGACCCTGCGTGCAAGGTCCTCGTTGGTCAATATCGTCGGGGGGACAAAAGAACCGCACCCGGTAATCACGGCGCGGCTGGCGGGGGAGTGAGCCTCAGTCTTTGTCTGCATCCGTCGTCCTTATTTCAGCCTCCGAGAGACACTCCATGATCTTTTCGTTGATCTTTTGCGTGTGGCAGTTCTTGGCCGTGACCACGGCATTGCAGATCGTCCGCGCCTTGCTGGCGCCATGGCAGATCAGGGCGGTGCCGTTGATGCCCAGCAGCGGGGCCCCTCCGTATTCGTTGTAATCATGCTTCTGGTAGACCCGCATGATAATCGGCTTGAACTTCAGGGCCAGACGGGGTTTCTCCTGCATGAGCTCCTGCTTGATGGCCCGGAACAGCCCCTCCACGGCTCCCTCGGTCAGCTTCAGGATGACATTCCCGACAAAGCCCTCGCAGACCACGACATCGCATACCCCCCGGAAGATGTCCCTTCCCTCGATATTCCCGATAAAATTCAGCCGCGGGTCGACTCGCATCAGATCCCGCGTTCGCTTGACGATCTCGTTGCCCTTTGCCTCTTCCTCCCCGATGCTCATCAGCCCGACCCGCGGGTTCTGGATGCCGAGGAAATGGTGAGAGTAGATGTTGGCCATCAACCCGTACTGATAGAGGTTGATCGGCTTGCACGCGATGTTCGCGCCGACGTCGCAGATGGTGACCGGCCCGCCCGTCGTCGGGAAGACTACCGCGATGCCCGGCCGGTTCACGCCCGGCAGGGTGCGCATGCGCATCTGGAACGCCGCCACGCACGCCCCGGTGTTGCCCGCTGAGATGACCGCATCGGCCCGATCGAGCTTGGCTAATTTGGCCAGCACACCGATCGAGCTGCGCGGCTTTTTCCGCAGGCTATCGATCGGTTTCTCGTCCATCGCGATCACGTCCGGCGCATCGACGATGCTGACCCGCTCCTTGTCGTAGCGCACGGCGGCCAGCTTCGTTTCCAATAGCTCCTGGGGCCCGACCAGCACGATCACATCCTCTCGGTCGAGCCGGGATAAGGATTCCAACGCCCCGGCGATGATTTCGTCCGGCGCGTGATCGCCTCCCATCGCGTCCACTGCGATACGCATGGTTATTCGGTCTCCTCCTTGCCGAGCTTCAAGGTCAGGGCAGGATTGACGTATCCGCAATTGCTGCACGCCGCGTGCGGCAGCTTTGCCTGGCTGCACTTCGGGCAAAGCGTATAATTCACCGGCTTGAGCGCGTGATGCGACCGCCGGGTATGGGTACGGCTTCTACTCGTTTTCCTCATCGGTAACATAATCGATTACTCCAATTCCACTGCCAAAATCCACACTGTCATTGTCTCGCTACCGATACAAGCCTTCCTTATTATCCCCGAAAGGGTGGTCTGTCAAGGGAAAATCTCCCCGTCTGGATGTCTTCCTCCATCCTTGATACTCCTCTCGAATCCATCCATCACATGAATCCACCGGCCCGCCGGACGAAGCACGCCTTTGCGAACCTGCCGCCAGTCAATGATCCCTGATGGACCGACCCGCCTTCAGGCTGCACCGGGCGTGCCGGCGAAATCACCAATTATCAAAAATCCACAGCAATCAGTTGCAACCCGCCCGGCAAACAGTGTGATTATCACCGCCCCCACGCTACTTGTCAATGCCCCATCCGGCAGAGAGCAGATATCGATGGTTTTCTGTTGACTCCGGGCGCACGAGATGATAGATTTCCCACCATGCGCGATCCGGCGGGGATTTGGGACCGCCTCACTATCATGGCTCGACGTCACGAGATTCGCGGAGTGGCAGTCCGGCAACCGTTTCATCCGCGCCAGACGCACCGACGATGCACACCTCGATTCGCGGCCCGGTAAGTCAGATACTGTGTTCGCAAGCGAACGATTGGATACCCGGCCATTTAGAAAGGAGACCCGCCATGCCATCTTTAGCGACTTTCAATGCGAACAATTTCTTTCTCCGCTACAAATTCACACAAGGCTATCCCGGCGCCAGTCCCAAAGCCGTCCAAGAGGAGTTGGCGAAGGTGGCTTCCCAAGGGTTCCTGCCCGCACCTGTCTTTGGTAAATTCTCGCTGAACCATTTCATCGTGTGGGACTCCTCGCGCCGGGAGCTCGCGGCCGAGGCGCTGCGCAGGCCCGACAACCGGCTTCCCGACATTCTCTGTCTGCAGGAGGTGGAGAACGTTCAGGCGATGCGCACCTTCAACCAGAACTACCTGGGCGGTCACTATCGCTATTCCCTGCTGATTGACGGATACGACCCGCGGAATATCGACGTCGGCCTGCTCTCGGTGTTTCCGATCCGAGAGATTCGCAGCCACATCGAGGATGTGGAGGACGATGGGCGGCGGCTCTTCGAGTGCCGGGACTGCCTGGAGGCGAACATTCAGCTTCCCCAAGGCGAGGTGTTGTCGCTGCTGGTGAACCATCTCAAATCGAAATTCGTCGAGAAGGAGAAAAACGATACGGAGGAGACCTACAGGAAAAAGGTCCGCGAGAGCCACGAGAAGCGCCGGGCGCAGGCCAAGAAGGTGCTGGAATTCGTCCGGAAACGCTTCGCGGGCCGGCAGGATGAGGCCCTGTATGCCGTGGTCGGCGACTTCAACGACACGCCGGAGAGCCCTTACCTGCACGACCTGATGGCCAGCAGACTGCTGACGAACGTCATAAGAAAATGCAGGCCCGCCCATGACTACTGGACCTACTACTGGAGGAGCAAAAACCGTGTTTCCCAGATTGACTACGTAATGGTGTCGAAGGCTCTGCTGAAACGCATTGAAGCGGTGGTAACAGCCGACCCGGCGAAGAAACCACACATCGAACGCGCGGGACTGGCATTCTCGAAGCTGAACGCGAAGAAGGAGATTCTGCCCAAGCAGGTTACCCTGGTGCATTTCGAAGAGGACGAGGCGACACCGCCGTCAAGCAGTGCAACACCGCCCGCGAAACTCGACTTCCAATTTGCGAGGTTTGAGAAGGTGCTGGAGAACTGGAAGAACAACGTGTCCGATCACTGCCCGGTCAAGGTATGGTTCTGACAACGGCGGTGGATATCCACCCGCCCCGGCAAATAGCGGCCGATTCCTCAATTTTCTCGTTGCAATCGCGGGGCGAATCCGTTATAAAGGACCGATTCGATGGCGGCGGGGGCGGTCTGTGGAAACCCCGCCGGAAAATGGATTGGTGGCCACTACGGAGTTCTCGGCTATGAAGCGCTACACGGGACAGAAGGCGCTGTATGAGGCAATAAGCCGCTCCCGCGCTAAGGCTAAGCGCGGCAATGTGTTAGAAAAACTGCGGGCGGAGCCGCCCAAGCAGGAGCCGCCGGTCGCCGAGGAGCCGAAACCGCTCGTCGAGCCGACGGAGACTCCTGCGGAAGAGCCCCGGCCGCTTGTGGAAGAATCGGCCCCGCCGGCAATGGAAGAGCTGTCGCCGGAGCTTGCGGTGGACGAAAGACCGCCGGAGTTGCCGGCGGTTGAGGAGAAGCCGCAGGTTCCGGTTGAGAAGGTCGAGCTTCCACCGGAGGCCGAGAGGCGTGAGCCGGTAGTGGTCAAGCCGCAGCCCATCGGGCGGATTGGCCGGCCGACACCGCCCAGTCCGGTGAAGCCGTGGCTGCGACCGAAGCCGGTGCAGTTGAATGGCGGGCGCATCGAGGTCTCGGTGCCGTACCATATCGGTGTGGCGGCTGCTCTGGTGGCGGTCGTGATCGTCCTGGCTGCGTTCCGGTTCGGGCAGAAATATCCCGAAACCCAGACTCCACCTGTCACGAAGGTGAATACGCCGGTGCGGCCGACGACGCAGAACGCCGCGACAATGAATGCCGGCAAGCCGCAGCCGCAGACGCCAACGCCGGTTGCGACTCCGCGTCCGGCCGAGCAGGTGCCGCCGCAGGCCGCACCACAGCCTCAGGGCGACAATTGGATTGTCCTGGCGCACCACAAGCAAAAGGCCGATTTGGACGAGGTGAAGAAGTATTTCGACCAGAACGGCATCAGCCTCATCGTTCTGCCGCTGGCTGATGTACGAAAGGCGTTTGCCGAGCGGGGCCTGGATACGGCCCTATTGCCCAAGGGCGACGGCTTCCTGCTCGTGACGAACAGTCTGTACGGTAACCCGGAGAACCCGAATACCGATGGTGGCAAAATGAAGAAGAAGATTGCTGAAGTGGGCGCCAACTATAAGGCTCCGCCGGGCAAAGAGCCGTTCGCGCCGAAGTATTTCAGTGATGCTTACGGAATGAAGATCAGGTAACAGGAGAGAGTTAAAATGTCGGTAGATCCTTCGTTGAAGCTGAAAAACGCTCTGGTGCGGCACCGCAATGTGCTGACGCGGGCCGAACGCATCCAGATTCTCAAAGATGAAGAACGCTGGACCGAGGAACTGTCGGTGCTGGGCCTGCCGAAGGTCGCTCATCGCAAGAGCACCGCCGGCAAGAAGGCTAAGGCCGAGGCGGCGGAAGCGGTTGTCGGAGCGCCTGGCGCTGCGGCCGAGACAGCCGCCGCGCCCGCTGCCGGCGCCAAAGCGGCGCCGGGTGGCGCGAAGGGCGCGCCAGCTGCCGGTGCGAAAGGTGCGCCGGCTGCCGGTGCAAAAGGCGCGCCGGCGGGCGGCGCCAAGGCTGCACCAAGTGGTGCCAAAGGCGCCGCGGGCGGCGCCAAAGGCTCTGCCAAGTCTTCCTAAGTGCGCAATTCCTCACTGCGCCGGCGGTTTGCAGGGCCGGCGGGGCGCGCTTTTCCATTTATGCCAGGAACATGCCGAACGAAAGTCCGGCATGTTTTCTTTTGCGCGCCGGGACCACGGATTTCTCTTGCGAAAATGACCCGGGCCCGGCGTATTCCGGCTTTCATCCGGCAGCATGATGACGTATGATGGCATTGTCGGAAGCAGCATGAGAACGGAGTTGTCCAGGGGGTGTATGACGATGATTCGGGCCGGGACATTCAGCAAATTGGCGAGTCCGCTAATCCTTATTCTCATCCTCGGTTCTCTTTCGGCGCCGGCGCGGCCGGACGATGCCCGCGCCGCCTCGCGGGACAAGCGGGAGGAATACGGCAACGCGTCGGACCATCACGGCGCACCATATCCCGCGAGCGAGGTCATCAAAGCGGTGGAATGGGCGCCGCCGGACACGATCATTCGTAAGGCCGAGGGCAGCGACAACTGGCCGATAACCTGGGCCGACGACGGGAATCTCTATACCGCCTACGGCGACGGCCAGGGCTTCGAGCCGAAGGTGGATAAGAAACTCAGTCTGGGCTTCGCCACAATCATCGGCGGCCCGAAGGATTTCCAAGGCGTCAACATCCGCAGCGAGACCGGAGAGCGGACCGGGGAAGGGGCGGCCGGCCCCAAAGCCAGCGGCATGATCTGTGTCAACGGTATCCTGTATATGCTGGTGCGGAATGTCGGCAATTCACAAGTCGCCTGGTCGGACGACCACGCCGCGAACTGGAACTGGTGCGATTGGAAGTTCGAGACGAGCTTCGGCGCACCGACTTTCCTGAACTTCGGCGCCAACTACGCGGGCCGGCTCGACGACTTTGTCTATATCTACTCGCCCGACAGCGACAGTGCCTACGTGCCGGCCGGCCGAATGGTGATGGCGCGCGTCCCCCTGGATGCGATCCGCGACCGCAAGGCCTGCCAATTCCTGAAGTCCTTCGACCAATTCGGCCGGCCCGTGTGGACCACCAATATCCGCGACCGGGGCGCCGTCTTCGTCAATCCGCAGCGATGCTGGCGCTCGGGCATCACCTACAACGCGGGCCTGAAGCGATACCTCTGGTGCCAGATTCTGCCCTTCAGCACCGACCCGCGCGTCCCGCGGTTCCAGGGCGGCTTCGGCATCTACGAGGCCCCGGAGCCCTGGGGCCCTTGGCACACGGTCTTCTACACCGAGGCCTGGGACGTCGGCCCCGGCGAAACAAGCTGTTTCCCCACCAAATGGATGAGTGAAGACGGCCGAACCTGCTACCTCGTCTTCTCCGGCAACGACAGCTTCTCCGTCCGCAGGGCAGAGTTGCACATTGAGTAGACCTCACCGAGAAATAGATGGGGGTTGGCGGGAGACGGAATCTTTAGCAAGCCTGTCGTCATCCCTGGCATTGCCGCATACCAATTGGTGGGTCAATCGGAGCCGATACACAGGTGGACGCACGTCCGCGGGAACGTATCATGATTTCCTGGACCTGGGGGGGCTCTCTCGGTATTCTATGAGGCGGCAATCAGGAAGATTGAATTTGGGGTCCATCGCAGCATAGGCAGCTTGTTGGCCACGGTGGTCTTCTCTGGAAGGTACTCAAATGAAGACTGTGTATTTCCTTGGGGCCGGAGCTTCAGCCGCCTCGGAATATAGGCTTCCTTGCATGGCTGGCTTCTTCCGTGAAAATGACTTCGCCGGGGGCTCGTTCTCAAAGCTCAAGACGTTCGTAGATCGCCAGTTTAGTGGGATTGACCTTGCGGAGGTCAATCTTGAAGCACTGGTGACATACCTTGAACTAAGCACGGACACGCTGGGACTCTTTGGGGATTATCCATCTCCCGATGATGTTCAGGCAAGAAGGGAGCTTGACGAGCTTGTGCGAAAGCGATTGAGTATCCCCAAGCTCCGGGGATGTGCCGAACACAAAAAGATACTGACCAAGGCCATTGCCGGGCCTGACTCTCACGATTCGATCATAACCCTGAACTACGACTTGATTGTGGATAATACCCTCTATGAGCTATCACCCAAAGAGGCCAATGGAAAGCAGTTGGTGCATGGCTGTCTGCTGGATAGAATGTACGCTCTGTTGGGCAAGACGATGTTGATCCACGGTGAGCGAGGCTCGTTGTATCATGGTCATAAGGATTTGGGATTCTATCTGAAACTCCACGGTTCTATTGATTGGCTCCATTGTCCAGATGCCGATTGTGGAAATCATCAGTTGTACTTTCCAAATTGGCTGGGCTCCGATCTGGTGCACAATGAACCCGGTGATCCGTGCAGCCTCTGTGGCTCGCCTCTTGCCAGTGTGATCCTCCCTCCGGCAATGTACAAAAGTCTCGTGATGTTCCCCAAGTTGCGTTTGCTCTGGAATCTGGCCTACCGCGTACTCAGCAGGGCGGATAGAATCGTGGTATTTGGTGTATCATTTGCGCCTTCGGACTACTACTTGCGCTGGCTCCTGAAGAAGGCGATGAGAACGAGGCAAACGACGCCGATCATATACGATATTGACGAGAATGGCTCGCCCTCAGCGAAAATCAAGGAGATAACAGGCATGACACCGATACATAAGAAGAACGTAGACGAGTTTCTCAAGGAGAAGGAGAGCGACAGCGGAACTGGATAACCGCATGGGTCGAAAAAGACGTCCATTGTACCTGTCTATGGGGTGGTCGACAGTTCTGACCGGTTCTGACAAATGCGAGCGTAGTCGTCTTCGACTTGGGCGGGGAAAGACATGGGGACATCCTGCCGCCGTTGGCGAGGTTGAGCAGGATGTGGTGGGGCTCGTAGAAAGGACGGGTTTTCTATGCCTGGGAGAGGTCGGTCCATTGGATGCCGAGTTTGCGCGTGACGGCGGCGAGCTCTTTGAGGTAGTCGCCGGGGGCCATCATCCAGTGGGAGTCGCGGACTTCGTTGACCAGCTTGCGCCAATCGCCCTCGATCTGGACGTCCTGCTGGGAGCGGCAGATCTCGTAGGAAGGGTTGCTTTTGACGATTCCCGTGAAGCCGAGCCAGCGATTGGTGGCGTACTGGGGGTCGATGAAGGTGACGCGCCGGCCCAGCGGCATCTCGACTTTGGGGGAGGCGCCGTACTCGGATTCGTAATGGGTCATGATCTTGGCGGGCTCGTAGCGCGTGCCGTCGAGGCGGCGCGGGGCGCTGCAATGGGCGCACGTCACGATGCCGTTGTGCGGGAAGGTCGAATTGTGCAGGAAGACGGGTTTGCCGCTGATGTAGTGCAGCAGAATCCCGGCCGGGATGATGACGAAATCGGACTCACAGAACGCCATCAGGCCCTCGTCGTTGAGCAGGCTCAGGGTCAGGCAGGGGGTCGTTTGTGCAATCGGCAGGATCTTGCCCATGCAGCCTTGAATAGTGAAGGCCGGGGCTTCGTGCTCGCGCATCAGGTCCTTGAACACGCCGTAGAGCAGGAACGCGTTGACCACGAACTTCTTGTCGGTCATCAGCGTCGTATCGGGCAGGGAGAGATACTTGTCGGCCTGGCGCTGTGCCGTCGCGACCATCCGCGCATCCTGCGTGGCGGCCTGGATGCGGGCGGTGATGTCGCCGTAGGAGACCTCGATGATGTTGAGCCGGTATTTCTCGCGGGCGACCTGCGGGGCTTCGGGCGCGTACTTGCCCCAGGGGCCGCCGAGCGCGACAATTCTCGTGCCGACGAAATTCTTCAGGGCATAGAGTGCTCGCAGCCGCCAGAGCAGCTCGCCGCCGTCATCGACGACGACATCATCGACATGCGGGCCGCCGTGGCTGAGGCAGGAATTGCCGGCGGGCCGGCCGGTTTGCAGGTACTTCGTGCTGAGCGCCTCGTACCAATAGTAGGCGGGGCCGGAGCTTTCTCTGACGAACAGGACGGTGTCTCTGTCCTTTTTCGGTGTGAAACAGGCTTGGAGCAGGTCGCCGGAGCCGTTGGCGGCGTAGAGGACGATTGCATCATACTCGCCTTCGTGCACGCGTGCGGCTTCAGCGGCGGATTTGACCTTCACAACGGGCAGCATCTTCACCGGGAAATCCGCCTGTCCGGCCAGCGAGCTCAGCTCTTTCGAGATGCTCTCGGCCTCTTTCGCGGCGGTCTCGTCGGTCTGCACGCCGCCCCAGGATTTCCAGGAAGTCGCCTCCCGCCTCTCGGCGACCCGGTACATCAGGACCGGCTGGACGACCAGCGTCTTCCCCGTGCAGACGGGCGGGCTGTTCGGGTCCCATCGGTCTTCAGGGGTGGGGATCGCCGCTGATGTGGCGAAGCCCAAGACGCCGCCGGCAAGACTTGCGGTTGTCAGTCCAACGAACTCCCTGCGGTTCATGTGGTCGGGACGCATGGGACTCTCCTTCGTCCAGATACCCTGAAGCAACGTTTTCCGAGCGTGGCGTCAGTTTACTCCGGGGCAGCCGTCACCTCAAGCATTCTTTGACGCGATTACTCCGGCCGGAAGGATAACCTGACACACATATCTGGAGTGAGAGGCGGGGTACAGTGGGGAGATAAACGAACCGATGGAGGCCGCGACATATCCGCGGGCCTCGTGTGGGTGATTGCCGGCGGGCAGCCGGACTACGGGGTCTTATCGAGGTCGTTCATGCCGGAGGCGTCTTTCACCTCGGACGTGACGTCGTTTACCACGTCGTTCTTGATCTTATTGACGTCGCTGACGACCTCATCGGCGCCGTTCTCGAACTCGCGCAGGCCCTTCTTGAATTCATTGACGCTCTTGCCGAGACTGCGGGCGACCTCGGGCAGTCGCCGGCCGAAAATGAGCAGGCCGATGAACAGAATGACCATCCACTCGCCGGTGCCCGGCATGGAGATGAACGCAATTGTCTGTAGATGCCCAGCCATATGGACTCCGTCCAAACTCTGATTCGGACCCTGTATCGGTGCAGAATACCGGCCTGTTATACGCGGGGCCAGCCACAAAGGTTTGGCCCGCTCTCAAGCCGCCATAAGTATTATACCGCATGTCCACAGGCAATGGGAAGCCCGCGCGAGCAATGAATGATAGGCTCGGGTGGGGGGGCTTGCCCGCAATCGCAGGACATGCAATATGCGCGGCCGGATTTCTCGGCTCCGCTCCGCTCGGAATGACAAGGGAGGGGGCTGGCGCTGTACTCGAAACGACAAAGGTCGTGGTAACACCGTGCTCGAAGCGGCAGGGGAGGGCACAAGTGCCCCGTGCGGAAGGGCGGAGGAAAGAGGCCCCTTTTGCCGGCTGAACACGTATTCGTGCTCGCCGCTCTACCGTGGAAGAGCCGTGTGCGGTCGGAATACGGTGGCGATCCCTGCGGCTTCTGTAGGGCGAGCGTGGGTTCCCAAGTGCACAAGGGGACCCGAACCCACGCGCGTCCTACTCTGCCGGCCCAAATCCGCCACCAAATCCCGGCCGCACCCTAACCTGAACGACACCAGAATTTCACTTGACGGCGAAGCCATATGCATGTATGATATGTATGCAACTATCAGGTTGGAATCACAGTTGACTCGTAAATGGTGAATTCGGAGGGTCCGATCATGGCCAACGAAACGCAAATCCTCGCCTCGGCGGCAGTTGACTTGCTCCATTATTCCCACATTCCATCATTCCCGTATTCCGTCACCAGAGTATCCCACCATTCCATTGACGGGCGGGGCAGGGCGGGGAGCGGGGGATGTGATTATGCAAAACAAACCCAATTTCCGGATGGCACAACAGAGGCTAACTGCCGGTCAGGAAAAAAGTTACGTGAAAAGGTACGAGGTATGCGTCTGCGAAAACAAAGCCAATTTGTGGATTTCGGGGGGCACCATACCAATTGGGAGGCGTGCTTCCGGCGGGAGTTGGAGGCGGGCGGCGGGAGCGGCGAAGGTGGTTGCTGATTGCCGGGGCATTTGATAGGATCACGCCGTGACTGCGATGCGTCCGCACGAGCGAAGGTCAAGCCGCGGCCGTCGAGTCCAGCCCTTAGGAGTGGAGGCAGTTGTCATGGCAAAAGGAACCGATATGATCGCGTATTGCGGCTTGTATTGCGCCACATGCCCCGCCTATACCGGCAGCATGGCGAAGCCGGCGCGGGAGCTGCGCGGAGAGCTGCGCCGCCACAAGTGCGACAAAGCCGCAGCGCGCCTGGCCAAAATCCCGGGGCTCAATGCCTTCGAGCACTACGAGCAGTTGGATGCCTTGCTTGTGACCCTGGCGAAGATGCGATGCCGGAAGCCCTGCCGGGCGGGCGGCGGCTCTGCCGCGTGCCAGATCCGGAAGTGTGCCAGGAGCAAGGGCCTGTCCGGCTGCTGGCAATGCGAGGGTTTTGCCACCTGCCCGACGCTCCAGGCGCTCGAAGAGTTCGGCGACATCGACCGGGTGTATCTGAAGAACCTGCGCAAGATCAAAAAACAAGGCCGGGCCGCATTCGCCAGGGTGCAGAAGGCATGAAGCAGGCTGGGACTATGAGCCGTGACGCCCATCGGAGTCCCGCAGGAGAGCATTGATGAAGATCCGTCGGATCATTCGGATTGCGTTGCTGGCGTTGCTGGCGGTTGTGATGGCGGTCGGCATTGCGGCGGGGGGACTTTGGGGGTACTTCCATCCGAGGTTTGAGCGAGTCAATGGCATTGTCTATACCCAGCGGCATGGACATGAGCTTACGTTTGACTTGGTCCGGCCGGTGCGGCCGAACGGCCTGGCGATTGCCGTGATGGTCAGCGGCGGGTGGCGGTCGGGGCCGGAGGGATTTCAGCCGTGGATGGTCGCGCCGCTGCTGCGGCGCGGCTATACGATCTTCGCCGTCTCTCATTTGTCTCAGCCCGAGGCGACGGTCATGGAGATCGTCGAGGACGTCAATCGGGCGGTGCGGTTCATCCGGTATCATGCCAAGGAATACAGCATCGATCCCAACCGCTTCGGAGTCACGGGCGGCAGTGCGGGCGGGCATCTGAGCTTGATGCTGGCGACCCGCGGCGGACCCGGCCCGCGGGACGCCAACGATCCCGTGGACCGGGAAAGCAGCGAGGTCCAGGCGGCGGCCGTGTTCTTCCCGGTCACGGACTTGCTCAACCTCGGGCATTCGACGGAAAACCTCGGCGACGGTGGCCCGCCGAAGAGCTTCGTCAAAGCGTTCGGGCCGCAGGCGACGGACCTTGCGGCGTGGAAGGAAATCGGTCGGGCGATGTCACCGATCTACTACATCACCGCGGAGCTCCCGCCCGTGCTGATTATTCACGGCGATGCCGACACGCTGACGCCGCTGGAGCAGTCCGAGTGGTTCGTGACCCGCGCCCGCGAGGCTGGCGGCACGATCAAGCTGGTGGTCCGGCACGGCCGGAAGCACGGCTGGCTCACGATGTTCTGGGATATCCGCCAATTCGGCGACTGGTTCGATCGCTATCTGCAGCCGCCGCGCCCATAGGCTGATCATGCAGAAACTGGCGCGCTCATTTTATGATCGGGACCCGGTCGTGGTCGCCCGGGAGCTGTTGGGCAAGTACCTGGTCCACGTGTCCGGCGGCGTGGAGCGGATCGGGCGGATTGTGGAAGACGAGGCGTACCTCGGACCGCACGATCTGGCCGCGCACTCCGCCCGGGGACGGACGAAGCGGACGAACGTCATGTTCGGCCCGCCCGGCCATGCCTACATTTACCTGATATACGGGATGTATTATTGCATGAATGTAGTGACGCAGCCGGAGGGCGTCGCCTCGGCGGTGCTGCTGCGGGCCTTGGAGCCGGTGCAGAACGTCGAGGGCCGAACGCAGGGCCCCGGCCTGCTGTGCCAAGCAACGGACATCGACCAGCGGCTCAACGGACACGACCTGCTCAGCGATGATTTCTATATCGCCGCGCCGGGGGAGGCCGAGGACTTCACGATCATCAAGCGGCCCCGCGTCGGCGTGCATTACGCCGGCCGCTGGGCGAAACGGCTCTTGCGGTTCTATATCAAGGGCAACCCGTTCGTCTCCAAGCCGTAGCCGTTTTCATCACCTGTCGGGTCCCGGCCGGTCGAGCCGCAACCCCAGGATTCGCTGTGGGGGCAACGTATCGGACGGATTCCGCCACTCCATGAACCACGAGTCCACCCGCGTGGATTTTTTGGGGAACGGCTGTGTTTGGGGGTAGACAGGCGGCAGGAGACACCATAGGATTCGCATCGATATGAACGCTCAAGAAGGAAGACATTACTACCGGCTGGGGATTGTAGGAAACTGTTCCTACATTGCCTACATCGACGACGAGGCCGCGGTGCGGTGGCTGTGCATGCCGCGCTTCGACAGCAGCTTCCTGTTCGGCTCCCTGCTGGACCCGCACAAGGGCGGCCGGTTCTCCATCCACGTACCGGAGCCGTTCTCGACCCGTCAACACTACGCCGAAAACACCAATATTCTCCACACGGATTTCCAGATGGGCGACACGCGGTTCCGCGTGACCGACTTTGCACCCCGGTTCTACCAGTACGACCGGTACTTTCGTCCGCTGATGCTGGCCCGCAAGATCGAGCCGATCCGGGGCCAGCCGCGGATTGTCGTCCACTGCACGCCCGTGGGCGACTATGGACGCATTCAGCCGGAAATCGTGGTCGGCAGCAACCACATCCGGTATCTGAACCTCGGCGGCCACGTGCGTCTGACCACGGATATTCCGCTCAGCTACGTGGCCGACGCCAAACCGTTTGTCCTGAATGAGCCGCGCTATCTGGTCTTCAGCTACGGCCCGCCTCTGGAAGCGCCGCTGGCGGCGACCGTCGAGGAGTTCCTCGACAAGACCCGCCAATACTGGCTGCAGTGGGTCAAGACGATGTCGATCGCGCCGATCTTTCAGGAGGCGACCATCCGCTCGGCGCTGGTGCTCAAGCTCCACCAGTTCGAGGACACCGGCGGGATCATTGCGGCGGGCACGACGAGTCTGCCGGAGTCGCCGCAGTCCGGACGAACCTGGGATTACCGGTATTGCTGGCTGCGGGACAAGGCGGCCGGCTTGGCCGAACGCAGTGCCGCGCGGGTCGAGGCCTGCTTTGACCCTGTTCGGGAGGTCTACACTCAGGCCGTCGGAGTGGGACACCTGGACGCCAGCAACCTTCAGCTCATCAGCCTTCATTACCTGGACCCGGCGTCGGAGCGGGCCCGGCGGCACTTGGCCGCCCTGGAGAGCCAGTTGAAGGCGGACCACGGCCTGTTCTACCGCTACGTGCACGAGGATGATTTCGGCAAACCCCAGTCGTCATTTCTGGCAACCGCCTTCCGGTATGTGGAAACCCTGGCCTGCGTGGGCCGGGTCAGCGAAGCCATGGATGCTCTGGAGCATTTGATGATGTACTCGAATCACCTGGGTCTGTTCAGCGAGGACGTGATGCTGGACGGCTCGCAGTG